>VFQP010002144.1_pt1 | contig 22947 bp, 15 predicted proteins | sample 3512351 | NCBI WGS metagenome assembly VFQP01 (sample SAMN10412372, study PRJNA504923) | tailings metagenome | isolation source: Relicate 1 Philex TSF1 revegetated site | place: Philippines: Tuba, Benguet | collected 2017-08-29
GGCCGCCAACGACTTTCCAACAGAGAAACTCCTTATCATCGGCCAACCTCAAAGGTTGGCCAACCTTCTGCCAACCAGCGCGCGTCAGGGGCCCCAGGGACTTGCTGAGCAGCCTCCGCGCGGCGCAGACGGCTCCAGGGTAGGCTGCCCCGGCAGGTTGCGGGCTCCCCAGGGCCAGCGTGTTGCAGTGTGGCAACAGGTCGCAGCCAGGAGCTCTCGCTCAATGCTGGTCGCCTGAGGATACCCCCTCACGAACGCGTCCGCGCTTCACCCCGCCAAGCCGCCGTGGTGCCCGCCCGCCGACGGCGGCGGCACCGGCAGCACCGGCTGGTTGTGGTGCGCCGCGCCGCCAAACTTGCCCGCCGACGGCGACGGCGGCGGCACGGCGTGCTCCTGCTGCTGCTGCTGCTGCTGCTGCTGCCCCGCCAAGGAGTGTTGCGCGCCGCGCGACAGCTGCGCCACGTGCAGCCGCAGCTCCTGCGCCGCGCCCTCGAGCCGCTGCAGCTGCGCCGCCTGCGCCCGCACCTGCTCCTGCAGCGCCGCCACGGCCTCCTCCGTCGCCGCCGCCGTTCCGCCGCCCTGCGCCCCGCCGCCGCCCTCAGCCCCCCGCCCGCTGAGCACCGTCACGTGCACCACCACCTCTGCCGCCGCCACCCCATTGTCCGCCGCCACCACCACCATGAAGCGCGGCGCCCACTCGACCAGCCCCCGCACCACCAGCACGTCGTCGTTGCCGCTGAACGCGATTGGCGTGGGCGTGGGCGGCGCCGGCACCGCCTGCTGCGGCATCATGGCCAGCTGCACGCTGTACTGCAGCTGCTGCCCGGGCGTCTTGTTCGGGTTGTCGAACAGCTGCGCCAGCGGCACCTTGCGCTCCTCCAGCGGCAGCAGCACAATGTCCACGGTGGAGGCGCGCGCGCGCGGCGGCGGCGGCAGCTCCCGCACGCGTAGCGTCATGTGGATGAGGCTCGAGGGCTGCCCCGGGCCCGACGCCTGCGCGCGCGCGCGCCCACGCACGGCACGTTTTCCGTCGCATCGTGCTGGCCGGGAGGCGGCGTCGGATGCATGGCGTCTTTCCCTCGCGAAGAAGACAAAGCGGGAGGCTCACCTGGAGCAGGTGCAGGCGCACGACGTACTCGCGGCTGCGCTCGGCGCCCTGCACCAGCACGGCCGTGCTGCCCACGCCCTGCAGCTGCTTGCCGCCCTGCGGCAGCGCGCCCTCGCCGCCGCCGTTGGCGCTGGCCGGCAGCACGCTCACCGCGCCGTAAGGGTCCTCCACCACCGTCACCTGCGTCGTGCAGCAGCGCTCCCACGGCGCTTTCAAGAGCCCTGCCGACGCTGCTGCGACGCAATCGCACGCGAGCTCCGACGCTCGGGTCCCGAGGGCAGAACGTGCGCTGCCGCCACGCGCCCGCGCATGCCGCACACGCGCGCACACACGCACACACGCGCGGTGCTGCTCAGCAGTTGGGGACGTGTCTGTGCGCGTGTGCCTTGGCTCGCACGCCTTTGCGGATGGCAAGACGTCCGATCCTGCCCTGCCGAGGTGTCCCAAACAGATGCAAATCCAACACACGCATACGCGCACCTGGATGAGGTCGGGGTAGTTGTCTCGGAAGTCCAGGCGGCACGACGGGGCAAACTCTGGCGGGCCGTAGAGCTGCACCGACAGGATGGCGCGCGTCACGTGCGGCGACGGCGCCGCCGCGCCGCCCTGCGACGAGGAGGACGACAGCAGGCGCTGCTGCTGGTGCTGCTGCAGCCGCTGCAGCGCGCCGGCGCCGCCGGCCGCCGGCGGGCCCAGCAGGAACGGCTTCCTGCCCCCCGCCGCGCCGCCGCCGCCGCCATAGTGCGGCTGCGACGAGTTGCCCGTGGCGGCCGTGGCGCTGGGGCGGGCGGCGAGCGGCGGCGGCGGCGGCAGGCGTGAGCGCTTGCGGACGGAGGCGGCGGGGCCCAGGTCGGCGTCGTCGTCCTCCAGCCCGCCCCCGCTGCCGTCGTCGGCGTCGCGCTTCATGGCTGCGACCCACGCAGCAGGCACCACCGTGCGTCAGCAGAAAGGCAGCCCAGAGGCCGGTCGGCGTGGCAAAAGGTTGCCGCTGTTCAGAGTCACACGGACCTGCAAAGGAGGAGGCGCGGGGCTTGCTGGGCTGGAGGGAGGGCAGCAGGCCCGAGGCGGCGGGCTGGCGCGGCAGCGCGCCGCTCGTCACCATGTACGCCTCGTACGTGTTGAACCTCCGGGGGTCCAGCGCAAAGTCGTCGTCCAGCGCGTGCACGGCGTTGCGCGCCACAAAGGTGGCCTGCTGCCACCCGCTGCGCACGCGCACGCGGGAGGGCAAAGGGGAAACGTGTGTGTGGCCAGCGGAGGGGAGGTGGGGGGAGGGCGGGGTGTTGGTCGTCATCACGCCGCTGTGGCCGGCGAGGGCCAAGGCGGGGCGCGCAGTCGGACCAGGGCGGCTGGCCCTGGTCCGGTCCGACTGCACACGTCGCTTTGGCGGTGATCGGCCGCAGGTGGCGGGGGCGCTCGGAGAGCCGGCGCGTTGTGCTTGCTCGGCAGGGACACGCCAGGGTGAAGTGGAGGGGCGCACCTGGTGCCCATGGTCTTGAGCGCAGCCAGGGCCTGGTAGCCGCCCAGGTCGATCCGGTTGTTGGCCTTGAGCGCCATGCGCCAGCACCGCGACTCGTCGCGGCCCGCCGCGCCCCCGCCAAGGCCGCCGCCGCCGCCTGCCGCCGGGTCCTCGCCGGCGGGGCTGTCGTCGTCCTTGTCGCGGATGAAGACGCGGTACTTGGCGCCCTGCGCTGGGCGGGGGGCGGCGCGGCGCGGTGAGAGGGGGGGCCACGCCCGGACGCCGTCACCACGCATGCGACTGGTCCTTTGGGCCTCACGCAACGCGCCTTTTCGGTGTAGAAAAAGACAAGGGTGTCGTTCTCCCAGTTGGCCGGCAGGTTGGCCATGTCGGTCTGCACCTTGCGCAGGCCCGCCTGCAGCCGACCCTGGAAGAAGGGATCCAGCTGCACGTGGGGGCTGGGCACCTGCGCGACGGCGCCGCGCACAGATGGTCGTGGCCTCCATGGTGAGCCGGCGCACGCACGCGTGGCGCGGGAAACGGCGCACAGATGCATGCGGCCCCCCTCGCCACTGCGGCGCCGCGCTCAATGCAGCAGCCGCCAGATGCGAGCAGATGTTCGAGCTCATCCCGCTGATCTGGCATCGGAGGGCGCCGCCACTGGGCGGTCAGGGACTCGCGGCGTGCGCTGCTGACCTGCGCCCGCGCCTCGGCCAGCCGCGCGGCGACGGCCTCCTCCAGCAGGTCAACCGGCACGTCGGACACGATGTCGTCCATATTCATGATGTTTATTAGGCCCCCTGAAGGCACAGACTTGACGCAATGCAAGGGCTCGGGCAGGGCGCGGGGGACGGAGAGTGACCGGGCCAGGGCGCGCGCCAGGAGGGGAGCGCCGGAGGGAGGGGCGCACGGGCGGGAGCGCTCGAGCAGGGCTCTCGAACGCGCCGCTCGGCTGCTCATGAGGCGCGGGGACGGGGGAGGTGGCTCGCGCGGGCTGGGGGGGCGGGACATTTGGGAGGCCGGAGGAGGGCGCGGCAGCAAAAATGGGCGCCGCAGCCCGGGCGCGCGGGCTCGGGCGTCAGCGTCGTCGAGTGCATCAAGGCCGCGTGACCGCCGTGTGCAGCGGTGCGCCGTGTGGCGCGATGTTCAGTGTGCTGCATCGGCGTGCGGCAAGGACATTTGCCGCCCTGGCGCACCCAGGGAGCGCTCGGACGCGGTGACGACCACAGCATCGATGGCGGTGGTGCTCCGCTGGTCCCTGCACGGCTCGCGGAGCGGTGCCTTGGCGCTGCCGGCGTTGCGTGGGTGCAGTTGGTGGGGAGAGGGGCGCGGATGGCGAGCGCCAGCGCGAGAGGAGGACCCACGGCGAGCCACCGCCACGCCATGACAAGGGAACTCAATCGTTCAGCACTGCCTGCTGCCGCCGCGCTCACGCGGGGCGCTCCACAAGCGCTCGTACACGCGCCCGCATCTCCACTCGCCAAGCTTTGGCAGCGGCCAAGCGCACGCAGCGATCGTCGTGCAGCGATCTCCTCACAGCGGCAGTGGTCTTCATCACAGGCACTGCGGTGCAGGCACGGCTGACGCCGGCAGCGGCGTGCACGCACTGGCATCAGGCGCCGCATCGCGACGAGCGCCGCCGCACCTGGGACCAACCTGCCTGCCCACGCCGCCCCATTGCTGCAGCGCACTGCCCTGCAGCTGTTAAGCCCAGGCAGGCACCCCTGTGGCCGTCGCCCCCGCCGCCACGCGTCCCGCGCGCGCCCGGCACCACACTGGCGCTGCTGGCCTGCCACTGGCGCTAGAGCGCTTCAGAAAGGGGGCCCGTGCTAGTTGTCTTGATCTTCATCTTGGGCCGGAACTTGAGAAGCATCCTCATGAAAGCGCGACACGTCTGGAACACGATCATCGCCGTCCATCCGCCGGCGTAGTCGCGAGCGAGCACCAGTGGTGCCGTGGTGTGGATACATGAAGTGGCCACACCGCAGGGAGGGAGAACAAGACATCCGCAGGAAAGCGCGGTTGTGAAGGACGAGCAGCGTGAAGGACGTGCGGGAACCATCTGCGATCCGGGGCAAGACTCAAGGGCCCCAGCGCTCAAACGGCCCCATCCCCGCTCCACGGTCCACGCACCGGCGCGTGCCGCGAGATGGCAAGAAAGTCAGAGAGGCTGCTCGGAGTCCAGGGTTCCAGGATCCCGAGCCGTACCGATGACACCATAGACATGCGGACAGGCGTTGCTCCAACCAAAATGCGGCGGGTGGGCGTGCACTGCTCAGGTGGCAGGCAGGCCAGACCGGCGACGGCTGGGCATTGCTGCTGTCGCAGCTCCCACGCGTAGGGAAACGCGGGTGTATGTGCGGTAACACCTCCCAGCCCCACCAGCTCTAAACAAGAGCCGCGCGAGGTGGTCCTGCCATCCAGCTGCTCGCGCCAGCGGGACGGGGGTTGGAGAGAGTCGAGCCGCAGGAGATCTTCGACGGGACGTCCGTTGCGCCCAGCTGCTGCACTGCGGCCTCCTGCCGTCGTGTCCAGCCTTGGAGCACCTGGTGAGCCGCCTGCGTGGGTGGGGGTGGGAAGGTGCCGAGAAGGTGTGCAGCGGCGTCCCGGTCACGCTCTCTGGTCTGTTGCAGGCCACGACAAGAGAGCGCGGTCTCACCATGAGCATCACGACCAGCCGGTGTGGGGCGGCTCCTCTTGGGCGAGATGTGCGTGATGGCGGAGCTCGCCTCGAGATGCTTGCTTCGAGGCCTGCGCAACCAGGGCAACGCGCGCGCACCACACGGGCGCGCTAGGGGTCAGCAATGCCTCGAGAGGCGGCTCCACACACTCTGCCGCCTGCGTCGATGCTGCCTGCTGCTTGCGACGCGTGTTGGAGAACTTCTGGGTGGCGCGCGGGGTGGGACCGGGGTGGGGTCCCGGGCTCCAAGATGCATCGAAGGGGGCCAGAGCTGGAGCTACAGCCGATGCAGCCGTGCCCGTGCGCTCACCTCGAGCGGCGGAGCGCGGTGTGGCGCGCTTGACGGTGCTACAGCCGTTGCCGGCAAGTCGGCCCTGCAGCCGCACAGCGAAAGCGCACGTCGGTCAGCGCGTGGGCGTCGATGCTCTGTTCGCCGCTGGCCCTTTCCCACAAGGCGGCGCCTGAAGGCTCACCTGCATCTTTGCTCCGGTGCACGGTCGCCGAGCAGCAGCGGTCCCCAGCAGGCGCCCGCTGGGGACCCGTGTGAACGAGTTGGTGAGCGCCCCTTCCTCGAGCAAGTGCACGTATGGCACACGAGCACGATGCGTGTGCGTGCATGGGCGCGCAAGCCCCACTCAAGAGGGACAACATCTGGCGCGAGAGCGCAGGGCCTTCCACAGCGTCACTGCTTATCGCCGACGCAGGAATGAGTCGCGGGCGTGCGCCTCGGCCGCCGGGGCATGACCCAACGTCCGAAGAAGAGGACTCACGCACTCGGAGCGGCGTCAAGACCATCGTCCTCCGCGCATACCTGGCCTTTGCGAGCGCGGCGTACTGGCTGGTGCAAGGCGTCAAGGACCTGCGCATCTTCGTGTCGGTGAGGGCGCCATTTGTGGATGCCGTGCATGTACAACAGCATCACGCAGCAAAGCACCGCGCGCGGAGGACGCGAGGGATCGACAGGGCGCCTACTGCGGGGAGAATTCTTGGTGCGAATTCAGGGCGCCGATGCAGTGCCCTGGCTCGGCCCCTCCACGCTGCCTTTCCTCCTGCGAATCGACCGACACAATGCAGGTGGGACACCAGTTCTTGCAGCACGCCCTCCTGCTGTGCTTACGCCGCTGGTTCAAGACCCTGGAGCCCTTTGAGCTGCCTGGGCTGGGGGGCGTACCGGTGCCGCTACTCCGTGCGCTGCCCGCGCCCGGCGGCGGCGTCGAGTTCTTCTTGCTCTGCGGCCTCGACGGAGGCGCCAAGCTCGAGCGCCTGCTGGCGCTCATCCTCAGGGCCGGCACGACGCTCGAGACGTGAGTTCTAGTTATCCTTCCCTTGCGACGTCTTTGCGGCGCGTCGCCCCGCGCCCCCGCCCCGCGCACCGCGCCCGCCTCGCCCACGGAGTCCACCCTCCTCACACCTGTGCACGCCTCCTCCCCACGCAAACGCGCACGCAGGGGCGAGGAGGACGGGCGCGCGCAAGGTGTCTTTGGGCTGGTGCAGGTCTGCGTCGAGGAGCTGATCGGCGTGACCCCGGACGAGCTGCTCAAGGCCAGCGGCGAGGGGCTGCGGGCCCCCCTGGACCGCTCGCACCGCGGCCACGTCATCAACCGCATGGCGCGCGACTACCAGACCAGCATGCTGGGCATGCTGAGCCACGAATCGCTCAGCAAGGTGCAGCTCAGCCTCGCCTTTGTCCTGGGCGACGACGCGTTCGACCCGCTGATGCAGTTCCTGCGGAAGGGCACGCAGGCCGGGCAGACCAAGGCCCGGGGCAAGATCGTCGCCCTGGGCCGCATGCTGTGCGGCGAGCTCAAGCAGGGCCGCCTGCTCGTGGTGGAGGGCGCCGACGGCGTGTACCAGCCCGACGTGGACCTGCTGTCGTCGCGCGACGCCGTCACCACCTACCAGCTGCAGGCCACGGACGTCCAGGCGTTTGCGCAGGAGCTGCTCACCATCGCCCGCGAGGCGCTGCCCACGCACCCCGGCCTGGGCAGCGTGCTGGCGCTGGCCGCGGCCGGCCTGCGCGGGCTGGTCGACGCGCTGACCACGCTCCACGCCCAGTACCTGGATCGCCTACCCAAGGGCCTGGGCGTCAGCGCCTCGTCGGCCACGCTGCTGGACGCCATGCCGAACCTGCACTACCTCATGAACGCCCACATCCTCCTCCACGCCCACCGCGAGTTCCAGCTCAAGCTGCGGAAGGCCGAGACGGAAGAGGTCGACGACCGCATCAAGTCCAGCCTGCCCTCCATGGCGGCCAGGGACCGCGCCGCCGTGGCCGTCGCCGCCAAGCACCTGTTCCCGCGCCACCAGGCGAAGGAGGCCCTGGGCACCGTCCCCGAGCACTTTGGCGCCAAGAGCCAGGCCGAGGCCCGCTACAGGAAGCTGCGCAACAGCCTGGAGCGGAAGCTCCGCGAGGAGCTCAAGCGGTGCGGCGTGCTGCCGCAGCGCCGGTTCGCCAAGGAGTGGAAGCCCGGCAAGCAGTTCCCCCTTCCCATCCCCTCGCGCAAGATCAGCACGGCCTTTGTCACGCTGGACGCCCCCACGCTGCAGGTGCGCGCGTGCACACGCTGTGTGGAGACAGGGCGCGGCACGCACGCAGAGGTGCCGCGCGCACCGACACGGGGCGCGCGACGCATTCCCCCTGGTGCGTCACCTGCACAGGGCATGGCCAAGCGCGCCGGGCAAGACGACAAGTTCGAGCGCGAGGTGCTGGAGGAGCTGGAGAAGAAGCTGGGCCGCGCGGAGGAGCTCGGGCCCGGCGGCGACGGCGACGAGGACGACGACTTTGAAGACTTTGAGGACAACGAAGAGGAGGACGACGAGGAGGACGAGGACGAGGACGACGAGGACGCGAGGGCCATGGCAAATATCGCGGCGGGTGGCGTGGACGCCCGCAGGGACCCCGACGCCGCGGTGCGTAAGCTGGTCGCGCTCGCCAAGTGACGCGACGACACCCCTCGGCGCCGCTGCGTCATATTTCCGGCCTTCCCGCCTTGTTCGCCGATTTTGCAGGTCACTCGCGCGGCCGCCAACGCCCAGGCCGAGGCTCCGGCGGTGGAGGAGCCCGAGATCGTGACGCTGCGGGAGCCACCCCTTCCCCAGCAGGAGACCGCCGAGGCTCGACGAGAGCGACGCGAGGGCGTGCGGAGCGCCATGCAATCCGCCCAGCCCGGCAGCCTGGTCCCCGCTGTCCTGGTATCGCGCGACGTGTCGCGCCCACGCCTGGTGAGCCAGCCTCCTCGGCGTCGGAGGAGGGGCGGGAGCCCACACCAGCGACCACGTGCTCAGCCCACCCCCTGCCCCTTTCTCCTGGCTCACCGCGCCACCACCGCAGGTCCAGGAGCAGGGCTGCACCGTGTTCTTCGGCGACGGCGTGAGTGGGCGGTGGGGCGCGCGCAAGAACGCGATTGGCGTTGCAAGGAGGACTCGTCAGGGCCTGCAAAGCAACGCGCACCGCTGCTGCGCCGTGCCTCATTTTCCCCCAGGCGCCGCGCGGTGGGCTCCCCGCCCCGCTCGTGCTGCGCCGGCTGCCGGAAACGAACGCGCCCGGCCCCACCGTGCAAGCCCTGCTGTGCTGGACGAGCCTGGCGGCCTACCTGTCTGCGCTGAGCCAGGCCCGGGCCTCGCCGGGGCACCTGTCCCTACGCCGCGGCCAGCGCGTGCCTACCCTCAGCGACATGCTGGCCCGCCTGCTCTACAGCACCACGCAGCGGGTGAGCGCCACTCAATTGTGCCCTCTCACACCCCTGCCTCGCGTAAGATCGCGCAGGGGTGCATCAAGCGCGCACGCGGCAGAGGCTTGTCACAATTGCTGGCGTTGCGCAGGAGAACGTCATCAAGGTCGAGGCGTCAGGCCCAGAGTGGTGGCTGTCCCTGCTCCTCCCCGCGCACGAGAAGAAGCCTGACGTCCGCCGCTGGGCCATTGAGCGCAGCACGCCCCTGGTGCGTGAGCTGCAGAGCGCTGCTTCTGAAGTGCCGGGCCCCCTGCGCAGTCGTGGTCCAACCCTGGTGCGCTCGTCCGCTTGCCGCGCACGCAGGACATGACGCGCAGCATCATTGACGTCATCTGGGGCCAGATCTCCCAGGAGGAGCAGCGCGAGCGACCCGCCGGGCGCCGGGCTCGGCCCGCAGAGCTGACAAGCCTCCCGAGCTCGCTGCAGCAGGGCCAAGGCGTGCAGGACGCGCTTCGCCACGTGAGTCCTTTTGTGGGAGGCCCCTGTGAGTTCGTGGCCGCTGGCCCTCACTGGCGCCCTTCACGTTCGACTCCCTGCCGCGTTCCCCGCCCGCAGCTCCAGGGACAGCGGCCGCACGTGCTGGAGCTGGGCTGCGGCCCTGGCCTCACTGGACCGGCCCTGGCGTCCAAGCTCGGATCAGCGCGCGGGGCCACGGCGCAGCTCCCGGAGCTGGTGGTGGTGTCCATCAGCGCGCCGGCCCCCGGGTGCGCCCATACGAGCCGCTGCGTCCATGCGCTGCTGCACCGCTCCCATTCACGCCCCTTCTCACTTCATCTCTCACACGCGCCATGTGTCGCTGCAGGCAGCCGACGGCCGCCCCGCCCGGGCAGTTTGTCGCCGGCAACATCGCGTACCACGCGCTGTCGGCCGTGTGGACCAGCAACGCCAGCCCGGAGCCGTGCTTTGCCCTGAGGTCGGGCCAGGAGACCACGCGACAGCCGGACGGGGACCAGCAGCACTGGCAGCCCTGCCTCGTGCTCTACAGCCCCAAGGAGCCAACGCAGGCCAGGCCTCCGGCGCCATCCCTGGGCCGCCTCCCCCCGGGGCCCGACGACGCGGCGTTTTCGCGCTCGGTGCAGGAGTGCCTGGCGCGCCAGCAGCGGCTGCGCAACGAGCTCGCCCAGCTTCCACAGGTGCGTGCGGCGTGGTGTCGTGTGCGCGCCACGAGCAGCAAGTCCATGTGCCGCAGCTCCGTCCTGACGTGCAGGACCACCTCTGTTGTGGCTTTTGCCGTGGGCCGCGCAGGTCGCCGTTCTTCTGACCCTCGCCAACATCGTGCTGGCCCAGCACGAGGACCGCCGCCGGGCGGCGGACGGCAACGGCTGGCTGGACTACTGGGCGGACGGCGACTGCGCGGCCATCCGCGGGCCCATCACTCTGGACGAGCTGCTGGACGAGCTGCTGGACAGCACTGGGGACGGCGGGCCCATCTCCGACCTGCTCCTGCAGTGCGAGGACAAGCTCGGCGACCGCATGCCCAGGCTCGTCAAGGTCGTGCGGACCAAGGTCGGCAAGAAGCAGAGCGCCGCCCTGCGCGCGGCCAAGAAGGCCTCGCCGCGCAACTGGTGAGCATCCTTTTGCCTCGCCTTTCGCTTCGCAGCTCCCGTCTTCAAGCTTGTCGAGATTCACAACGTCACGACACGCCGTGTGCCTGTCGCGTGCGCGTCGCGCGCGTGTCGCAGGCTGGAGCTCGCGATCGAGAGGCTGCTCGCCGAGGCCATGTACAACGACGACGACGACCGCGGCGGCCAGCGCATGATCCCCAAGCACGGCAACCGCAACGGCACGTCCATCGTGCAGACCCTGGTGCCGCACCTGCTCCCGATGGGCGTCTTCAAAGGTGCGGCGCGCTCACTTTTCTCGTGCGCGCCGCGCTCTGGAGGGACCTCCAGATTCCTCGACTCGACTCGCCCTCCCGCCGACTCGCCATCCTTGCCACGAACTTCACGCGCGCGCGCAGTGAGCGAGTTCCCCGACCTTTCCGGTCAGATGAACGACTACAGAGCCGAGCCGCGGCAGCTCGGCGCCTTCTTGCTGGACTTTGACCGCCGCGGCTCCCGGGTGCAGGTGGGTTCGTGCGACGAACTGCCCGCCAGCTGCGAGAGCACGGGCTCCCACCGCCTCACCGCCTCCCAGGACGGTCGGACTGATGCTTGCAAGCAACGGCACGCCGCACCTATGTCTCGCAGGGGTGCCCTGGCACGTCCATCGGCTGGATGGTGGTGGTCATGGACCGCGACCAGTACCAGCGCCTCGCCGATGGACGCGTCCTCACGCGCTACTCCAGGCACGAGCGGAAAAGGGCAGGCAGCCTGGCGCGCCGCAAGCGGCCGTACGAGTCCAGCAGCGAGGAGCCCAGCAGTGACGAGTCCAGCGGCGACGAGTCCGGCGGCGACGGCAAGCCTGGCGGGGCGCAGCCGGGCGCCGGGTGGGAGGGCATCGCCTGGCAGGTCGTCTGCACCAGCGGCAGCGGCGGGGACGCGGGCATCCACACCGTCCAGGACTTCCTGGGCGTCAACGACCAGAGGCTGGGCGACGTGCACGCCGAGTGGCCCCTCTCCAACCGCCACCTCCAAGGCGCCATGGAACGCCTCGGCCTCCGACTCGCGCCCGCTGGCGGCGCCCTCACCGGCGGCGAGGTGGTGCAGGCGTTCCTCGACAGGCTGGCGGCGGCGCCGCCTCCCGCCGCTCAGCCCGCCAGCGCTGCGCCCGGTGCCGCGCCCGTGGCCCTCGTGCCGCCGCCCGCCGCCCACATGGGCCCGCCCGCCTCCCGCGGGCGCGGCCGCTCCCTCCCGCCTCGCGGGCGCGGCCGCTCCCACCCGCCTCGCGGGCGCGGCCGCTCCCACCCGCCTCGCGGGCGCGGCCGTAGCGTCCCATCGTCGGTCCAGGATCTGTTAGCCTTGAACTTCAACCCCCTGGAAGGCATCTTCACCCAAGCACTCCAGTTTGTGGGATTTTTCGGACCCTTGCCCCCGCCAGAGCAGCCCGCCGACGCCGCGCCAGCTGAGGGCGGGGACGCCGCCGCGCCGCCCGGCCAGGAGCAGCAGGAGGAGCGGCAGCCGGAGCAGCAGGAGGAGCAGCGGGAGTCGCTGCTCCCCACCGGCAGGGCCGTCATCACGGCGGTCGACCAGCGCATCGCGGACATGGCGCGCGCCAACCCGAGCGGCTTGACGGCCTTCAAGCAGCGCGGGCTGGTCCAGGATGCACTGGGCGACCCCCACGGCGCACTCAGGCATGGGCGCCTGCTGGGCCTGCCCCGCGAGTTTGCGCCGCCGCGGGGGGGCTTCCACGCCCGCAAGCCGTGGAAGCAGCAAGTGCGGGGAGCAATCCCCGGCGCCCTGCCGCCGCGCGGCACACCCTCGCTGTGGTACTGGCTCATGGCTGCGCACGAGCTGCCGCCAGCCGCCCCGCCTGGCGCGCCCGGCGACCCGGACGGCGCGGCGGGCCAGCCCGGCGGCGCCGGCGCCCAGCAGCCTGACGCAGCGCAGCCGCCAGCCGCCCCGCCTGGCGCGCCCGGCGACCCGGACGGCGCGGCGGGCCAGCCCGGCGGCGCTGGCGCCCAGCAGCCTGACGCGGCGCAGCCGCCGGCCGCCCCGCCTGGCGCGCTCGGCGGCCCGGATGGCGCGGCGGGCCAGCCCGGCGGCGCCGGCGCCCAGCAGCCTGACGCAGCGCAGCCGCCAGCCGCCCCGCCTGGCGCGCCTGGCGGCCCGGACGGCGCCCAGCAGCCCAACGCGCCGTGGCGCACCCCGCACATGCCCCCCTACCACGCCGACTTCAGCATGTCCGCCCCGGCGCGCACCACCTCCGCCGGCAAGCCGCCCCGCAAGGGTGGAAGGCCGCCACCCGCCGTCATCCGCGCCAGACACGTGAGTGCGCCACCACCCTGATTGATCGACGCGGGGCTGGCCCATGTCCAAGGCAGGAGGGACCTGCCTCATTCGAGGCTCGTGTTCAACCGTTGCTCCCGTCGCCGCCTGCCGCAGGTGGCTGCTCTGTCCGTCGCCATGCCTGGGCTGGAGCAGCTGGCTGCCAACGCTGGGTACGACATGCACCGACTGCAGGGCACCGTCCAGACCAACGGCGAGGCCATGCACGTGCGGATCAACCGCGGCGGCGCTTGCGCCCCCGCCCAGAGCGACGCGGCTCCCAAGATCGAGCCGCCGCCGTGCCCTCGGCCCAGCCACGAGGAGCGGCCGCTGCTCAACCTCGCCGACGACTGCGTCAAAACGCGCCGGCGCCTGATGCCGCTCAAGGAGCAGCTCACGCGAGCCCTCGACGCCCGCATGCCCGGCTTGTGGGCCGGCACTCGCGAGGTGAGCACCAAGAGCACCACGCGGCTCGCGTCGTCGCGCCCTGCACCATCCTCGGCGTCGTCGTCTCGACGCCGCACGATGGTGGCTCACACGTGTGGATCTCCCGCCCTCGACGTCCGCGCACGCAGACGGTGGGCAAGAAGGTGTACGACTTCCTGATCAAGGCGCTCAACGCCGCCCTCAAGGCGCACAAGCAGGCGCGGCGGCAGGCGATCGCCCGCGGCGCAGCGCTCGTCGACCCCTCGCCAGAGCCGCACGAGGGCAAAGTGCCTCGCTCGGCCACGCCCCCGGAGCTCGCGGCCGTGCTGTGGGACGTGCTCAGCCGCCTGCAGCAGGAGCAGCTGGTCGACTTGGACGCTGGGCTGTGGCCTGGCGGCACCATGCTGGCGGACCGGGCGTCGGCGGCGCTCCACGCTCGCCTGTTTGCCGAGCCCAGCAGGGCGGCGGGAGCGGACGGCGCTGCCGCGCCCGGCGGCGCAGCGGAGCCAGCGCCGGGCGGCGGCCCCTCCTCGCTCAAGGCGATCGACGCGCAGCACAAGCGCCTCGCGGAGGAGACGCGTCGGCTGATCCTCGAGGGCATGATGGTGCGCGCCAACGTGGCCCAGGCGGTGCTGCAGCCACCCCGGAGGACGGCCAGCACCAAGACCAGGACCGCTAGGCCCGCCAGCGCCGCGCGCGCCCCAGCGCAGCGCGCCCCAAAGCCAGGCGCTGCAGAGGAGCTGCTCGTCCAGCTGCTCCGCAGCGCCATCGCCAAGCGCACCGTGCGCGCGGGCGCCCTGCAGCACGTGTGTGGGCACCTGGCCAGGGCAGCGGCCTGCCACCTCTCCAACCACCTCTACCTGCGCCAGGCGCTGGGCGGCCAGGCGCCGGCGCAGCCCTTGCACGCCATGGAGCTGCTGGAGGAGCACCGCAAGCTGGCCCAGGCGGACGTGGCGCTGCTGCAGCAGCAGCAGCGGGAGCAGCAGCAGCAGGCGGAGCTGGTGCCGGGCGGCGCGTCCAGCCCCGAGGGCGCCCGCCGCCTGGACGCCCTGGCGTCGCTCTTCGCGGCCCAGTCGCTCACGCACGCGGTGGCGCGGGCGATGCGCACGCCCAAGCCGTGGCCGGCTATCCCCTTGACTGCTGCCGCCAAGGGCCGCCTCAAGCTGGTCGCCGGGGGGCTGGACGCCCTGGGCGGCCAGTTTGGCGGTCATGCCGGTCAGGAGCCAGCGGAGCGCCTGCCACCACCCAGCGCCTTTGCCTCATGCCTCAGCGTGGCGGCCGAGCACCTGCGCAGCCAGGCAAACTACCTCAAGGACCACGTGGCGAAGCTCGAGGCCGCGCTGTCCAGGGCGGAGCAGATCAGCGACGGGCTCCAGCCGGCGCAGGACAACGACCCCAACATCGCAGAGGGCGGCGGCGGCGCTGGTGGGGGAGGGGGCGGAGGCGGCGCTGGGGGCAGAGGCGGCAGAGCCGAGGGCAGCGGTGGCGCTGGGGGGGGAGGCGACGCCGCCGAGGGCGGCGCTGAGGGCGGTGGCGTCTCGGATGGCGACGTCTCGGACGGTGGAGGCGGCGGCGCTGAGGGCGGCGACGCCCCCGAGGGCGGCAACGCCTCCGAGGGCGGCGGCGTCGCGAAGAGGCGGGCTGCCACGGGGCTGGCCACGCGGCGGCATCAGCTCAGCAAGGCAGAGGTCAAGTCCCTGAGGGATGAGATCAGCCGCTCAAGGGCTGTGCACAAGCGGCTCGCCGAGGAGGACGCTGACCAGCACGAGCGTGCGGCCAAGTACTTTGCAGGCGGCTGCCACTCAGGCGACATCCGCGAGATTGAGAACGCGCTCCAGCTTGGCCTCCACTACATCGAGCCCCTCGCCACGGCAGCCGCCCACCAGCACGGCATCAACCCTGACCTAGGCCGTCGCCGCAGAGCCCCAGCTGCTGCGGCGGGCGCGGGCACGGAGCTGCCCATCATCCGCCAGCACCCCGCCAGCAGGGCCGACAACCCGCTGGGCCTGCTGCGGCTGGTCGTGCCCTGGATCCTCCACCTCATCGGCCGGCTCATCAAGATGGCCACCACGGAGAAGCCAGAGCACGTGACGCCGCTGCTCTACAACTGCTCGTGGTACCTGCAGATGCTCGACTACAACATGTGGCAGGGGCTCAACGTCCTGCAGGGCAACCGCCAGCTCATCTGGGGCATCGACCCGGGCTACAAGCACATGCTGGAGTGCATCTCCTGGTCCGGGCACGTCCTGACGGTCCCGGCTGGGCAGTACCGCTCCCAGGTACGGTGACTGGATGAGCATGGCCTGCCTGGGTGAGAGGTGCACGTCCCAGCCTTCCTCATCCATCCTGCCTTTCCTTCTTCCATTCCCGGTCCCAGGTCGGCATGTCAAAGATCCGCGCCGTCGCCCAGGCCCAGAACAAGGAGTCCGTGCGCAGGCACGGCCAGCTGGTGTCCATCAGGGACCCCAACGACACTGAGGCCATCGTCAAGGCCTGGCAGAACCTGCACCTGCTGGAGCGCCTGGGCATCATCGACAACTTCTACCCCAAGTTTTTGTGGGGGCGCCCCACCAGGGTGCGGGCGTCGCACGAGCTGCCAGCGGCCCGGCTGCGGCGCCTGGCCCACGGCGCCAAGCAGGCCTATGACCACAACACTGCCAAGGCGCTGGCGTGCGGCCTGGACCCGCGCAACGTCACCATCTACATTGGCTCTGCCAACATGGGCGCCGGCGGCGCCCTCAAGAGGGCCTTTGGCGGGCCCCCCATCCGGCGGCTCGTCCGCCTCCTCAGGCGCCTCGGCTTCAACGTGGTGCTGGTGCAGGAGCCCGGCACGTCGCAGAACTGCCTCCCCTGCACGGCAGAGTACCAGCCCGCCATTGGACGGTGGCCGCTCCCGCTGCACCGTGACTGGGACAAGAACCTGGAGCGCCTCATGGTGGACCCCGTCATGAAGGGCGCCGCGGAGCGCGCCAAGCGGGCCAAGGCGCGCCAGCAGACGCACCTCGACGCAGAGCTGCAGTACCGCTTCCTGCCCCACCACATCCCCAGCCCGGTCCTCCAGCCCACCAAGCTGCCCGTCCCGGTCGCCGACCTCGCGCCCCTGGCGTTTTACAACGGCTGGTTCGGCAAGCGCCACCCACAGATGGGCTGCACGCACCCCACCTTCATGCGCGACACGGCCGCCGCGGGGCTCATCAGCCTCAGGGGGGTTGGCGAGGCGCTCACGGCCGAGCTGGCCGCGGCGCAGGTGCCGGTGGACTGGGACAAGGCCTTTGCCCCGCCGCTGATGAAGTACAAGACGAAGAAGAAGATGTGAGAGAGTGCTTTTCCCCCTCCTTTTTTCTTGACTTTATCCGCTGAATTCAGAGGTGGTGGTGTTCCCGCAACGGCTGGTGATCAGTATAGGAAGCGCCAGAGGCTCTCTCAGACACGGTTGCAGGCAGGTGTTTGTGTTTGTGTGTTTGGCCCACTTGTGATCAAGGACTTGCGCAGAGTGATTGTTGTTGATCAATGAACGAGGAGGATCCTGCACATGCTGGTGATGCAATGCTTGAGCGATGGCCTCTGGCTCTCCTTGCGCACCTTTGACAGCCTGCGCGAGCAGCGGTATGGAACGACAAGACACACGCAGCAGATGTGCCCTCTGCAGCCGCGCGGCCACACAGAACAAAGAAAGGGGAGACGGGTGTGGGCAGCCTCATTCACTTGCGGCCTTCCTCTTGCCCATGCTGGGCCCCCGGCGTCGACGCGTTCCGCCCCCTCCGCCAGCGCGCGCACCTGCACCGGGGCGCCTCGGCCCTGGACAGCGTGCCTGGGCCCCCATCTTGCCCACCTGCCCGCCTGCTCACCTTGACCCACGCCGCCAACCCGCACGAAGTCCATCAAGTCGCACCACACTGCCCCCACCTCGTCATTGACCCACGCCCCGCGTGAAGTCCATCATGCCGCACGCGCCCAGGCTCACCTGGGCCTCCATGCTCCCACCCACCGACGCGCCGCCTGCCCACTCGCGCTCTACCCCCTCAACACACACCTCCGCCTCACCTTGGCGGTCTGCTCCATGGTCCCGGCATCGGGCGTGCCGACGCATTGCTGGTGGAGCTGCGCTGCACGCCGCCAGCACACCAGCGCGCACTCAAAAGTCGCCGCCGCGCGCCTCCACGATGGCCATGCCCTCGGTGAAGAGCCGTAGCCAATGCCGATGGCAGCCTCCACCAGACTGCGAGGGCGGTCGACCGGCGCATCAGCGGAGCCGCCGACCCTTGTCCCGCTGGCAGGCAAACCGCACGCCGTCCCTGCCAGCCGCGAAAGCGTCGTGCTCCCCTGCTGCAAGGCGCATCTCACCTTGATGCCGGCAGCAGCAAGGCTGGCGACGGCCTCGGGCACATCGTCCTACAGGCGACACAAGGAGGCAGCGCAGCCACTCACGGCCAGGGCGCGACAGCGGAGCAGCAGGGCTGTCCCTTCACGCAAGCCGCCACCGCATTCCTGGCCATTTCAGACCGATGCAGTCCCAGTCCACTTCTCCAGGCCCGCCTGCAGCTTTGCCTCCCCCGCCACAGCGCTGGCCCTGCATGCCCCCACCCCCAAGAGCCCCACTTCACCGCACACCGGCGTGCGCAGCGCCACACCTGCAGCTCGTCCTCCACCGCCGTAGCGCCCAGCATGTCCAGGTCCGACACGAGGGTTAGCACCTGCAGCTTGTCCACCGCTGGTGTTGGGTTAGCGTCCTCCAGCGCCACACGCTCGCCACGCGGCACGTCGACCACCTGAGTTGCGTCACGTAGCACCAACAATGCATTGGGCACGAGGCCCCTGCGTGCTCCACCCCACCTCTGGCCGCCCGTCTCCCCCCCATCAACTCTGGCCGCATCCTCGGCCTCCGCGTGCATCGCCTCACCTGCAGCACCACCACGCGATGGACACATCCGCGCCTGCGCGCCCCGCCCAACCTTGCCGCAGAACACCAGGGCCGATGTCGCACTTGTCCGCCAGCTGGCAGTTCTGCAGGCGCCGCAATGGACGAGGCGCAGGGCACACACCCGCACGTTTCTCGGACAGTCGCACACAGTCAGCGGGGAACACCTACGTCACTGACAGGCCGCCACTGGCCAGAGGCAGGTGACGAGAAATGCGTGCAGCAGAGGGGCAGGGCGCTGCGCCAGACTGTTGCCCGCCTGCCGGCATCTGCGCTGTGCGTATCTGCGCACCAGACGTGCGGGTCTGGTGCAGCAAGGTGCTCGAGGGCTCCCGCACGCGCCACGCACCTCGCTGAATGCCACGTAGACGGGCGGCGCGCCAAGGAGCTCGCCGCCCAGCCTGCGCGTGCTTGCTTCTCCGCACAAAAGGTACTCGCTCATGTCCAGCCGGACCTGGACATGACCGGGAACAACAAAGGGAAGGGCACAGCGGTGGTGGGCGTGGTAGAGTAGGGCCAGGCCGTGCGCCCGTCACCCAGCCAACGGCATGATCCGTGTGCTCCAGGGTTAGTGGGCCCGGCGCGCAATGGGAACACGCCGGCGCACCTGTGGAGCTCCCCTTGTGGGGCCCCCGAGTAGAGCTCCGAGTGGCCAGCGCCTTGGCCAGCTCCATCTCGCGCACGCCTTCACGCCGGGATCATCACGCACACGCAGAGCAGACCATGCGATGCAAAGTCCCTCGCCACGTGTGGCTGCACGTGCCCATGCCCCGCCTCCTCGCCCCCCTTCAAGGCGCACCCCAACGCCTCAAGCGCGCACCTGCACTGCACGTCCCGGTGCCTGAGCGCCACCGTCACCACTTGCGCAGCAGCCGCACCCGCGTCGCCTCCTCCAGCGCCGCGCCCGCTTCCACGCCGGCTCGTCCACCTCCTCCGCCGCGCCCCGCTTCCGCCCTTCACTTCCCGCCGCCGTCCCCGTGCCCGCGCCCACCGCCCTCCTCGCCATCCACGTCAATCACGCCCGCCCCTCCCCCCCCCCCCCCCCCCCCCCCCCCCCCCCCCCCCCCCCTCCCCGCCGCGGCCCCGCTTCCGCCTGCCCGCCACAGCACCGCGCACGCCGCTGCTAGCAGACGCGTCAGCGGATGCGCCGGGCACAACGGCAGCGCCGACAGAGGAGGCGGCAGCGGAGACCTTGGCTTGGAGGCACGTCCCATAGAAGAGCAGCGCGCGCAGCGTGCGCAGCGTCTCATCTCTGCGGGCGATTTCAATAGAGGCGGCGCGCGCAGCAGCGGCGTGTATCGTTGCGGCGAGCTGGATTGCCCATGGACGTGCGGCAGCGTGACAGCCGAGCTCAAGGCGGCGCCCTCGCCCCGGCAAGCAGGGGCCGCGCAACTTCTTCCCGATTGCTGCACACGCAAGGGCCTAGCCCTGACCGCCACCCTCACCTGGACCAGGGTGCTGCGTCACCTCTGCGAGCGTCCCGCACGCAGGGGCCGACCCAGACCACCTCACCTGGGGCACGGGGTGGGTCGGCGGCCACAAGCCAGCCCAGACCGCTGCACCTGACCTGACCTTCACCCTCACCTGGGGCACGGGTGGTCGGCGGCCACAAGCCAGCCCAGACCGCTGCACCTGACCTGACCTTCACCCTCACCTGGGGCACGGGTGGTCGGCGGCCACAAGCCAGCCCAGACCGCTGCACCTGACCTGACCTTCACCCTCACCTGGGGCACGGGGTGGTCGGCGGCCACAAGCTAACCAGACCGCTGCACCTGACCTGACCTTCACCCTCACCTGGGGCACGGGGTGGTCGGCGGCCGTCGAGCGTCACGGCGCGCAAGGCGTCGGCCTGCAGCTCCACCAGCAGGCCCTGCTCCAGCACCGCCGGCGCCGTCCGCCTGCGGGCGTGCACCGCACCCGTCCCGCGCACCCAACGTCGCCACGGTTCCCAACCGAAGAAGACAGGAGACAAGGTGCTGCCGGGTGGGCGGGTGTCGGCGAAGCCCTGACGTAAGCCCGGACCTCATGAGCTGCAGCACGCGCGTGGTGTTCCAGCAGATTGAGCTCCCGTAGCGCTTACGTCAGGTCCTGGTACGCCACAAGGAGCACCTTGGGCCAGGCGTACGCCGCCGCCTGCAGCAAGCAGCACGCCCAACAGGGACCCGCAGGGCGCCCAGCATGAACAGCAGCGCAAGAAACGGTCTGTGCAGCCGCAGCGAAATCAAAGGCCCGCAGCGCGCGCCCTGCGTCCCTTGCGCCTCAGCTGCCGCTGTCAGTATGCACAACAACGCGGCTCAGCTGTCACATGCCCTCGCCGCGCTGCACGGAGCCGTTCAAAGCCGTTCACGTGCCTGCGCCGCCGGCGGCAGCGGCGGCGCCGACGGACCGCAGCGTCCGCAGCGCGGCGCCGGCGCAGGCACGGCTCAGGCGTCGACCAGGGCTACGCGAAAGCTGGGCCGCGCTGCAGGCGCGTGCGTGCCCGTGCCCTAGGTGGCGGCGTGGCCGCACCTGGTCGACGGCGCGGCGTCTGGCCCTTGTCTGTCCTGCAGGCGCCTTGCACAAACCTGCGCGAAGGACACACGCGTGCTCCACCGCGTCAGCGTGTGCGTGTGGGCGCCAGGACGCAGCGGCAGCTGCCGCCCAGGGTCAGGAGACCGCTCCCTCGTGCAAGACGCAGGCCGCCTGCACCTGACGAGGTGCCCGGGCCCCTGGTCCCGCTGCAGCTGCTGCATGGCGTTTCGCAGCGCCGTCCGGCGGGAAGCCCCGACAGCTGCACCGGCAGCTGCACCTGCCGCCCCGGCAGCGCTGGTGCACAGACGCGTCCACCTGCGCCGCGCGCAGCGTGCCAAAGCTGCGCAAAAGCCTGCACGCACTGCTTCCGCGCCGAGCTGAGGTCTGGGGCCGTTCCACGAGGCCCCAGGTGATGGCTACGCAGGCGCAGTATGGCGTCGCGTGTGGCGTGTGGCTCACCGCTTGGCCGTACTCGTAGCAGAGGCGCAGGGCCGGCTTGAGCTTTGGAGAGGAGAGCGGGCCCAGCAGGTGCAGGGACAGCACGTCTGCGAGCGGGGGTGGAAGGCGGCGGCGCAGGCAGCACATGACGAAGCGCAGAAGCCGCCAACGCAAAAGCACCAAGCGGGCCGGAAGCGTTCGGCGCTGCACACGACTGCCACCTCCCGGGACCGTCATCACTCACGCGCGTGCTCTGAGGCCAGCAAGTGCTTTGGCCTGCCCGTCTCCAGCACCACCACCGGCAGCCGCAACGTGTACACGAGGTCGTCCTGGGCCGGCAGCGGCTGCTTCTCGTCCAGGCGTGGCTCCGGCAGCTTGGCAAACACCTGCGACGGCACAGGTGCGACGGAGCGAGCAGGCGCGTCGCGACGGCGACACAGGTGCGAGCGGGGGCGTCCCAAACCAGCGACGGAGAGCGCCAACGACGCGTGCTGCTGCAGCGGAAGACAAAGGCGCCCTGCTGGCCTGGCAGGGGAATGGTGGAGCCCTACCCTGCGCCAGCGGCGCCCCGCGTGCCCCTCACCTGGCAGGGCGATGGTGGAGCCCAACACCGCAAGCAGCGCGAGCGCAAACTCCTCGTTGGCGTCCAGCACACGCGCATCACGGTCGCAAGTCCAGCCCGGGCGCCCTGGGGACGGAGCGAGGGAAGAGAGAATAAGGGGAAGCAGGGGGGCAGGGAGGGCGTTTGGAGGATGTGAACGGCTGGACGCCTCATGGGCTCCAGTCCCACTATGCCCTTGACAGGACAGAGGCAGGGCACGCAACGCCCTGCTCAAAACGCGTGCTCGGCGCCCAAGTGACGGCGCGTGCACGAGCAAAGGCGCAAAGGATCCAAGCGCTGCGAGCGACCGGCACGGGCTGAGGGTTTCATGGCCGGGGCCCAGCGGAGCAGGCGCACCTGAGCGGCGGTCGAAGAGGCGCCCCCCAGTTGGTTGCCATGACGCTGCACTGGCCACGGAGTGGAAGCTGGGTCGCTGGCCGCCGCCCGCGTATCCGTGCCGCCGCCGCCGCTGCCGCGCCGAGTGCTGACGGGGTGGGGCTGGGCGCGGCGGCAGCGGGATGAAGATGCGGCACCACCAGCGCGCCCACCAGCAGAGAGGACCAGCCACTGCGCTCGCCCGTTGGTGGCTGTCGCCTGGTGGGCTCTGAGAGGTTGGCTGGCCAGAGCACGAAGGGTGCTGCGTGTCCCTGCACTCGACGCCTGGAGACGCAGCACGCGCGACCGCGCGGCGAGTGAGGCCTTGCAAGGACGACCTGCGCAGGGACGGATGAGCAGCAGGCCACGCAGCACGCTATGGCTGTGCACATCGATTGCCCACGCGAGGCTCCTAGCGTGCACCTGCCTTCCTCCCTCCCCTGCAGGCTGTCCGAAGCAAGTGAAGCGTGCCACGCCGCTGCCCACGAAAACTGCCCCCATGACAATCGCTGCATCACCGAGGCCGGCCCAGAGCTGTTCCGGTCATGTGTGCAAGCGTCCCCAAGGCACCACAGCCGCCGCTGCGCGATCGCATCGCACCTCCAGGGCGCCAGCGCTGGCCTGCCTCCACGGCGCGGGCCTGCGCAGGCACAGGCGACGCAGGTGAAAGAGGTGGTGACGAGCTCTAGCTTTGCTGTCCCGGCCTCCTGGCGAGCTGGCGCGGAGCCTTGTACCTGCGCACAGCCAGCTGCTGGCAAGCTCTTGCGCCAACGGCACTGGACCAAAGCATGCGCACCATCTCAGGAGCTGCCGATGCGCCTCTGAGTTTGCGAAGTG
>VFQP010002145.1_pt1 | contig 22943 bp, 32 predicted proteins | sample 3512351 | NCBI WGS metagenome assembly VFQP01 (sample SAMN10412372, study PRJNA504923) | tailings metagenome | isolation source: Relicate 1 Philex TSF1 revegetated site | place: Philippines: Tuba, Benguet | collected 2017-08-29
GCTGCTGCGAGCGGAGCGCAAGTTGCCGCCGCCTGCAGAGGCGCTCCGGCCTCTGCCGCCCGCAGCGTGGCAGGTGAGCTCTAGAAGAGGAGCAGGGGCTCAGAATGATCACACTAAAAAGCCATCGCGCAAGCCGCAGGCTCTCTCCCTGCGCTTGATGCTGCAGGTCACCTCGGGACGTCATGGTCGGGCCGCCGGGTGACCCTCGCCCTGACCGGAGCCGCCACCAGCCACACGGCGCGCTTCGCCGCCGGCATGATGACGCCTCACGCTCCGCAGGGGCTGGCGGCGCTCGGACACCGCATGGTGCGCCTCAGCGTGCGCGTGGCCTCGCCCCCGTCCTCACAGGCCTCCCCACGTCGATTGCCCTCCCACCCACGCGAGCCTGCGTCCGCTTTGTCATGCGCAGGCCCTGCCGCTTCCTCAGGCGCACGCGCTGAGCACCGCCGCGCCCGCGGCGTGCTGCCCCGGCGGCGACGCGTCCGCCGGCGCCGCCTGCTCCGACGCCTCGGCGGGCAGCGTGGGCGCCAGCTCGACCGGCGGCAGCGCAGCAGTAGCCAGCGAAGGGGAGGGCGAGGGAGTAACAGATCCATGTACCCACTCCAGCCACCCACCCTGGCGCCGCCACCTCCGCACGCCCTCGTCCATCTGGCACGCCATCCACGCCCTCTACCCGCCCAGCGGGGACAGTGCGCTGTTGACCGGCGTGCGGTGGCCGCCGCAGCCTGCCGCTCACCTGGCGTCGGGAGAGGGCCGGCGCGCCCTGACCAGCAGCGCGCAGGCGGGCCAGGCGGCGCAGGCGGCCGCGGCGGCAGCGACCAAGGCGGCAGCGGCGGCTGAGCGCGACGATGGCGCAGGCCCCACGCTGGCGGCGGGCGGTGGCGCTCGGGGCCCCGGCGGCGCGGGCCAGGGCGCGGGCGGCGCGCCCGGCGGGGCGGCGGGCGGCCGGGGCGGCGGCGGCGGCGCCGGGCCGGGCGCGGTGGGCGTGGGCGGCTCGGCGGCGGCGGGGGGCGAGGAGGCGGCCTCGGCGGCGGCGGCGGCGTTCCGGCGCGAGCACGACGTGCGCGTGCGGGTGGTGGGGGAGGGCGCGACGGCGCCCGACCCCGTGCTCACATTCGAGGCCACGGGCTTCCCCCGGGCGGTGTTGACGCAGGTGATTGTTCATGGATGGGAGGGGCCGCAACGCGCTGCTCCTTCTCTCTCTTTGGCCTTCGGGTGGCAACGCAGTCCTTTGATGTGTGCACATGTGTGCAGATCCGCCGGGCCGGCTTCACGGCGCCGACGCCCATCCAGTCGCAGGCCTGGCCGATCGCCTCGTCAGGCAGCGACCTGGTCGCCATTGCCAACACAGGCTCGGGCAAGACGGCGGGCTACCTGCTGCCGGCGCTGGTGCGTTTCTCTTGCCGCTCAGCGCGCGCCTCTGGCGCCCCCTGCCCTGGCACACAAGCGCTGAGCTTCTCAAGCAGCCAGCCATCAAGCGCGTGCTCTTCAGCTCGCCGCTCCCCTTCCCATTTCTGCGGCGGCGATGCCACCGTGCCCCGCAGGCGCGCGTGTTCAACGGCCAGATCAAGCACCTGACCAAGCCCACCCCAGAGCAACGCATCCAGGGCCGCACGCGCGGCGTCATGCGCTCCTCCTACCCAGGTGTGTGTGCGCCCCCTCTGCCGCCCCTGCAGCCTTGCCGGCACGACTCCGCTGACTCGCGCTGTGCTGCGAGGCCGCTATTTGCGCCGCACCCGCCGTGGCCTCGTGTGCCTCATCGCGGCGGCTTCGCCCCACTCGCATGTCACGCGCGCGCAGGGCCGCTGGTGCTGGTGCTGGCGCCGACCCGCGAGCTGGCCAACCAGATCCACGAGCAGGCCGTGCTCTTCGGCCGCCCGCTGGGCATCGAGACTGCGTGAGTGCGGTCTTTTCGCCGCCCGCCTCTCTACGGCGCCCACCGCCGCGCGACTCCCGCCTGGTTTGGATCTGGGGGCGGGCAGCAGCTTGGTGCTGTGGCAACCTGTTTGCGCAGGGTGGTGTACGGCGGCGTGGAGAAGGGGCCGCAGATGCGCACGCTGAGGACGGCGCACCCCCAGGTGCTGGTGGCCACGCCAGGCCGCCTGCTGGACCTCTCCAACACCGGCCTGCTGCCCCTGGAGAACGTGAGCGCACCCCGCGCGCCACCGCCATTCCCCCCCTCTCCACCTCTCGTCGCACCGCTCCCGTTCGCGTGCCTGGGCCTGCGGGGCATTGCCGCGGCTCGCTGGGGCTGGTGAGGGAGTTCTGATCGCCGGCAGTCGTGCTGCGTGCGTGCGTGGACTGCACGTGGGCGCCTGCAGGTTCAGTACCTGGTGCTGGATGAGGCCGACCGCATGCTGGACATGGGCTTTGGAGAGCAGGCGCGTGTGGTGGTGGGGGAGGGGGCAGGACGCATGCCCACGCATGCACCCATCAGCACGCACGGGCAGGAGAGGGACAAAGGACGGACGAGCCTGCACAGGCAGGGGCAATTGGACAGGGACGACCCGCGGCGGCGGCGCGCGCGTTTGGGCGTGGCGGTGCTTCGTCTTCTGACCTTGGTGTGTTGCCGGGGCGGTGCCGTGCGCAGATCAGCGAGGTGGTGCGCCTGCTGCCGCCGTCGCCCACGCGCCAGACGTGCTTCTTCAGCGCCACATGGCCCCGGGAGGTGAGCCAGGGCCGTGAGCAAGGCAACGCCCTTGGCGCTCCCGAGTCCTCAGAGGGCACCTCTGCGCTGCCACGGCGCCGTCACTGCCTTGCCCAGCCTGCGTGCCTGCCCACCCTCTCATATGCTGGCCCCTTCCCTGGTGGCGGACCCACACGCGAGCAGGTGCGGGCGCTGGCCAGCCAGATCGCCGGCCGCGACCCCGTCACCGTCTTCATCGGCCGCGTGTCGGACCAGCCCGTGGCGGCGCGCACCATCCAGCAGGACGTGGCCGTCGTCTCGTCGCAGCTGGAGAAGTTCGAGCGCATGCGCGCCTACCTGGACCAGCTGCGGGGGCGCAAGCCCAAGGGCGCGGCGGCGGCGGCGAACGACGACAGCGACGCGGAGGAGGAGGAGGGCGACGAGGAGGACGGCGACGACGGGCAGGAGAGGGGCCCGAACGGGGGCGTGTCCAAGCACCCGCTGCGCGTGATTGTGTTTGCCGGCACCAAGTCCAAGGTGGAGGAGCTCAAGATGTGGTTCGACGAGCAGTGAGTGTCCTTTTCTTTCTTCTCTTTGGTGCGCCGCAGCAGCAGCCGGTGCAGAGGGGGCCTGCCGCAAGCAGGGCCTGAGGTGTCCTGCGCGTGCGCGCTGTGCTTGCTGCGCCCCGCGTGTGCGCGCAGGCGGGACCTGCCGCGCGCCGACGCCGTGCACGGCAACTGCACGCAGACGCAGCGCGAGGTGGCGCTGCGGCGCTTCCGCAGCGGCCGCGTGCAGGTCCTGGTGGCGACGGACGTGGCGGCGCGCGGGCTCGACGTGCCGCACGTCACGGCCGTCATCAACTTTGACGTGCCGCAGCCTGGCCGGGTGCGTCGGTCCGTTCTGTGAAGGCCGCCGTGGCCGGTCAGGGGGGCGTGAGCTCGAGGGAGCTGCGGCGGTGGGTGGCACGGGTGGAGCGAGCCGGACATCGGCCTGCGTGGGGTGCTGAGATGTCGGCGCGGGCGTGGCGTGCGTGTGCGCTTTGTGTGTGCGCAGTCCGAGGACTACGTGCACCGCATCGGCCGCACGGGGCGCGCCGGCGCCACGGGCAAGTCGCTGGCCCTCATCAACCGCAAGCACGCGCCCGACCTCGCCTTTGCCAGCTCGCTCTGCAAGGTCAGTCCGTCCGGGGGACACTTTTTGTGACTGTGACCCTGGTGCTCGCGCTGCCAACGGAGGAGGAGGTGCAGGGGCGGAGCGAGGGATGCAAAGGACGGTGTGCATGCTTGCCTGGTTGCTGCGTGCGTGCGTGCCCGCAGATCCTGACCGAGGCGGGGCAGCCCGTGAGCGCAGAGCTGGAGGAGGCGGCGCGCAGCGGCGGCAGGTGGGACGGGCGCGGGAGGGGCGGCGGCGGCGGCTACGGGCGCGGCGGCGGCGGCGGCGGCGGCGGTTGGGGCCAGCGCCGCTCGTGGGGCGCGGGCGGCGGCGGCGGCGACAGGTGGGGTCGCGGCGGTGGCGGCGGCGACAGGTGGGGACGTGGCGGTGGCGACGGGGGCCGTTCGGGGTCGCAGGAGGGGTCGCGCCGGCGCGGCTGGGACGAGGGCTCTGCGGGCGGGGACGAGGAGGGCGCAGCACGCGGCCGGCACAGCGGCTGGGGCGGCCGCGTGCCGCACGCCGACCACTGGGAGCACGGCGGCAGCAGCGGCGGAGCGAGGAGGAGGGAGCCGTGAGCTGGCGAGGGGAGGTGTCAGCGCGGCAAGCGGCGAGAGGGTCGCGGTTTTTTCTGAGCGCGTGTGGTGTGGGTCGAACGGTTCTGCGGTGCGTGTCTTTTTGTTGACCTCCTGAGTCTGCATTTGCAAGCATCAAGAGCGCCCGGAGCGGAGAGCAAGGAAGCCGGCCAAGGGGATGGAGGCGTGTCTCACTGCTGGAAGCTGATGCTGTACGAGCCCGAGTTGGGGTCCTTGGTGGCCTTGAAGTTGTCTAGCGACATGCCAAACTTGCCCAGGATGGTGTTGCCCAGGTCCTTGAGCTTGCCCAGCATCTCGTCCTGCGCGTCGCACCCAGCGGCCACGCATCCACACCACTGCTCGGGCGTCACGCACAGAGTTCTCGCCCAGCAATTGCTGCTCCAGGGAGAGCACGCCAGCCCCAGCTGCAGCACATGCGAAAGGGCTCCTGGAACGCGTTGGCCGCCCAGCATGGCTGCCTCACCTTGAGCTTTTCGTGCCTCTCGGCGACCACGGGCTCGAGCTCCTTGACGGTGCGCTGCGCCCACGCGCTCGACGGGTCCAGCTCCAGCACCTGCGGGTGTGCGGGGTGAGGCGCCGCCGCCCACACGCACCTCACGCAAGGCGCCGCTCGCGCACGCCTGTTGCACCTGTCCCCCCTCCAAAGCCCCTTCCCACGTTCGGCGATCCCACAACCAGCCAGACCAGGGCAGCGCTGCGGCACCCCGCTGAACGGCGACCCAGGCTTCGCGGGCGAGGTCACAACGACAAGAGAGGCCAGGGTGGGCGTGCACTGACAAGTCCCGTACCTTTCTTGCGTCCACCAGCGCGTGGTCCAGGTCGTCCAGCTCCTTGTACGCCACGGCCCGGCGCATGTACGCCTGCGGCAACGGCACGCCCGCCACCCCACGCACGCGCCTGAGGAGTAGCCGTACCGCCGCCACCAGCCCGCCCCACAGAGCTGGCCACTGTGCGACGTCCCGAGGCTGCGATTGCAGCCCGGCGTCAGGATTCCAGGCCACAGCAGGGGCGGCTCCGTGTGGCCGAGGGAGGTGCAGGCGCATCCCTTACCTTGACAAAGGTGGCGTCCTCCTCCAGCGCGGCGGTGCACGCCTGCACGGCCTCCTTGTACTGCTTGAGCGCCACGTCGCACGCCGCCATGTTGGCAAGGTACACGGCGCGCTGCTTGCTGGCCGACGGCGGCGCTGCGGCCACGCACATGCTCAACGTTAACAGCAAGGTGAGCCAACCGCGCGCACCCAGGCATGCGCCATGCCTCACGGCGCCACAGCAGGTTTGCCGCTTGCGCGTGCACTGCCGAAGCCCGCTAGCTCCGCACACAGCCCAAGAAAGGCTCCTCTCTCTCTCCCTCACCTGCCTCCACCGCCTCTGCGTACTTGTCGGTGGCCTCCTGGAACTGCCCCTGGCCGTAGAGCGTGTTGCCCTCGGCCTTGAGCCGCTCCGCCTTGGCCAGCATCTCCACCTGCTGCGCCTCTGTCAGCGGGGGCTGCTCCTGAGGCTTGCCGTCGCCCTCCGCATCGGCCTCCCTATCGCCGCCTGCGTGGGAGGAGGGCCCTGGCGCGTCCTCTGCGCGTGGCGCAGCTTCCGGTGCCGCTGCGGTGCTGGCTTCCCCTGTGGTTGTCTGCTGCGCTGCTGGCGAGGGGCCTGGTGAGGAGACGGCAGGCTGTGGATCCTCTGCAGCGGAGGGCTGCTGCTTGAGCGGGGTGCTGGAGGTGGAAGAGGGCGCCTGTGGTGCGTCGCTGGTGGGCGCGGCCCGGAAGATGCTAAAGTCCTCCTCCTTCCGCACAGCCGTCATCGTGAATTGTCCAGGGCCTTGTCCAGCTGCCTGAGCAGGTCTGCAGACCTCTCTGCTGCTCGAGTCGAGCCCATGGCGCTGGGCCACCAGGGCGAAGCGATCGGCCGAGCAGAGCGCGTCGCTCGCAGTCCGCACGGCTCGCGGCCAAGATGGCGAGCCTGTGGCGGCCGTCCTTCTCGCTCCAGGTGGCCAAGTCGGTGCTTCCTGGGCTGCAGGCGCAGCTCGACAGCCTCGTCGCGCAGACCGTCGGTGAGTCTGGGCTGGGGAGCGCTCGCAGGGCGTGTGCGCATGCATGCAGCTCTATGGGCGAGCGCTTACCCAGCTCCTCTGCGCGCGGCGGTCTGATGACGTGGCGGCCCAAAGCGCGCGTGCGATGGCGTGGCTGTCTGGCCTCACCGCGGCGATTGACCCCACGCAGCGGTGACTGGCCGTCCACTGGACCACATCTACAGCCGCCTGGGCTTCTTCAACGGCGAGTTCTTCCCCCAGGTGCGACGGCGGGCCAGCCCCAGCGCAGCGCCTTCCGCACGCGCCGGCTCCTCAAGGCCCAGCGCGTGCTAAGCCTAACACGCTGTGCAGGGCTGGGGCAACCTGGGCATCGTGAACCTGTCCGAGGACGTCAAGTTCATGCAGATGTGGCCGCCGCCGGGCATCAAGGTGCGGCAGGGCACACCCAAAGGGGCCGCGTGAGCTCGCAGGAACGGAGGTGGGCTTCCCCGCCGCCCCCTGCTGACGCTCTCCCGCCCACCACCTCGCCCAGCAGGTGGACTGGAAGCAGATTGACTCGGGCGTGTGGGAGGACGTGCCCTACAAGCTCTACGAGGGGCGCTTCCGGTGCGACCTCTGGCACTGCAACACGGCAGCGTCCTGCCGCGTGTGGAGCCCCCACCCTCTGACGCTGTGCCCTGGCCCTGGACCCCTGATGTTGTTGCCAAAGCAGGACGCCGTGCGTGTCGCGCGTGTACGACGCGCTGCCCGAGGAGAGCCGCACGGCGCGCGTGCAGCTGCTGGTGCCCTCGTCCTCCTCGTCGTCGTCAGCGTCGTCGTCCGCGGCGGGCGGGGCGCAGCAGGGGGCCGGCATGCGGGCGGGGCGGCTGGCGGGCTGCCGGCGGCCCCCGTCGGGCGTGGTGCACCTGGCGGGCACGGGCGACCAGGGCTTCAGCCGGCGGCTGCGCCTCAGCTTCCCGCTCATCAAGCAGGCGCGTGGCTAGGCGCGCGCGCTCTTGTCACTGACCCCGGGGATGTAGGGCTCAGGAGGCGCTGCGTGGTTGAGCTGGGATGCAGCACTGGTGACGGCTGGCCGGCGGCGAGTTGGCGCGACGTGTTGCGGGCGCAGGGTGTGTGCGCCGTGGTGCTCGAGTCGCCCTACTACGGCGCGCGGCGGCCGGCGGCGCAAAAGGGCTCCAAGCTGCTGCGCGTCTCCGACCTGCTCGCCCTGGGATGGGTGAGCTTTGGGTGCTGTGTGTGTGGAAGGGGGTGCGCTGTGTCGCTCCGGCAAAGCACATCGCGTTGTGAGGAGCAGGTGCGGGCGGGGAAGGGCGACACGCACGCGGTGCCCTGTTCCGTGCAGGCGACCATATACGAGAGTCTCAACCTGCTGCACTGGCTTGAGAAGGAGGGCTACAGCGAGGGCGGGCTAGGTGCGTTGCCTCGGCTCTGCTTGGCGCACCTTGCGCATACCACCGCTCCACCCACCACGTGACTGATCGCTCCCTGGTGGTGGTGGGCGACTTTTTTGCGCCGCAGGCATGGCCGGCCTGTCCATGGGCGGCGTGCACTCGTGCATGACAGCGGCGCTGTATCCGGGGCCCATAGCCACGGCGGCGCTGCTGGCACCCCGCAGCGCGGCGGTGGCCTACTGCGACGGCGCGCTGAGCGCCGCCATGGCCTGGCAGCCGCTGCTCCGGGAGGTGGACGAGCAAAACAACCCCGTGCTCAAGGTGGGCGCCACGACGTTGCGTCGCACTGCGTTTCCGCGATGGGCTTGCACGAGATGGGTGCGGGGGGGCCACGCCGCCACGGATCTGGGGCTCTCAGCAGCGAGCAAGCGGCCACGCCAGGGCGGGGCACCTCCCGGCGCTGAGGCTCAAGAGGCGAGCATGCTGTAGCGCTCAATGGGAGCTGATCAGTTCGGGGACCAGCGTCCTGCGGTGGTGGTGCGTGGCCGCAGGTGATCCACACGGCGGCGCAGCCCGTGGCCATCATGCGAGAGGCCACCTATGCGCTGCAGGTGCGTGTGCAGCCGCCGCCGGCTGGCCTCCGCTACCACCCCTCACCAAACCACCAACGCGCAGCCTCGAGCGCACGCTGCGCTGATGCAGGAGCTGGAGCTGGCGTGGGAGGAGGCGTCGGCCTCGCTGGCGCTGGCCAACACCGCCGCCTCGGCGCAAAGCGGCAGCAGCGGCGCCTTGGCGGCCGCCGCTCAGCTGCAGCAGCAGGAGGCGGCGGCGGCGGCGGCGGCGACGTCGCTGCTGCAGGCGGCGGCGCAGCACCCGCACCACCAGCAGCAGCAGCAAGAGCGGGAGGAGGGGCCTCAGGGCGAGGGCGGCGCGACGGTGGAGGCGGTGGCCGAGGCGGCGCAGTGGCTGCGCGACGGCGGCCTGCAGAAGGCGCTGGTGGTGCAGCGGGCGGCGTCGGCGGGGGGCGCGCTGGTGGCCAGTCAGCCGGACCGAGGGCCCACGCCGCCGCCGCCCTCATCCCACGACTCCCACCGCCACCACCATCATCACCACCACCACCACCACCACCACCATGGGCACCATGGCGCAGCCGAGGGGCGTCAAGGGCAGGCGCACGCTTATGCGCAGCACCAGCACCAGCCGCCACCCGCGCAGGTCACGGCGGGCCCGTCGTCGCCTCCCGCCGCCTCACAGACGCAGCAGCAGGGCGCCGCACAGCCGTCCTCGGCGATAACGGCGCCAGAGCTGCAGGAGGTGTCGCGGCTCTTCTCCAGGTGCGGTTTAGTTCTTGCGACGGGGCGGCTCTTCCTGCTCGCCGTCGCGAACCCTGCTGCACAGCAGGCCGCGCTCCCTCCGTTGCCACCTGTGCGCGCGCGTGATCATCACAGGTTGGTGTCTGGGCTGTCGGAGCTCAAGGCGCTGCGTTCCGAGGACGTGCCGATGCACCGGCGCAAGACGCTGCGGCGGCTCAAGCACGTGCTCGAGACGTACACGGACATCACGCGCTTCCCCACGCCGCGCCGCCCCGACGCCGCCGTCTTTGTCGCCGCCACCTCGGACGCGTGCGTGTGGCAGTGTGCGGCAGGTCGGACGTGATGCCATGTCCCTGACGAGGAGAGGAGAGGCGTGCATGGCGGCGCCGTGTCTTGCGTTGCGCAGGTACGTGTCGGTCGAGTCGGTGCGCCAGCTGTCGGAGCGCTGGCCCGGCAGCGAGATGCGCCTGGTGTCGGGTGGCCACGTGACCGGGTACCTCATGCACCAGGTGCGTGTGTGCGACGTGGCAGTGATGCGCGCCTGCTTGGCGTGGTCACGAGGTGCAGGGCATGACGTGAGCATGGTCGGATGGTGCGCCTGCGTGCAGGACAAGTTCAGGGAGGCCATCCTGGACTCGCTGGACCGCGTCGTGCAGCCGCCCCGGGCGCTGCCTGGAGAGCAAGGAGCGCCAGCAGCTGGGCCTGCGCCGGGCGCGCGGTGAACGCTGAGCGCGTTCCTTTCCCTATGATGATGAACCCACGCCCAGCAGACCTTCGGACATTTATATTCCCTTGCCTGCACCTCGGTGCGCCTCTCCTCGCTTCGTGCCTCCGTCGTGGCTGTCGGCGAAGTCAAACTGGCGAACGTAGAACGAGTCGCCCCACCTCGCACGAAGGAGAATCGCACGCAAGCGAGAAAGGGAATTGCACACTGACAGCACCAGCGTCGTCGTCGCAGGCGTTCGCGCGCGCGCAGCTCTTGACTCGCCGTACTGGGTCCGATGGCATCCTTCCCCCCACCACCAGAAGCAGCAGCACGAGCGTCTCCGTTTGCCGTGGAGCAGCTCAATGCCGAGGAGATCAAGCGGACCAGCGCCAGGTCCATGCCGCGGCCCAAGTCGCCCCCGCGCGAGCCCTCGCCGACCGCCGGCCTCGCCACGCAGCCGCCCTTCCCCAGGGACTGGACGCAGCGGGCCATAGACGTGCTCAAGGAGGAGGGCGCAGCCAGGCCCAACTCACCCCATGGGCGCGCAGCAGCAGCAGCAGCAGGAGCATCCCCTCGCCTGGGCAGCGCGGGCACCAAGCGGCGCGTGCACGTGGGCCTGGGCGGCAGCGTCTCCAGCCGGCCCCAAAGCGCGTGCCCGTCGGTGCAGGGCGTGGCGGTGGCCGGCTTCATCAGCACGCCTGGGGACCTCTACGCCCAGCCGCCTGCCATCGTCATGCGCAGCTACGCGGGCTTTGCCGAGGGCCAGCTGCAGTATCAGCTGGGCAAGCTGGGCCCCCTCACGCCGACCTTCCTGCCCCACTGGGTGCACGACCCGCCCCAGCGCCTCAACATCAGCGACTACCGCCTTCAACCGTCTCAGCGCTCACCCTCGTGCTACAGGTGAGGAGGCGCTTGCATGCGTCAACGGAGCGAGCCAAACTGCCGCGTCCGGACCCAGTTCCCTCCCATGGCCTGGGCAATGCGCACGCAGCCCCGAGTTCATCTCGATCAACACGTCGTGGACCGTCGACCCCACGCCCGCCGGCCTCCCCGCCTCCCCAGCCGCACAGGGCCGCGGCGGCGCAGACAGCCCCAGCCCCACCAGGAGGCGCGGGCAGCAGCAGCAGCGGCCAGCCACCTCGCCATCCCCTGCCCAACAAGCAACCGGCCCGCACCCGGTGGAGCTGTCGCCGCCGGGCCCCCACCGCACTCTGGGGCGCACGCTCGAGTCGTTCAACAGGCACAAGCCGGACGCCCACCTGGAGCTGGGGCAGCAGCCGCCAGCTGCACCGGGGTCCCCGGACCGGGCGTCACCCAGCTCGCCGTTACGGCAGGGGCAGCACACGGCCGCCGCCGCTGCCGGCGCGCAGAGGCCCGGCAGCCCGGCAGGACCGGCGGCGGCGCACTGGTACAAGGGCGGCCAGCGGGCGGGGCCGCAGCGGCCACTGAGCTCCCCGGCCTTCATCCCGTCGCCGGGACAGGCCACGCGGTGGGGCGGCAAGCATGTGGCCATGGAGCCACAAGCGCACGCGCACGCGCACCATTCATACAGGGGCGGCGCGTTGGACGCGCAGCAGCAGAAGCAGCAGCAGCAGCAGCCCTTTTTCCACGGGATCCACAAGGGGCTGGTCAGGAGCCCGCTGACCGAGATGGTGCGGACGTTCGCGCGTAGCACCTTTGACGACCACGGCAAGCAGCGGCAGTCCTTCATCCAGCGTGCGCGCACGGTGAGTGCACTTGCATTCCGAGAAGAAGGGGCGTGCACGGCACCGGTAGTGGTACGTGGCTGACGGCACTGCCTGTTCCCCCACACATGACGAGCGTGCAGGCGTGCGCGCTGTCGCGCAACATGTCCTCCCGGGCCAAGGAGAGCGGCCGGGCGCCCGTGCGGCACAGCCACTACCCGGGCCTGACCGAGGCGCAGGCGCGAGCCGGCATCCCCGCCTCGCACGAGCCGGTGGTCCTGGCCAGGTCCTCGCCGCCGCGCGCTGCGCGCTGAGCATTCGTGATTTGAACATGCAAACTGCGACAGCCACGCCCTCATGCGCACCACACCAGAGCGCACCACACCAGAGAAGCAAAGCACTTCAAGCGGAGCTCAGCAGCACTCAGCAATGGCTCCGAGGGCGCTGCTTCCGGTGCTGCTGGCGCTGCTGCTGGCGCTGCTGGGCGCTCGCGCGGACGACGACCTGAACGTCTTTGGCGCGTGGCGCGCCGGAAGGGGCACCTTCTACGGCAGCGATGCGTGGTGCGTGTGCGGCAGCAGGATCGTGTGCGGCAGCAGGAGCGTGTGCGGCAGCAGGAGCTCCAACTCGCGGCCAGTTCACTTCGTGCTCGCTGCAAGAGGGCGTGATGCGCCTCTCCACACGCGCCGCAGGTCCATCCACGCGGGCGGCTGCAACTACGGCCACCTCAGCCCTGGAGAGCCGCTCGGTGCGCACAGCTGCTCGCGCCCGGAGGGCTGCTGCAGCAGCTCGCGCCGACTTGGGGGTCGCACCCCGCAAGGTCCGCGCAAGGCCGCACCTCGAGTGCCCACGCACGCTCCTTCCTGCGCACACAGGGTGGAACGTGGCCGCCATGACGGACGTGGACCCCCTCTACGTGCGCGGCGTGTGCGGTGAGCTTGCGCTTGCGGTTGGGGGCGAGGGGGCGTGGGGCGAGCAGGGGAGCGGTGGGCGGGCACACAGCCTCCGGCAGAAGCACCAACGTGGCCTGCGCACGACCTTGTGCTGTCGCAGGCTTCTTCCTGGAGGTCAAGGTGCGCGCCATCTTGTTCTCCAATGTGGTCGCGTGGGCCGTGGTGCGGCGGGCGGGTGCGGACGCGCATGTGGGAAGCGCGCATTCCCACCCCTCTGGCGTTGTGCGCAGTGCTCACCAAGCGTCATCAGGGACGGCTATGGGCAGCAGCTCGACAGGACTGGTGCGCCATTGCCATGCGGCACACGACTTGGGACCGGTCGTGCGCCCGCCCGCGCGGTCAACCGACATCCCCGGCGCGCCCTCCTGCCATGCACGAAGGGGCATGCTGGAATGCAGCGGCCTCCGTGGTCATCCGGATTAGCGATACGTGCCCATGAAAGTGGTCTTTGCCTCTGGCTCACCCATCTCTCCAGCAACCAACACGTGCGCCGCGAGGCGCGTGCATGCGTTCACCCGTGTGCTCCGTCCGACGCTCCGTCTCCGTGCCTGCAGGCGTGTACGCTCCCAACCAGTACAGCAACAAGAGGGTGAGCGGCGCGGCGGCTGTGGTGCTCCTGCCCATGGCAGCGCGGTGCTGCCGACCGCCGACTGCATGAGCTTCTGCCCCGCGCGCCCGCGCAGTGGTGCTGCGGCGACATGCCTCACCTGGACCTGTCCTACATCACGTTTGGCAGCCTCGGGCCCACCTACTGGGGCGTCCTCGGCCTCCAGTTCCGCCAGGTCCGCCGCGCCACCTGCCAGCGCCCCCGAGCACGAGCAGTGCACCTCCTGCTGACCTTCCCTCTTCGCTTCGCTGCCCCGCCGCCACCTTGATCCGCGCAGGTCCCGTGCTGGTACAGGCCCAGCGTGCCCGCCTCCCAGGCCCCGTACGCCTGGCAGGACAGCACGTACAACCCGTCCGCCCCCCTTCCGCTCCGCTTTTGGCCAGAGTACCAAAGCGGCGCGCCTCCGCCCGCCGCCACCTTCAACGCCAGCGGGCTCAACCCCACCTGGTGGGACGCCAGCTGGTCCACGTACACCGTGCCCTGGCAGCAGACGAGCACGTCGGGCCTGGGCGGCGGCCCCGCGCTGTGCGCCAAGATCTACCAAGGCGTGAGTGGGGAGGACGCCGCCGCATCAGGTTACGTGTGGCTGCGGGCGTTGGCCAGGCTCTCCCTGACCTCACGCCGCGCACGCTGTGTCCGAGTGCAACGCGCGCGCAGGGAGCGCTGAGCCTGCAGACGTGGCAGTGGGGCGCCTTTGCGCAGCGCACGCGCCTCTCCTTCTGGATGTACGTCGGTGAGCGCGCTGGCGTGCATTAAAGGGGGGCGCTCCATCATTGCCGTCCACGGCGCTCACCACTTGGGCCCACTTGGGCGTGCACGGTCCTGCGCGCGCTCGCAGGCGTCACGGGCTACGCGGGCGAGCAGGCGCAGGTGGCCGACATCACCATCAGCATCAGCGGCACCAAGGTGCGTGCTGGGGTGCGGCACGCCCTCTTGCGCCTCCCTGTGGGCGCTCCAGCGCTGAACCTTATGCTTCCGATGCGTCGCGTGCGCAGGGCTTTGGCTGCGGCGTGCCGCGCATCTGGAACGTCAAGCCCACGCAGTTTGCGCCGCGCTGCACCACGTGCACCGACTACTGGTGGCTGTGGGACTTCTCGCTGGCCGGCTTTGTCCCGGGCGGCGACCCCAACCAGGTCATCCGCCCCGGCGACTTCCAGGTGCGCACGCTGGGTGTGTGTGTGCGGCTTGCATCAACGGAACGGGCCACCGCCCGCGTCATGCAGGAAGGATCAGCAGGGAGGAAGATTAGGCACCAGCCCAGGCCAGATTAGGCACCAGCCCAGGCTGGGTGTCAGCTGGGGGTCAGCACCACCCGCTACGCCATGCCCCCTGCCTTACCCTCTGCACCTTGGCGTGCCGCGTGCTTGATCTGCAGGGCTGCGGCGCCAACGGGGTCAACGACCTCAACCGGATTCACTTTCGCAACGACGGCTACGGCGGCGGCGGCGACAAGTACCTGTGCCTCTCCAACATCCGCCTCCTTTGACCGACGTACCAACGCGTGCCCCCGGCCCCCCAGATCCTCTCCATCCCTCTCCATCTCTCGTCCTCTCCATCCCCAGATCCAGCTGTCCTCCTGCGCCTTTGAACTGTAGCTCCCCTGCTCCGCGCGCTGCGCTCCCCTCTCCGGGGCCTTGATCCAAGGATCCGTGTGCTCTTCCTTTGCCAGCAGCCTCTGACGCAGCTTGTAATCACACAACATGGACGCACTGGGCGATGGCAGCGCTGGCTTCCCCGCGCTGGCCTTTTCGTTGGGGCGGCGCGACTGCGCCGGCTCCGAGGTGCCAAAGCTCGTGCGGACCCGGCGCTCAGCCGTCAAGCTCTCGCACCGGTGGAGCAGCCAGCAGCCCGTCTTCTTCGGCGACGCAGGGCTCATCCTGGGCGCGGCGCCCAGGCCCCATCGCAGGCAAAACGCCTTCGCCTCGCTCAGCCTGGGCGGCCCGGCGGCGCAGCAGAGCCAAGGTCAGGCCCTCAGCGTCAAGCTGGTCGCGCAAGCGGGCGGATCCGGGCTCTTCCTCCTCGACGGCTCGCCCGCCTCTGCTTTGGTGACCTCGCAGGTGCCAAAGTCCCGCTCTTCATGCTGGCGGCAGCATCCAGCGATGGCAAGAAGCCCAGCAGCAGCGCCAAGGGCAAGAAGGGCTCAGCAGCAGGGGACGCGGTCGCGGCCGCCTCGCCGGCGGAGAAGCCGGCCGCGCCTGCTGCGCCGGCATGGCGCGTGACGCTGGGCAACCTGGCGGCCGGCGCCATTGCCGGCTGCGCCGTGGAGGCAGGTGCGCAGGCTAGGCGGTGCCTGACTGCTGCGTGATGGTGCGGCGGAGGGCGCTGCTGCGTGTGGCCAGCTCGCCTCTCTCCTCCCCTTTGTCGATGATCATGTGCCGCAGCGCTCTACCCCATCGACACCATCAAGACGCGCCTGCAAGCCATGATTGGCGGCGGCGGCCTCAAGGCGCTGCTGCAGCAGGGCGGCGGCAAGGCGCTCTACGCCGGCGTCTGGGGCAACCTGGCGGGCGTGGCGCCGGCCAGCGCCATCTTCATCTCCGTCTACGAGCCCGTCAAGAAGGCGGTGGAGGCCAGCGCCAGCCCCGAGCAGGTGGGCGGTGCAGCAGGTTGGGGTGCGTCCGCTGGCAACGCACTCGTCGCCGGTGGCATCACCCTGACGGTGCCGCTCCCGTGAGCGCTCTCTCTCGACTTGCAGAAGTACCTGGGGTCCATCGTGGCGGGCGCGGCAGCAGGCACGGTGTCGTCGCTGGTGCGCGTGCCCACCGAGGTGGTCAAGCAGCGCCTGCAGACCAAGGAGTTTGCCGGCGCCATCCAGGCGGTGAGGCGCTGCGCGTGCGGGGCGGACGTCGCAGGTGTGGGGGCGCCAGGCGGTGCGGGGCGATTCAACAGGTCGGGGCGCGATCGTGCTGCACCGACGCGCAGATCAAGGCCATCCTGGGCCGCGAGGGCCTGCGTGGCATGTACGCCGGCTACGGCGCCTTCATGCTGCGCGACCTGCCCTTTGACGCCATTGAGTTCTTCGTCTACGAGCAGGTACGCATACATGTGTGCCGCCGTTTGGGATGTTGCGACCCGCCAGGGCAGGCGGCTCACGCGTGGCGTACACGTGCCCCTCGCCCGACCCCCGCTACAGCTCAAGGTGAAGCTGCAGCAGCACAACAAGCGCGAGCTGCAGCCGCACGAGACGTCCCTCATCGGCGCCTTTGCCGGCGGCTTCACCGGTGCGCTCGGTTGGGAGCGCACAACTGCTAGGCGCGCTGCCCAGGCTGCTGTCCGCCAAGCACCTACCCGTTGTGTGCGTGATGTGCTGCACGCAGGCCTGGTGACCACGCCGCTGGACGTGCTCAAGACGCGGCTCATGACGCAGGGCGCCTCGGGCACCTACCGCAACCTCTTTGACGCCACCGCAAGGGTACGGCTCTCGCGCGCTGTTCTGAGGCGCCGCGTGGTGGTGCAGCACCCGCTGCCGTGCCGCCTGCTCATGGCCGGCAGGGTGATGATGTGATGGGGAGTTCGTGTGCGTGCCCGCGAGCGCGCAGATCCTCAAGGAGGAGGGCGCCGCCGCCTTCATGAAGGGCTGGCAGCCAAGGCTCATCTGGATCTCCCTGGGTGGCTTTGTGTTCTTCCCCGTGCTCGAGGCGGCCAAGAAGGCGCTGGCGCCGCCCGGCGCTGAGCCCAGCGCGCCCAGCGGGCACTGACACTCTGCTGACAGCTGCTCTGACCCTCACTACTGTTGCTTCTGTGCCGCTGAACCCACGCTTTTCCCTGCTTCCCTGCTGGGCTTGTGCAATCGCGATCAATCGTGCGATCGTACAACGCGTCATGCGCGCCGTGGCCCTCCAGCATGCGCCTCAGGAGAAGAGCACACAGCGCAGTGAGCAGTGAGCAGCGCAGAGAGCTGCAGCGCAGCAGGCCGTGTGAGCGCCTGCTGGCCGCTCGCTCGGGAAGGTCATCCCCCGTGCGCCTCGCCAGCCGCTCACATCTGAGAGCGCCAGATCGACTGAGGGCGCACTGGTAGCTCCTCTGCGCAGCGGTGGATACTCCATGGCCGTCGCGATGGAGCAGGCCGAGCGCGCGCTGGAGCAGGCGCTCGCCGTTCTGCGCGGCGCCCGCACGCGCGAGGAGCAGCTCAAGCAGGAGCTCGCCAAGGCGCAACGGAGGTGGGCATCGTCGCGATCCTCGCTGCGTATCGCGGCGCTTGTGCTCGTGCGCGTGGCGCGTGCCCGCCGTGTGTGCGGTGATGAAGAACCCCACCGCACACAGCCTGGAGCAGCGGTCGTGCGGGGCGCGTGTGGCAGGCTCTCAAGCCAGCAGCGGCTCATCACATTGCCCAGCATCAGTGCGCCCATGCTGCGCCACTGTGCGCGCACGTGATGGCCGGCCGTGCGCAGGGCGGACGAGGAGGCCGCGTCCAAGCGCGCGCTGGCGCAGCAGCTCCAGGGCGCGCAGCAGGACAGGGACAAGCTCACGGCCCAGCTCGCCGCGGCGGCAGAAGCGGCGGCGGCGGCGGTGGCGGCCAACCAGCACATGATGAACGCCCGGGGCGCGAGCAACACGCTCCGCTGCAGCGGCACCAGCAGCCACATCCGCCTGCGCGCGCTCAAGTTCGACAGGTCCGCGCCCGCGCAAGCAACGCTGCTCTGCCTGCTGTTCAGCCTGTGGGGTCGGGGGCCGCAAACGCTCTGCCCCCGTGCTCACCTGCAGGAGCGTGCACGAGGCCGTGGCGCGCGGCGGCCTGCTGCCGCTGCTGCCCCGCACCGCCAGCCTGGGCAACATGCTCCTGCCGCACGCCTCTGACCCGTCCCGGTGCGGCGCGCTGGCGCCCACCTGCAGCGACAGCGGCCCCTCGGCCTCCGCCGACCCCGCCGCCGCCGGCAGCGACGGGCAAGCGCCACCACCCGGCGCAGAGGGCGGCGGCGCCCAGTGGGCCGCGGGGGGCGGCCGCCCGCCCTCCACGCTGGCCCAGCCTCTCATCGGGCGGGCGCCCACCATTGACATCGGCGGGCTCCTGTCCATGCTCATGACAGCCAACCTGCTGCAGGGGCAGGAGGCACCGGGCGCCAACGACGCTGCCGCCGCCGCCGCGGCAGGCCAGGCGCAGGTGCAGGCGCAGGCGCAGGCGGTGTCACAGGGCGGCGGCGACCGCAGCGGCAGCCTGGCCAGCAGCGCCGCCGCCGCATGGGACGACCTGCAAGCCCTCGCCAGGCCCTCGGACGCGCTGCAGTCGCGCAAGTCGCAGTCGCCGCTGCCGCCCTCGCCAGCTGGCGCGTCGTTCAGCGGCCAAGAGGGCCTGCCCGGCGCCCCGCAGCAGGGCGCGCAGCTGCTCGGCGGCACCTCTGCGGCAGCCCTGCCTGCCCCGCAGCACGAGAGCCTGTCCTCGGTTTCGCTGGTGGACGACGACGGCACCAGCGGCGTGGGGCTGGCAGCGGCGGCGGCCGTGGCGGCGGCGGCGGCGCGCGCCTGGGCCAGCGCCGCGTCGCAGCAGCGGCAGCACCAGCACCAGCACCGCAATGCCAGCGCCGTCGCGGCGGCCGGCCGCGGCGGCGGCGGCGGCGGCAATGGCGGCAGCGTCGGGGGCGGCGCGGGCAGCCCCGACGACGGGGGGGCGGCGGCGGCGGTGTGGCGTTCGGGGGGGCTGGCGGGCGCGGGGATGGGCGGCGGCGGCAGCGGGCTGACGAGTGGGTCGGTGGCGATGAGCGAGGCGGGGGGAAGCACGGCATCGCTGGCGTCCAGCGGGGCCGTGGTGCAGCAGGGCGTGGCGGGCGGCACGGCGGGCCTGCGCAAGTCTGGGAAGGCGGGGTACAAGCTCGTCGCGTCAGTGTATAGAGGTGCGTGGACAGGGCATCGCCATGCGCCTTCGAGCAGCCTCCTGGGTGAAAAGACGCAGTTGCCGTTGAGATGCGTGCGGTGCGCCGCCACGCGCGTGCGTGCATGCAGAGGCCGTGCCCTTGTCCTCCAAGCCCTCGCCCTCGCACCTCCTGCCCAAGCACGCCGCCAGCACCGGCAGCATCACAAGCCTGGCCGCCCCGCAGCAGCAACACCAACCGCAGCAACAGCAGCAGCAGCAGCATGCCGCCCCGCACGCCCAGGGCACGGCGGCGGCGACAGCGGTGGCGGGCGACGGCGACAACGCGCCCTCGCACCGCCACGCCGCCAGCGCGCAGCTGCTTCAGGGCTCGCAGTCGGCCGCCGTGCTCACCGCCGCCGCCGAGCGCGCCGGCAGCGGCCCTGCACAGCATGCGCAGCACGCGCAGCAGCGCGCCGACAGCTCGGGCGCCAGCTTCACACAGGTGAGCACCAGCACGCTTCTTCCGCCACGCGCACTCGCATTTTGCGTGGCGCAGCACGGCGCTGTTTGCGCAAAGGGAGCTGACCCCAACCATGTCGTTTGCCGCGCAACAGGGCCTCTCGCCGCGGCAGGACCCGGCGCCGGCCGAGCCCGCGCCGCAGCGCGCCAGCACCTCCGGCGGCAGCAGCAGCCTGCTCAGCCTCGACACGGCGGCGGCCGCCGCCACGGCGGCGACGGCCGAGGCCGAGGCGGCGCTCCGCGGCTTCCCCGACCGCCAGGTCAGCGAGCGGCGCGGCGGCTGGTACCAGCGCGGCGGCAACGACAGCAGCGACCTCAGCGACATGGAGCCGCAGCTGCTCTCGCACCACCCCTCGCTTAGGGCCCAGCAGCAGCACGCGCACGCAGCAAACGGCGCGTCGCCGTGGGCGGCCCTGAACGGTGGCAGCGGCGACGCGGCGAAGCCGGCGCGCATCGCCACCGCGCGCGGCAGCGTCGCCCCAGCGCCCGCTGCTGCCACTGCCGGCCAGGCGGAGGAGGGCAGCCCCTTGCGGACGTCGGCGCGCCGCGTCCCCGGCGCGTCGTCCTCGTCGGCTTTCTCTGCGCACGCCCTCAACGGCGGCGGCGGCGCGCCCAGCCCGCCGCACTCTGCTATCCGCCTGCTTGCCAACCACCACCAGCAAGCGCTCTCCCGCTCCGCCTCAGCCTCCCCCATGCGGGGCTCCGACCTGCACCCCTCCTCCAGCCTGGCCGGCGGCCAGCACCTGCAGCTTCAGGGCAGCTTCCGGGTGCTGGAGCCCACCACGCATCCCGGCGGGCACCTCGCCGACAGCACCGCCGTGCTGGCGGCGGCCATGGGTCACGCCGTGCCGGCGGCGCTGCTGGATGGGGAGGCGGGCGGGCGGCGGTCAGCGCACTCGGTCAGTGTGCTCCAGCGGGAGCCCCACCTGCAGCTGGGTAGGGCAGGCAGCGGCGGCCTAGCAGCGGCGGCGGCGGGGTCGCCGGCGGCAGGGCCGTCGTCCCCGCTCGCGCACGCCGGCGGGCGGCAGCGGGCGGCGGGGCGCCTCTCGCTGGAGCTGGCGCCGTCGCCGCAGCAGCAGCTGCTGCACCGTCAGGCGCCGGCGGGCGAAGCGGCGGCCTCGGAGGAGGATGGCGGGCGGGGCATTGGCGCCGGGAGCGTCGGCGTGGTCGCGCTGGTGGCGCCGCCGACGCCGGGCGCTTTGGACGTTGCTGGGAAGCAGCACGCGGCGACGGCGGCAGCGGAGGAGGAGGAGCTGGGTGCGGGCAAGGCGGGGGTGGCTGGCGAGGGGCGGGAGGCGCAGGGCGAGGTGGGCGCTCCGTCGTGCGCGCTTTGCTCGGACGGCGCGGCCAAGACGACGGCGCTGACGCTGCACTGGCTGTCGCCGCCGCGCACGGCGCTGGTGGTGTGCAAGCTCAGCCACGCCGTGTACCCGCTGCTCAACATGGTGCTGCGCTTCCTCAGGTGCTTGCATGCCGCTTGCTCGGGGCAGGGCGCCCTGCTCGGGGGTGGCGTGCTTGGGCTCAGCCTGGGGATGGCGTGGGCTGGGGTGGGCGTGGGCGGTGGTTGAAGTGTGGGCGCCCATGGATGTCCGCTGTGCAGGGCGCGCGACCTGGCCGTGTACGTGGAACCCGAGGCGTACCATCACGTGGAGGCAGAGCTCAAAGGTGAGAGCAACCAAGGAAAGCGAGGTCGCGTGCCTCGCTGCGCCACACAGGCTCTTCCACTGCACACGCCATGCACAACCCATCTCCATCGTTTGCGACGCGGCATCGCTGCGTGGGCGTTCTCGTGCTGGAGAATGCCACACAGGCACAGCGTCCTGATTTTTGCTTGGTGCTGCGGGTCTTTGTGAACCTGTACAAAACGCAGGCCCGTGCGGCGAGGCGCTCTCCAAGGGCGACATTGTGCAGGGCTACAACGGCGCGTCGGTGCTGGTGCCGGCGCCCTGCCCCGAGCCCTCCACGCCGCAGGGCGGCGGCGGCGGCGGCGAGGGCGACGCGGGCGCCGACGCGGCGGCGGCGGACGCGGCGGGGGGCGGCGTGCTGACATGGCCCGAGGGGCGCTGCGCCAACCACAGCATCCCCGACGAGGTGGCGCAGGACCTCGACTTTGTCGTCGTGCTGGGAGGTGCGACGCTTTTCCTTCTGCTCTTTTTCTTTTCCGGGGGGGGGGGGTGCAAGGGGGCGAGGGAGGGACTGGGGCCGCGGTGGCGCTCGACGTGCCTGTGCATCGGCGTCAAAAGTGATTCGTGCGGGTGTGGTTGTCAGAGTGGAGGGCTACCCGGGCCATGGCCCTGCGTGTGCGAGCGTGTGCCCCTGTTTTCTCCTCGGCCGCAGGCGACGGCACGCTGCTGTGGACCTGCCACGTGTTTGGCAACCGCGCCGTGCCGCCGCTGCTGCCCTTCAACATGGGCTCGCTGGGGTTCCTCACGCCCTTTGCGCCGGCCAAGGCCGAGCAAATGGTTGACCTCATGGTCACGGGTGAGTGAGGGCGCCTGCGCCTTCCGGGGATGTGCGTCCTCGCAGCACGGCAGGGGTCGTTCTCTCTGTTGTGCGAACGTGGACTCCAGCCCAGCCAAGGCTAGCACAAACGGCTCGTGTCTTGCGGCGCATGACGGCGTGCGTGTGTGGCGTTGTGTGGCGCGCAGGCGGCTTCCCCATGATCCTGCGCCACCGGCTGCACGCCATCATCGTGCGCGCGCCGCGCGAGGGCAAGGACTCGGTGGGCGACGTCTGCTGGGCCGACGGGCACTGCGCCTCGGAAAAGGTGACCTTTGCCTGCCGCACGCTCTGCACGCCCACGCCTGACAAGCACCTGTTTGCCGTACTCATCGCCAGGGGCGTCATCAGGTGGACCGTCACCGGCCTTTGCGCACGGGGTGGGGCGGCTCGGTGCGTGGACGGTGGTGGGATGTGGTTGCTGTGCGTGTCCCGTGTCGTGTGTCCTTGCAGGTGGTGCTGAACGAGGTGGTGGTGGACCGCGGCATCTCCCCCTTCCTCACCAACCTCGAGTGCTTTTGCGACGGCAACTTCGTCACGCACGTCCAGGTGCGGCACTCTGGGCCAAGCCCGCCACGTATTGCCGCCCCCGCCCTGCACACTCAGAGCCCTGAGCTGCCGAGCTCCTTTTGTCAGGGCTCCTTGCTCTGGGATTGTGACGTCTGAGTGTGTGTGGCGTGCTCCTCCCACAGGGCGACGGGCTGATTGTGTCGACGCCGACGGGGTCGACGGCCTACAGCCTGGCGGCGGGCGGCTCCATGGTGCACCCCCAGGTGCCCGGCATCCTCTTCACGCCCGTCTGCCCGCACAGCCTCTCGTTCCGGCCGCTCGTCTTCCCCGACCACGTGCAGCTCTGCATCCAGGTGGGCGGGCCTGCCTGCGCCTGGCCACGCCACGCGGCTCTTCTTCTCGTGCCTTGCTCTCGCTGCAGTGCCGGGTGCGGGGAGGTGGATACTGGAACGAGTGCGAGCGTGCGGGCGTGTGTGGGTGTGGGTGTTGCCGCGTGGCGCCGCAGGTGCCGCACGGGGCGCGTTCGCAAATGTACTGCTCGTTCGACGGCAAGGACCGGCAGGAGCTCAACGCCGGTG
>VFQP010002146.1_pt1 | contig 22941 bp, 29 predicted proteins | sample 3512351 | NCBI WGS metagenome assembly VFQP01 (sample SAMN10412372, study PRJNA504923) | tailings metagenome | isolation source: Relicate 1 Philex TSF1 revegetated site | place: Philippines: Tuba, Benguet | collected 2017-08-29
AACAACAACAACAACAACAACAACAACAACAACAACAACAACAACAACAACAACATACCAGTGGTCACCTCCACACCAGGGGTCACAAAGTTTTCAGGGTGGCCGGGGGTCAAGCTACCCCACTGACGAAAGTTCTTCAACTCCTCAATCTGTAGTACAAGGGGTGATTTTGTTTGTGTACGTGTGTATTGCGTATACTTTTTTTTCTGCTGCATGATACCAAACAATGTTTGCACAAACTATGGAGTAGACATAAAAGAACCACACCCCATACCGGCACAGACTCGTAGCCTGCCAAGTGCAGCAAAGAGTAGAGGAGCATGGAGCCGTGGCCTGCAGAGAGGACAAAGCGATCACGGTTGTACCACTTGGGGTTTTTGGGGTTGTGCTTGAGAAACTCTGCCCACAGCACATAGGACATGGGGGCGCAACCCATGGGCAGACCTGTTGTTGTGGTGCAAATGATGATGTTGAAATGGTGTGTTGGCATGTGCAAGACTGTCATACCACAGCACCCATCACAGAGACACCAAAAAGAGCACCACAGGGGATCTGGCACGCATGCCCACACCCTAAACCCATACACTCGACCTAGTACTGCTCCAAACCAAGCATACCAGGATGTCCACTGTTTGCAGCATTCACACCATCGATGGAGAGGAAACGGATGGCGTTGATAGCACGTTCAACGGTGGCCTCATCGACTGCAGGCTTGCTGACCTCAACGGCGGCAGTAGCACGGACAGCCACGATCTGCCTGCTGCGCACGACGCGTGCACCGCTCTTGCACTGGAATGCGGGCTTGCGGGCGGTCACCAGCCCTGGCTGGCACAACAAAGAAGTCTGCATTTTTGTGGTCAACGAGATCGGGGCGGCTTTCCACACTGGATTGCCTGGCAGCGGAACTTGAAACCACTGCAGTATGTGTGCAGAGTGTATGGCGTGTTGGAAAAGAGGTCGATATACAAGATGCGACTGGGTTTTGTTTTTGGTGCCAAGGCTAGCTGGCAGTCTGGGCGCGTTGGGGTGTGGGTTGGTCAAGGCGTCTCTTACTTAATACTGTGATCATCATCAACCAATGTGAGGAACCACCATCTCCTGTTGGTGGTTCACACAACAATAACTGCAAAAATGTGTATCAAAAAGATCTTCATCACGCCGACTCGATGGCTGCAATGCACTCATCCACAGGTGCACCCCTCTTCATCGCCTCCACCAGTGCCTCATATTCCTTGCCATACTGCCTCAACAATGATGCTGCATTGTACACTGCCCAGCGGGTCATATTTTGCTGTGCCTGGTCACTCAACTTGGTGGTGCCCCGCAACAAGATGCGCTGCAGGTCGACAAGATCTTGTGTCTGGCCCAGCACCTGTATGTTTGTGTGTAGTGTTGATGACATTGCACACTGATTAGTGTGTTCTTGGTATAAACCATGCAAACCATGCATACTAACAGTGTCAACATGTCAACATGCCAAATCACCCCGCACATGGCATCCCCCAGCAATCATATATACCTCTTCGTATTTCATGGCCTCTGCTGTTGCCCCAGCCATAGCCACCAGTGCCAATGTATCAATCTCACCATCCTCCAATCGTTTTTCAATCAACCGCTTCTGCAATCGTGCCTCTGCAAAGTCGGTGTGCTCCTTCCCAATAGACAAGCTGTAATTTGCCACTGGCACACCACACAAATACCCAATCTGTGTGTAGTGATATGAGGTGATATGAGGTGACATGAGGTGGTAGGAGGTGGTAGAAGGTGGTAGGAGGTGGTAGGAGGTGGTAGGAGGTGATAGGACCTGATAGGAAAAGTGTGTGCATGTTCACCACGCATACCAAGAAATGTGCAGCTTCATGTCGCAACACACGCTCCCTGTAGTCTGGTTGCACCTGCCCGAATTTATCAATCGCCACCTGCAACAGGCCAGGTGCAACAGAGCCCACCGCCAACACACCCAGGGAAATGCCACCCACCAGGTAGGGCACGAAAAACCCCCAATCACCAGGCAACACCACCCCGGCAACAACTGCCACCAGCGATGTGCTCATCACCACTGCAAACAAAAAGCTGGCTTCATTGCGTGTGGATGGTGTGCCAATTGCTTGGGGGTCTTTGATGCCCACACGTTTTAGTTCTCCGAGAAAGACATTGCACCGGGCGGGGGGTTGATCCAATACAGCGCCCCATTTTGGTACATTGCCTGCTTCTTGGAGTGCTTTCATGGCCTCCATGACGTCCCCTGCTGCCTCTGTGCGCTGTGTGGGTGGTGTAGGGGGGGTGGGACCACAGGAAACACGACGTGTGTGACCAACACATGGCAGGCAAGGGAGTGTGGGGTTGGGGTTGACATTGTGCACTGCAACGCAAGTGATGTATGTGTGCGCAAGTATCAAAACATGACGTACTAGGGATGGAGGTGCACGTCTGACGCTGTCTGCAGCATCTCTCAGATTTTGCATCAGCTGTTGCTTGCTTGTGGAAGCGCTGACGCTCGATTGTGCTCGAACAATTAGTCTGCTTGTGAAACGCGATTGTTTTGGGGCTGTCAAGCAGGGCATCCTGCACCGCGCAGGGGCAAGAGGACGCACCATGCTGTTTTGTATGTACATGATGCTGAGTGATTTTACAACGACGTATCCCTCGCTCTCGGTGGTGTACAGATGAACACAGTTGACTGTATGTGAAAACGGTGAAAACAGAAAACCTCGAGAAAATGTAAGAAATTGCTTCCCTCACAGCAAGCGCTCGCTCGCCAACCATGGTACAGTGTAATATACAACACGTGTGTCAACTGGATGATGCCTCCATCGATGCACCACGCAGCATCGTTCCACTCGCAACCTTGCACCATGCAGACAAATCCACGTCATACCCCAGCAGCCGCTGTACAGCAGCTTGACATATTCTCTGTCGCTCCTTGGGGGCTGTGCTGCTTGCCAATGCACGTAGACGTTCCACTGCACCCGCCCTACGTGCCATCTCCCTCAACTGGGTGTTGGGTGTGTGTGGTGCGTTGGGTGTGTTGTGTTGTGTGGGTTATATGCAGCACGAATGAAAGCATAGCATGTGTTGTCATTATATTTGCAAAACTACACACACACACACACTACACAAACACACGAGCATTGCCATATGCACCCCCCCCACTCCCCACCCACCCCACACCTTGGCATCTGCAGAAAGCTCTGCCAACCCCAACATAGCCTCCTGTACAAGAGCCTCCTTGCTGCTCCCCAACATCCTCACCATCAACGCCAACGCGCCCTGCGACGCAAACACAATCTTGTTGTGCATGTGTCGTGCGCATGCCAGTGTCCTCAAAGTGGAGAGTGCGAGAACATGGTGTTCTTCTTGTGGGTGGGTGGCAAGTGCGACCAGCGCAGCAACACCACCATTGTCCACCATTGCTTGTGATGCCTGTACATAGTGGGGGGGGTGCTTGAGACATACGTGTGGGAGGGCGGGGTGGTGTGCAGTTGGGAGAGTGCACACAGGCATACACATAGGATTATTATTGTGTGGAGGGGGTGAGGAACACATGCACACAGTAATGCAACAAACACAACGCACAAATGCTACCGTGTACATCATCCCATGTGTACATCACCATCATCCCCACCACATACACATTCCCACACCCACCACACCTCCACCTCATACCGATGGCCCCGTTTGCCCCGTCCACCAACCCCATACCCCACCCGTGCAGGCAGGCACACTGGCCGCCAACTGCCCCAGTGCACTGCGCACTATACGCTTGCTTGCACAGGGGGTCCCCTTGTCAGTGAGCACCTGTGTATTATAATATAAAATAAATATAAATATGTAATATAACAAGTACAAATAGGTAAAAGTAAATATGTCAACATCAATAATAAAAATCCCCTTGTTCATGAGCACCTGTATAAACGAGTCCACCCCACCCTGACTAGTAACAACACAGGGCCCTGCATCTGGGTCAGATACGAGGGTGGTCAAGAGGGACCCTGCTGCTATTTGTACACTGACGAGGTGTTTGGCATCACGACGCAGGAGGGCTAGGAGGTGTTGGGCACCTCGGTGGGTGGCAATGCGTTGCTGTGTGGGGGGGGGTATGCGTGAGTGTGTGGGGGGGTATTGCGTGTTTTGGAGTTTGACTACATGATGCATACTACCCATATATACACAGCTGTGCCCCCCCCTCACACACCCATTACCTTGGCCCCCTGCAGTCGTGCAAGCACGGTCAAACATTCCACCGCAGCAGTCAACACTTCTTCATCCCGTTGACCATCATCCAACACGTTGACCAACATCATCACACATGTGGAATTGCACAACCGCTCTGCCGCCTTTCGGGTCTTCATCAAGCGTGACAGGGTGCCCAATGCTCTACTTGTGACCGTGCTGCTTTCACTATACAACATGTCGAGCAATGCAGACAAAACACCCCGTTCAAGCATGGCTGGTCGGTGTGCTTTGTAATTGGCCAAGTCCTGTAGGGCATGCGCGACTGTGGCTTGGGTGGTGATGGTCGCATCTGGTAGTCGTACTGCTGCGAGGAGGGTTTCCATGTAGCGGCAACGTACTAGAACAGCACGTGCGTGATGACCAAGTAAGGCCTAAAGGGGGGTGAGGGGGGTGCTGGTTTTGAGGGGGGTGTTGAGTGGACCATACAAACACAAGGACGATATTTTGTGCATGTGCTGTGTGTCATACATCATCTGCATGTCGTACATAATATGTATGCCAAAAACATCAAATGCACCTCCTGCCCACCAAAACATACCAAGTTTGCCAAGAGCAGCACAGCACGCCATCGGCAATCTGCTGCCACCCCATCTGTACAGAAAAGCAACAGCTCCAAGTGTGCACTACTGGTCAACAAACAATACACCCATGACTGTGGAAACGTCTTCCAATTGTCCACCAGGTATTCCAACCCACCCTCCCGTTGCTCTGTGTGCCGAGAGTAGAGCTGTGCTGTTGCGTTGCAAAACGCACGTGCTTCCTGGGTGCCATCGTCCACCATCAGCGTGCGCATGGTGACCACAGGTGGTGGTTTGGTGTCCTGCATGTTTTCCACCTCATCAGTGACAACGCCATGCTGCACTTTCCATGCCCGTATTACGTTGTACAGCTGCACGTTGACCACAAGATGCACATTGTCCACCACCACTCCCGTGGCAGGGTCTGTGGCGGTGCCGCCCTCGCAGCCAAACCACCATCGCTCGATGTTGGCACGCTCGTATGTTGTTCCATTGCATGTCACCACAGGCAGGTCCATGAGCTCCAGGGAAACTGGGCACAGGAACTCGGGGGGGGCGGGCGATGTACTCATCAGTGGGGATGGTGGCAACATACCAGGCACATCAATGATCCGTATACCAGGCACACCAATGATCCGATGCAGGCACACCAATAATCTGCAAAATGAGGCTCACAAGAGTTGCGTTGGGCGGGAATCGAGCATGAGCTGTGTACGCAGCGTTGTGGTGGCCTTGATTTGCGTGATCCAGAGGCGATACTGGATGAATACGTGAATTTGTCAAGGTTTTGGTGCGGTATGCGTGCAAAGGTAGCGCAGAGAAGCAGCTGAATCAAGGTGGATGATGTTCTTGCGGGACGTAGATACACGTTGCCGACCACCTGTTTACAAATAGATTCCACACCGCAATAGACTGCGGGTGTCGGGTACAAAATGACAAAAGGAACAAAATAGAAGAGGTGATGAGTGTGCACATTTCACATCATGTGATTCAGCGAGTGGCTATGGTGTTGCACCAGGCTTTTCCATAGTCAGCACAAACAGATTGCCCTTGTCTCCACGGCTGATGCGCAGGTCTTCATCCAAATACGTGACGTCGAGCTTGCCTCGAGCAGTTGGTGGGGCCGTGATGGGTATCAACCCGAGGAGCTTGAACTGCTTAAACTGCACAGCCACCTCACTCTTGGATACAGGCGTCAGATCCGCAGTAACCTTGTGTGTGAGTGTAAGGGAGAGCGTGTGTTGGGGGTGTGTTCAGCAGCAATGTGTGTTTGGCACAGGTGGCCCACCGGCAACATCATACCGAGTTGAATAAGGGAGCAGTTTCCTGATTGCGGGCCTTGAGATTGTTTGCATCTGTGTGTGTAATGAAACACGCTTTGTACCACGTCACCCACATCATTCACCTGCACATGCCCCCACTACACACCTACAACCTACACACCTATGAATTGATAAATTGGCCCAAGTGGACGCAAAAAAGGTGGCTTGTTCCGTCCAAGAATGCTGTCGCTTGTGGTGTACTGTAGTTCCCATTGTCCGTTGATCAGTGGGGATGATAGACTGGCCTTGTTTGGGTTGATGCGCTCAAGCTCCCTGTGTGTGAGTGGGGGTGTATGATGCCGGGAATGTAGTGCACCTCAGCTGTGCGTACAAAAACACACCTGCAGAGTTTGTCCACGGCCTCTGCATCCTCTGGTGTTCGCGCGAGCCCCCGCTGCAGTGGTTTGATGCGCTGCATCAGTTCTTCCTTTTTCTCTGTGCGCTTTCTCGTGCTCGTTTTGTCCCCAAACGTGAAGAACGCTCGTGTGGGTGGCATTGAGGATCGTGATGTGTGGGTTGAGAGGGGTTTTGAACGTGGTGATGTGATGGCACGCGAGTGAGATGGCCCTGTTGGCATCAACAAAAGTTGCATTTGTGTTGTATATGCTATTGCAGAGCTTACTAGGGTGATGCTATGGTGATTTTGTGGATTGATTAGGTGAATGTGGGGCTACAATTTTAGTTGCTATCAAGTATGAAGAACAAACTGCAGTTCATACAGCTGTAAGAAACTAAAGCATAGGTATATTGAAATACAGAAGACATCAATGTCATCGGTTACTTAGATCACAGAGGGTGTTGTTTACTTTCCCCATTCACCACGAGATTGATCACCATCATCAACAACGCCCTTCTCACACCACATTGCATGCATTTGCAGCGCTGGCACAAGCTCGCACTTGCTGCATTCTTGCTAGGTTGCGTTTGGATTGCGACATACACACGTACCCCACTCACTGAAAGCCAACTGCATGAGCGTGGATTGTGGCAGACCCCCAAACTTGCAGTGGATGCGTTTATTGTGCAACACACACCTGCTACTGCACAATGGGATGTATTGCTGATACAGCGCACTCGTGAGCCATACAAAGACCACTGGGCCCTTCCTGGTGGGTTTGTTGGGTGGATGGAGGACCCTGTCGATGCCGTGGTGCGAGAAGTTGCAGAGGAGACCAATCTAGCGATTGATCCTAATACACCACCTGTGTTTGTGCTGTTTCGTGGCAGTCCGACGCGTGACCCACGCACACACACCGTAAGGTGCGTTGTTGTTGAGAGAGGATCATGTGCCAGCATCATGTGCCTGCATCCACACCTTTGTTCACACACCACACCATCGCAGTGCCGCATATGCAGTCAAAGTCACCTCCGCATCACTGCCACTGCTACAACGAGGCGACGATGCAGGTGCAGTGCGCTGGTGGAGTTTTCAAGACGTGGTCAACAGCGTTCCCATTGCGTTTGACCATCATGATATGCTGATGGAGTTTTTGCAGTGGTTTGAAAAGGAGGGGAAAGCAAAGGGGTTGTATGCCCAGGCCCCATAGGTGCCATGCTGGGCTGTTCATGATATGACGTTTTGAACATGATGATCATTTTTGTGTACACCATTGCTGCTCATCATGTTATACTGCTATTTTTCTTGTTGTATTACCAAGTACATACCATGCCCCACATACACACCGGCGTGCGTCTACATCAACAACCACAACCACACCCATCTCCCCGTCCCCGCAACACTACTATGCACCACCTACTAGGCAATCAACACTCCAGCACTTGTGCAATACGACTGCAGTGCATGTTGTGCGTTTTCAGGCACCATAGTGGCCACCAATTGTCGTACAGTACCAGGGTGTTGCTTGCTAAATGTCGCCAGGGAGGATGCCAAAAACGTTTTAGGGTTGGGAACATCAGGCAAGGGGGTGGGGGGGGTGCCTGCGGCATTGTGAAGGGCAGCAAAGGCTGCGGAGTACCCACTGTACTCCTCAACAAGCAGCGCCTCGTCGTCGTCTGCGTCGTTGCCATTGGTCTGTGCGTATGGGGGGGGGGTACCATGTGTGTGTGGGGGAAACATGTGTCACATGGTATTCCCCAGTATGATATGTCCTTACAATGCTGTTGTTTGTACAAATATCACCTACCCCACAGCAGTACTATATTTACAAAACACACCCCACCCCCCACCCCACCACTGAAACAACACACCTCCTGCCCCTCCAGCAGCTGCACCACTGCAGACAGCAAATTCCCCCACAGTTGATGATGTGCAGGTTCCAGTACCTCAGGCGCCTCACAGAGAATCCGTGTTGCCCCCACCGCTGCTGTTTTCTCTTCAGCCTCACCGTGAATTGTGGGGAGTGTGGGGACGACCACCTGTGTGGTGGGTGGGGGCGATGTGCGTGTGGAGAGACCGCAGGTGTGTGTGTATGGAGAGAATACGTGTGTATGGATGTATGTGTTTCTTCATGTGGTCATGATATGTTGAGTGGTCATGATATGTTGAGCATAGACAAGCAGCATTCACAAGCAAGAAAAACCAGTAGCACACCAAATAACAACATCAACAAGCACCCACCCACCCACACCACCAACACCACCCCCCACAATCGTACATTGGTCAACAGCATGACAAACAACCCAGCTTGCAATGCATTCAGCGCATCTTGTGCCGCACCCACCCCCTCCTTGGCCACCACCAACATCACAAACCCCACAAACAACCGCTGCAACTTGGGCGTTCGTGTGCTCTGCAGTCGTTGCAGCAACAGTTGCCATACAGTGGGTAGGTAGGAGGCAAGGGATGTGGGTGGAATGTACAGATACACTGCTTGCAACACCCGAAAGCCCTCATGGTCGAGGGCTTTGCTGGCGAGCAGTTTTTGAAATACACCAAGGAGGGGTTGCAGCTGACCTGCAGCCACCACCTCTGCAGCACCCTTGGAGAGATATGCCTATGTCGGGGAAGGTGTTGATGGTGTTGATGTTGTACGTGTTGATTTGTGTGCGTTTTGTTGGGTGAGCTTTTATTATCATTATTATAATTGTGTGCGTTTTGTTTAGCAAGTGAACAACCACACTCAGACCATGACCACCCCCTCACACCCCTACCTGCACCAGGCGCACAAGCGCAGGTACATTTCCCGCCCTCTCCCAAAACATGGGCGACAGCAACCCCGGCAGCAACTGCATGTACACAGGTGGAATGGGTGGTGGGCGTAGCTCAATCAGCTGGGCGAATATCTGAAACACGTATGGGTGAAATTCCTGTACATCTTCAGAGAGCACCAGTTGAAAGGCTGGGAATATTGATTCCTCCAGTCTCCCTAGCATGCTGGGGTCTGCTGCCACACCATTCTTTACCTGAAGGGGGTGGTACAAGGGGTTTGGAGGTGAATGGGGGGAAATATTGGGTGGAATGGGCGGGGGGGATGCATGTGGAAGATGGATATGAGTGGATGTGTATTGATGCTGCATTGCCAACCATATACACCATATACACCATGAACAATCGGCAACATACACACCACATACATGGAGATACTCATATACACCCACACCCACACACACATCATCATCATCACACACAAAATCATCGTCATAATCACACACATACCAGGGCAGCAATAGACTCAAACAGGTAGTGATTAAAACCTGGTTGTGTAGGATTTTTACATACAGCCAGCAGCATGTGTGACAACTGGTGTAGCGCTGGTGTTGCTACTGGTGCAATCTGTGCGTGGTTTTACGTGTGTGTTTGTGTGTGTTGCGTGTGTATGTTGTGTGTATGTTGTGTGTATGTTGGTGTATTCAAATGCATGTGTGCAGTAGCATGCACAAATCTATACATGTGTGTATATATGTGCACAAATCTTTTCATACACACACTCCCTCCACTTTTTCACACACACCATCCCCCCCCAACACACACCTGTGGCCCCACGAAGCTTATGGTACGCATCACTGCCTTCATCACATATTCATTCTCACCACTGTCAGGTTGGGTGAATGCAGCAAATAATCGTGTTAAAAGGGGCTCCAGCTGTATGGTGAGGTCTGCTGGGGTGAAACGAGGGGCCCCTTGTTCCTGTGGGTACATGAAAGGAGAGGGGGTATGGAAGGTGTGAATACATTTATACATGTGCGTTGTATTATATATGTGCATTACATGTGTGCAGTGTTTCACCTGTACATGTGTGTATTGTTCAATCTGCACACATATACACAGAACACACTCCCTATACACACACTCCCTACACTCGAATACATGATGTCCACCCACACTCCCCCCACCACACCACCCACCACTACCACCCACACACCTTCATGCTCAACAGTCGCTCCACAGCAATAGCAGCATAGGAATGCACCACATTAGACTCAGCACCCAGCAACCCCACCAGGTTGGGAAACAGGGCAAGGCATTGTGGTTTTGGTACATGTGCACGAAAGTTGGTAAGGAATTTCAGCGCATCGGCTTTGAGGACTGGTAGGGCGTTGATGTCTGGTGATTGGAGCTCAGGGACCACCTGTTTGTGTAGGGGTTGGGGTGGGTATGTGGGGATATGTGCAGGTGGGTATGTGGGTGTGTTGGTGGGGATATGTGTGGGTATGTATGTTGGTGTGGCAGTGGACACACAGCAATGTGGCTGTGTACACATGTCAGACAAATCCATGCACCCCCCCCACAAACACCCCCCCACAAACAAACAACACACCTGTTGATTGAAAAAATCCCCAATGTTTACAAACTGATTCGTGCTCGTCACCCCTGCTGCCTGTGTGCTCCCCCTCACAGTCAACGCCGTCACTAGGTACATAGCACAGTCTTTTGCCTTCCATTGTGTGGCTGGATTACTTGCATATGTGTTGAGCATGGTGGCAACATATTCTGTGAATAACGCAGTCACCTGCTCAGGGAACTTTTCGGTCAATGCTTTGACCAGTTCACATGCCACACGGCGGCGAGTGTCCTGGTCACTCCCTTCTGTGTCACGCCTGTGTGGGGGGTGGGGGTGTGCATGTGATAGTGTGCATGTGATAGAGTGTATGGGTGTGACGTGAATGTGACATGTAGAGAGAGACCAACATGACACAGACACTATACAATCAACACAATCAACACACACCGTATATAATCCACATAGTTCATATCAAACAACACAAAACAACACACACACCGTATATAATCCACATAGTTCATATCAAACAACACAAAACAACACACACACCGTATATAATCCACATAGTTCATATCAAACAGCTCTTCATCCTCCTCACGCAGTTGTACATTGGGTATGACTATGTTTTCACATATCTGCTTGAGTACATCAGCACTGCCAAACAATGCATGATGCACACCACGTGCTACTGAGGTGAGGAAGCGAATAGCAGCCATGGCAAGTGCATCCTGTAGGTGTGTGGGGGGGGGTGTAGGTGTGTGTAGGTGCGTAGGTGTAGTATGTGTAGGTGTGGTGTAGGTGTATGGTGTAATGGAATCACAATCCACACACGCACTGCATCCCAAGGTACCCCCCCCCACCCCCCCACCACCTACCCACCCACCCACACCCTAGCACCCCCATCAACACTCACCTGCCCCGGCTTTTGACTCACCCCCACCAACAGCTGCCACACATCTGATGCAAACCGCTGCAGATACTTTTCAAATTCCTCTTCATTCTTCTCCATAAACAAGTTTATATTAGCACACACCACTGCCTTGACACCATCCACTGGGGACTCCTTGTCTGTGTCAGGTTCAGTGAGCAGGGGGTTGTTGTATTGCAGGTAGTAGTGAAATTCTTCCATCCACAGGTCGAGGGTTGCTTCGAATGCCTTAGGGGGGGGGAGGGGGGGAGTGAGGGGAAGTTGTGGAGGGGGTGAGGGAGGGGAAGTTGTGGAGGGTGGGCATGTGAACAAGTGTATACATACAAGTATACACATACGTACAGGTAGACACATACATACAGGTACACACACATACAAGTATACACAACCAAAAACACCCAAACACAACCCCCTTACCTCAGTGAGCCCAGGTGAGTTGAGTGAATAAAATGTTTCACATGCATATTTGGCACTGCTGAACAACAAACGAAGTGGGTCTGCTGCTGCTGCTTGTGCTTCAATCTGTCGTGGTGTATGTATGGCGTACGTATATGGTGTATGTATGTAGTGTATGTAGGGTGTATGCAAGGTGTATGTAGGGTGTGAGGGTGTATGCAAGGTGTGAGGGTGTATACAGCGTGTGAGGGTGTAGTGTACAAGTGCATGGAGGCATGTGTACATGAACATCAACAAGCAACACCTTTCTCTCTCCCCAAAAACAACACCCCTCCGACATGCCCCCACCAACACCGCACCCTCTCAACCCCCCACTAAACCCATCAAAAACACACACCTGTGGCCTCAACCCCACAAACACGTCCAACAGGGGCTGTACGAAATTCTGCGAGTACTCCAACTCCTTGTTGAGCTTTTCACTCATATACTGTCCCCTATACCTCTCAAATATGCTTGCTGCAGTCAACAACACCCCATTGACTGTTGCTGCATCCCCTGTGCGTAGCTTCTCGACAAGTTCCGGCAGCAAGGTGGGCCAGTGGGCGGGGAAGTCATGGGAAGATACGATGGAGAGGGCTTCGCTGATTTGGCTGCGTACAACTGGTGGGGTGGAGAGCATCAGGCCAGTGATGAGTGACTTGATTTGGGCCTGTGTGTGTGGGTGGGTGTGTTTGTATGGGGGTGTGTTTGTACACATTGCCATACACATTGCTGTACACGTTGCTATACACGTTGCTGTACACGTTGCTATACACATTGCCATACACGTTGCGTGCTTTCTTCCGAAACACACATACCTTTTCATCCTCGGGAAGTGGTGGCTGTTGTACACCCGTGAGCATGTCTGTTTCTCGTTCAACCTAGACAGATGTGCATGAGGATGGAATGCAATTGCAACCACCATCCACACATCCCCACACATCCCACACATCCCCACGTACCCATCGATACTTAACATGGTTTTTGAATGTAACTGCAGCTGCTTGCCGTATCTCCAGTGGCAGTGTGTCCAGTGAGATGAGCTGTGTGTGATTCGCAGTTGGGTGTTTGGTGCACCCCCACCCCATGGGAACCACTCGTTGCTAGCCCCCACAATCCGCCCCCCTCCTGCACATGCTGCACAACCCCCCACCACCCCACCATCCACCTACCTTGAGGACAGTGAGGCCAAAGTTGGGCTGCACACTCAAGTTTTTAATGTTGATCTCTGCCGCCTTGCGGATGTTCTGTGGAGATTGACACCAACAACACCATCAGCACGTGCAATACAGCATCTATGCAATACACATTGTTTGGTACATCAACACAGCAAATCAGAACAGCGGCTGCATAGCTAGACGTACAGAATCTGTGGACAACGTTTGGGCGTAAAACCCAGAGAGCGCACGGATCGTGTCGTCCATGGCTTGCTGATATAGCAATACAGTTGCTGTACGTTGCTGATAGGTTGTAAGGGATTCAGCACGGTTGCTGGTATGGTTGTTGATGCTGATGATGCAGACACACTGTTTGTGTTACTACAGCGCTGAATGAACACAATTCATAATGTCATCAAGTAGCATTAGCATCAACTGCATCATCAGTGTCATCATCATCAGTAGTATCCAATCCAAACATTGTGTGTGCGAAAAACACCGCCAAACACCCCTGCAAGCACACCTCGCCAATTCTCACAAACCACCGCTGCCACCCACCAGCCGGCGCGAATGACACCCATGTCCACAACACAAAACACATGCATAGAATACCAACCATCAACGGCTTGGCTGCGCCATGAGGCACCCATCCCATGCCAAGCACAACACAAAACACAGCATGCAGCACGCCCCGAAACGGCGACAGACGCGCTTGCAGGTTGGTAAACATGGCTATGGGTCCATCAAGTGGGGGTGATGGGGGTGCTGGCAAGGCAAGCGTGGGTGTACGTGCACCATCCCCATTGCTTGTCTCGGGAAACACCAGCAGCACAGGATCATCCACCACATTTGACAATCCCTCTGCACTGTGGACTTCCTGCAGCATCCACATGCATTCAAACACTCCTCTCATGAGCAACAGCGCAAGTGATACATGTTGTAACAAGGCTGTTGCAGCAGGTGATGGGGTTGGGGTGGTGCCATGGTGAAGCATCTTGGTGCGCTGTGTGATAATCTGGTTGGATGGAGGGTGGGTGGTTGAGTACATGATGGGTGGGTGTTTGCTGTACACACAGGTATTTTATGTATATGTAGGTGATATACAAATGATGATGTACAAATGATGGTATTGGTGCTTACAGTACAAAGCACACCACAGCAAACCCCACCAATACACACCTCTTTCACTTGTACCACAGCCACCAGCAGCACAATTCCTGTGATCAATTCATTCCCCACCAAAAGCAGTGTTGTTGGTGTATTAATAATACCAATTGCTGTATTTGTAATTCCAATTGTACTGAATGAGAGGATGGATGATTGTAGCAAAAACAGTGCTGTGGTGATGGCTTGATGTTGCGCAACACTGTGTGGTTTGGTGGGGTGGGGTGGGGTATGTGTAGGTGTGTTCGTATGTATGTAGGTAGGTAGGTAGGTACCAGTGTTTGTCTCTCATAATGCTGTCAGTCCCTCTCTCACACTCACTCACGCACTCACTCACTCAATCAATCACACACACACACAAACAAACAAACACCTGTATTGTGTTGCATAGTTCACATGCAGGGGCCCCCTTACTAGGAGAAGAAGGAGCCCCGCCTTGAGTGCCTGGTGCTCTGACACAAAAAACAACACGTTCATCAACCACTCTGCAACCTGTGTGTGGTTGGTTGAGTGAGAATCATACCACAGAATCAAAGAATGACGTCAGGACAGGAGATTGAGCGTGATATCAACAGGAGATTGTTGACGTATATCAATAGGATAGAGAATGATGTCGACAGCAAATTGAGAGTGGTATGAAGAGCACATACACGTACATGGTATGGCACACACACACTACATGATGCACCAGTTCTACTATCCAAGACATATACAAACCATATGCTCCGAATAACCATCAACCATGATTATAACCGATTCTCTCCACCACCATCATCACCTATACCTGCATTTGTACATCACTCAGTCTGGTCAACCAGTGAAGCATGCTACTACACACCCATGTCACCCAATCAGATGTGTTGACAGAACGCGCGAGCACCTCTTCCTCAATAGAACCAAACAGCATCGTTGCAAGGATACGCTGTGGGCCAACCAAAACCTGGGGATTGCAAATAGACAATAGCAGGCTGTGTTTGTGTGGGTGGGGGCGTGGGTAGGGTGTGTGGGCGTGTGTCGGGGGTGTACATTGAAAGCACGCACCGCATGCTTGAGAATATGGCTGTAGCTAGGTAGGTGATGGTCAGAAATGTGCAGAATCGTTTGTTCATTATGAGGTTGTTTGGTGGATGGTCTGGTTGTGAAGAAGCATTTGTGATGGTGCATTGCATGGGACGACAGACTCGCACATGACCGTTGCAGTTGAAAGAATGTACGCGGTGGAATACAGGTGATATATATGCAGTGCATTTTGGAGCATGATACAGTGTCCATGCGTTGGTATTCGACACGAAAGTTCTGGTCAACGATACCTGACACCGATGCTGCTGCTGTACCACCACTGGTGGAGGTGGTTTGAGCACCATGCACCACATCATTATTTACACAGTAATATTCCAATAGAAACCAACCACATAAAAACACACACAAAAAACCACAGTGATACATAAACGCACACCAACCCCATAGGTACAAGAGTAGCTACTCTTGCATGGCGTGTTCCTGGCGCTCCTCCACAGCCACACGCAGTTTTTCTGCCTCTTGCTTTTGTGCCAAGGGTGCCTTGACCAGGTGGATTTGCTGTTCCAACTCCTTGCGCTCTGCTGCCTGTTGGATGTAGGGATGTGTTGTTGTTGATGATGATGTGTGTATGTGTGCATGGCAAACATCTGCCTGCACACGACATCCAAAAAGTAACATCCATGCCTGCTTTTGGGCCTTTGCAGCAGCCATGCGTGCCTCCCAGTAGCGCTCCTGTCGTCGTGTGCGGATGGCATCAATCTTCTTCATGGCCTCCACTGTCTTGGCCACCGTCTCTCGGTTGTACTTTTCAGGACAGTTGCGGCGACGCTCCATCTCAAACGTGGCATCCTGTGGCAAGTGCATGTATGTGCAACATATGCTTGGCACCACAACATGCTTGGCACCACTGTCTACACCCCCCCAACACCCCCATACCTCTGCCAATTCCTTTCCAGCAAGCTTGCGATATGCCTTGGTCCACTTGACCTTGCGTGGGTTGCGCTTCATCTTGAAGTTTTTGTGACACTTGGAGCGGCAAAACCGAAATACCTGGTGGGTGATTATGCATGGCGGTGGCTGCTGTGTGCTGCATATGGGCGTTTTGATGCGCGCTTTTGTTGGTGTGTTTGTATTGATATTTGTAATCGACCAATGCAAAAACAAGCACGGTTCGTCGTCATACCGTCGAGTCGTTGCGCACAAATGTGATGCCATGTCCCGGATAGCAGGTGCTAGAGCAAAACCAGCACTTTTCCAACCGCATGGCTGGCTACTGTGTAAATGCTGTTAGTGTGGTGTAGATCTGTGGTTGTCAAGGGGATTCACTGTTTGGTATTGGATGGTGGCTGCTTGCAATCAGCTGCTGTTGTTGTTTGGTTTACACACTGTTTAGCTTATTCTCTGTAAGGGGAATACAGGCATACATGAAGAACAAAAAAACACAAAAAACATCCCCCATTTTGTGTATCATGTGGTCATGTAGGTGTCCTGGTTGGTGGTAGTCAGGTTTTCATCAGTGCTCTCCTCCCCTGCAGTTGTACTCAAACTCACATTGGCACCCCCAATATTGGAGGCATAACGCTCCAGGAATGCATTCCTCTTGACAAACGACTGCAACGACGTACGCTTGCCTGTGTGGTGCCACACATCCATTGACTTTACCACGTTTGGTGGAGAGCACAAAAAGCACATGGTGTATATGGGTGTATAAGATCACATGTCACCCAAGTGCTCACCGTGTACTAGTACAACACTACAACAACAATACCACAACATACACTACTACTAACACCACACATCATCACACATACCCATGCTGGCAAGTCGTGGGGGTCTGCTGGAGGATGATGGTTTGGATGATTCAGCAACATGTTCCAGCTCCCTTCTTGATCGCACTGTGAGTTCTTCGTCATACATGTCACGCTCACCCGAACCCTGTTGATTGGTGACGTGGGTGCCGTGTGTGTGTGTATGAGAGTGGTGTGTATGCATGTGGTGGTGTGTGTACATACAAGTGGTGTGTGTACATACATGTTCGGCGCATGATGTTCAACAACATACACACCCATACTGCAGCACCACCCTTTCCACACCCCCACACCCCCACCACACCACACACCACACCACCCCATCACCCCCAAAACACACCTCATCCCCCGATGACAGTGGTCGTGCAGTCTCCACACCCACAAACGCAGCATCATCCAACCCCAACAGCGCATTCCCCTCTACTTCCACCGTATCGCTAAACCTACTCCAATCCACCGTCATGCGCCCGGCATTAGAGGGCACCGTCACACCAGAGCGGCCCCGGTGGATTATGGGCGCAAACTCATGCCCCACTCGTATTTGGTTGAAAACACTGTAGGTGCGTTGTCGCATGAGGTTGTCTCCGTCGTAGTACATGTAGCCCTCCACCATGAGGCAAATCTCACTGTCTGCGTCTTCTAGCACACCACCTGGGTGTGTATTTGGGATAGAGTGGTGGGTGAGTGGTGAAGTGGTGTGTATTTGGGATAGTGTATGACACGAGGTGTGTGCAATACACTCCCTCGGTGTGTTGTGTGATTTCATCCCCGTGTGTATCATCCACCCCATTCCACACACAACACACACGCACGCACGCACACACCCACCAATCCACCACTCCTTCCCCCCAAACACACACACAACACAACAACACGCACCTGGCTTGAGCCAATTTGCCAATGGACTCCCCTCATCAATGGTATGCGTGACCAATGTGGGCAGCCGCAACAACAACCGCTCCTCCCCATGATGATACCCCACATCCAACATCTCACACGCATAATCCAACACAGGGTGACACCCTTGTCCCTCATTCCATCGATACAAATACAGCCGAGCATGGGCCTCAACCACCTGGTAGCCATAGGAATCCCCCACACGAAATGACAAACAGAGGTGGTCGTTGACACGGTGCACCACGCCACAGGTGCTCAAGACCAACGTGTTGTCTTTGAGGAGGGGAAAGGGGACGGTGGGGGCGGCACGACTGACGACGAGTTTTGACATGGGCCCAGGGGGGAGCCTTGGGAGGGAGGGTTGCACCTCTATGTGGTGGAATCTGTATGGGTGGTGGGTGGGTGGGGGTTGTATGGTGGGTGGGGATGGTGAGCTGGGGGGTGGGAAAGGGAGGAGGGGGTGGGTGTTGTTTATTGTGGTGTGTACCCAGTGGGCGTATATGTTGTTGTCAAGTATACTGTACATGTATGCATGTATACCAAAAAAACAGCCATACAATCACACAAATACACAGAGCTACATGTCTGCACTCACACAACCACGCATGTATACCACATCTGCATACCTGCGCAAGTCAATTCTGTACCGGGTGTCCCCTGCATCTGGTTTCATCACAATGTTGACAAATGTGTAGCCCCTGTGTTGATAGTCATTTTCAATGTGATGGGTGTTTACGCCGCAGCACATGTGTGTGTTGATATACATGCAAACAATATACACACATGTATCATACCCCTACCAATACACTTCATCAGGGAGGTATGATTGACATACACACAATACACACAATACACACAAAAACGAAACACTTACCAATACACTTCATCAGGGAGGTATGATTGGCGTGCCATAAAGGGGTTGCCAAACTCAGTGCTGCCCTCAAATGTCACCACTATCTCAGCTTGCAGGGCCTGGGGGAATGTGTGTGTATTGGTGTGTGTATTGGTGTGCGTGTATTGAGGTGTGTGTGTGTGTGTATACAGGTGTGTGCGTGTGCGTAAGGATGTGGGTTGGAGAGTTATACATACATTATAGACACACGCAACAACACATACAAAGAACTACACACAAAAACAACAACAACACAGCCACAACACCACACACACCATCATACACCCCACTCTACCACCCCTCCTCCCATGCACATACCACCAATGAATCGTGTGTATGGCCAAACAAGGGACTCTTTTCATCAATCGTGTGCTCCACTGCCAATGGCAACAACAACCTCCCTGCTATAGGGGGCATCTCAAGGGGCTCCACCCTCACAGGAATGCTCTCCCCCTCTGCCGTCCTCCTGCCATGACCAAATGTATACAAATATGCCTTGACCTTGGGATCCACCACTTGCGTTTTCTGCACATCCCCCACACGAAACATGAACTTGAGTATACTATCACGTCGGGCGATGCATGCTGAATCGCTTATGAATATGGATCGGGCGCGTTGTTTGGGGTGGCTGATGCGGCTGTACAGGACACCCAGCATGATGGCATCGAGGAGGATGTCTGTTACTGTTTGCAAAATGAGGAGCCATGCGACGGATTGACAGCGGGTGACAAAGTAATTGCCATAACCTGGGGGAGGGGGGGGGGGGGCATGTGGATGTGAGGTGGGGTGTGCTTGTGGATGTGAGGTGGGTGTATACCATACCAATGGTTTGCTGGGTGAAGGTAGCAAAAATGAACAGGGTGGTGAAATCTGTGACTGTGCTGCTGAAGCAAGAGGGACCCAACCTGCAGAGGTGGTGCGTGTGTGTGAGGGGGGTTTTATGTGTGTAAAGAGGGACCCAACCTGCAGAGGTGGTGTGTGTGAGGGGGGTTGTATGTGTGAGCGTACCATATGGTGCATGCATACGTGTCTTTTGTGTGCATTGTGCTCATGAGCAAGGTGTGTATAAACACATACACATGTGCACACACCTTGCTCAAACACAATGCACACGAAAAACACACATGCACGCACCACCGGTATCGACACCACAGCCAACAACAAAACAACCCCTTCCCGTAAAACCACCCTTCCATTTTCCCTGTGCATTTCATACCTCCATGCAATGTACCACACCAATGACCAGAAGAAAAACAATACCAGGTAGAGAAAACAAAATATCAACACCAACCACCCAAGTGGGATTTCAATGACACTGATGAAAAAGTCTGTGTGAAAATAGAGAGGGGAGGGGGTGAAAAGTGTGAGGTGTGTTGGGTTTGTTGCACAGTCTGTGTGTATGTGCACAAGAAAACGCTGTACACCAGTACAACAGCAGTCATCATCATGAACAGCACACAGTATCCAATAAACAACAGCACACCTTTACGAATGTAATGAATCAGCAGCCTGCTCTTTGATACACCTTTAAACTGCACACGGGAACGACCAGCATGCCTGTCACGTGGTAATATCAGTGCACGTGGTAATGTCACATGTGAACGAAATCACCCTAAAAAAACACCCATGAATGCAATTCCCTCTAAACACATACTTGCCAGTGTCCACCAAGCTGCGCTCGTTCAATTGGTCACGCTTTTCCTTGTTGACACCCGCACCACGATCAAGGGTGCCCTTAGAAAACCCAGGGATTGCATGTGGCTGATCTGGTCCAGTGTGGGTGGTGAGTGCAACAAGCTGCCGTGCACCTGATTGTGGTGTGAGGTGATTGTGGTGTGAACGGTGTTGTTGTTTGTTGTTGGTATGCACACACACCTGCAACCACTGGTAGCTTGTCAATCCTGTGAAGCGCATCTGCAAGTGCCCCTTGCGAACTTCCACGTCCGGGGGTTGCTAGGTCTGCATGAGATCCGTTTCGATGCATTGTCTATAATTGCACGTTTCGTATTGCTGTATAAATAATACACAGCATAAATATTGTTGTTTGCTCCTACTAATTGCTTACTTTGATCCTCTGCTCGTGTTTGATGGCAATATTGATGGTGTGCAATGTGCAATGGTGTGCAATAATGTTACAGTATTCGCAAACCCCAGTGCTCCATCCCCCACACATGTGATCAGCACTCCACCTCACATGAGCCCCAGCACCTTGCCAGTCTTGGGGTCCAAGTCAATCTGTGTACACCGGTGTTGCCAGTGTTGTGACCATACGTGTGCGCACCACATCACCACCACACATCCTCCCCCGTACATCGTAAAAGCAGGGTCGCGTGGGTAGGCCAGGCATGGTCATCATATCACCCACCAGGGGATACAAAAATCCTGCACCAACACTGGCACGAATGTCCCTGTGTGGAGATCATGGAGTATGGTGATCATGGAGTATGGTGATTATGGAGTATGGTGATCATGGAGTATGGTGATCATGGAGTATGGTGATCATACAAGCAATGTGGCACATGTGTTATGTGCACAACACACATATACCAACACCAACCACATGACCACACAAAAACACCCCCCAACACACACACACACGCACCCCCCACATACCGAATGGGCAAAACAAAGCCTTCAGGTGCCCCCTTGGCAGATGCGTCATGTGAAAAGCTGTACTGTGTCTTAGCCATGCATATAGGCAGCTTATCAAACCCCATGGCAGTGTAGAGCTGCACCTTGTGTTCGGCTTGCTCTAGGTACTCAACACCAGAGGCTCGGTAAACACGTTTGGCGATGATTTCAATCTTATCCTGTGGGTATGTGTGGTGGTGGTGGTGGGGGGGGGTGTACTACACGTTTATAGAACGAGGTGGTGGCGTTATGGGGGTGGGGTGGGGTGGGGGGTGTTGTGGGGAGTAGTGATGTGGGGATGGTGAGTGCCTATAGTGAAAAGTGTGTAGCTGTGTTGAGAACTACGAAAACCACCAATAAATCCACCATCATGTCAATCCACCATCATGCACACCATCAATCCACTCCCAATGCACACTCTCAATGACTCCCACCCCTCACCACACACACACACTCTCCCCCCACACACACAACGCACACCTTGATAGGCAGGGTAGCATCATACAAAAACTTGAAATCTGTTGCCTGCTGACATGCTGCTGCCACTGCTTTGCCCAGGTCTGTTGCACCCTCCCCACCCTTGCTGAAGTGATCACACACCACTGCATCATATGCACCAGCCTATGTGGGTTGGGTGTGGGTGTGGGTGTGGGTTTGGGTATGGGTGTGGGTGTGGACGTGGGTGTGGGTGTGGGTGTGGGTGTGGGTGTGGATGTGGGTGTGGGTGTGGGTGTGGGTGTGAGGGCCATTGATACGTGTGGGTGATTTGTGTGTGGAGATGATAATGCACTGTCATATACAATGCAATGATGTGCTTCATTATAAAACACAACCCCACTATCATCATCAATCAAAAACCCATCATCAATCAAAAACCCATCATCATCATTCACACCCCCATCATCACCCCCATCATCATCAACCCCACCATCGTAATAGTAATATAATAATAATAATCATAATCATACTTGCAGTGCAGCTTCCCTCACAGCAGCAAGCTCAGCATCAGTGTCCGCGGCAAACCTATTGCATGCCACCACCACTGGCACACCATATTGTGTTGCATTCTCCACATGACGAGCAAGGTTGCAGCACCCTTTTTTAACCAGGTCTACATTTTCATCGGTGTATGCATGATCGAGGGGTTTGCCTGCCACCACGGGGGGGCCACCACCATGCATTTTGAGCGCACGCACTGTGTGTGTGTGTGTGTGTGTGTGTGTGTGTGTGTGTGTGTGTGTGTGTGTGTGT
>VFQP010002147.1_pt1 | contig 22940 bp, 40 predicted proteins | sample 3512351 | NCBI WGS metagenome assembly VFQP01 (sample SAMN10412372, study PRJNA504923) | tailings metagenome | isolation source: Relicate 1 Philex TSF1 revegetated site | place: Philippines: Tuba, Benguet | collected 2017-08-29
AGAGAGAGAGAGAGAGAGAGAGAGAGAGAGAGAGAGAGAGAGACAGAGAGAGAGAGAGAGAGAGAGAGAGAGAGAGATGAGTAATACGTGTGTGCAACTAGGTACAGCGAATACAAGCTCATGTTCCCTCCCATACATTTACCCCCCTCCTTCCCCCTTACACAAGAAGAAAACAACAAATACAATCCCCTCGTATTTCACATTTTTTTGATTTTCATACCACACATTGACAAAGCGCACATCAGCCCCCTCAGGAGCCCCCATTGGTTGAATTGTGCCCGACCAATCCATTGCTGGTGGTCTATCCAGTAATTGAAACACACGCTGTGACGCACCCACCTATGTGAGGTGAATGTGTGGTGTGTGAGGTGCGTAGGATGTAGGACATATGCTGATGTGTATGTATGTGTGTGGAAACAAAACACACATATGAGACAAATACAACGGGCGTGTTTTGCGATGCAGCACACAACACACAAACAGCAATACACCAACACCAATACAACAAAACAGCAATACAACACCCCCCCCCTCCCATACCGCTTGCACGAGTTGTGAGAGTGTACCAGCAATGCCACCCACAGAGCTCCCCACAAACACCACATACAACACAAACGCAGACAGGTCACCTGGTGTCATCACACCATACACCACCAGTCGAGCACCATACCACAAGATGACTACAACAGCACCTGTTGTGTAGGTGTGTGTGTGTGGTTGTGTTGCTGGTGTTGTGATTGTGTTGCGAGTGTGTTCATGCAACATGTGCTTGCTCACACACATACCCTTGCATACATACATACACACACACACACATACACATACACAAACAATAAACAACACATGCTTGCATTCCCTCCCCCTCTCCCCCACCCCATGTACATCCATGGTCAAACATCCACGGTCAACATCCATAGTCAAACATCCATGGTCAACATGCATGGTCAACATCCATGGTCAAACATCATGGTGGTCAAACATCCATGGTCAATCACGCCCACATACCTGTTCCCACCAGGAAGCTAAACACACCAAAGAAACCCGACAGTTGTGCCGCAGCCACCCCCCACCGCTGTGTGGTGAGCACTGCCTGATCATACCGCCTGCACGCCGCATCTTCCTGGGCGAATGCTCTCACTGTCCGGATACATCCAAAGGTCTCTTCTGCGACGGTAGATGCCTCGGCAGATGCGTTGAGTTGTGCGACTGTGTATTTTTTATTAGTAATTGCAAACAAGTGAAACCCTGGTGAGTGGGGGGGCGGTTGGGTGTCGATGGAGGTGGTGAAAGGAGAGGGGGAGCGGGTGGCAGGGTTGAGTGTGTGAGGGGGGTTTGGTGAGAGGATGGTTGTGTGTATGCGTGTATGTTGATGTATATTTGTATGTGTATGTACATGGAGATACATGTCATCGACACATACCATTCACTACATGTACCAAGCAGATACCACATGAAACACACCACAATGATCTGTCACACTCCACAAGTGACACACACACAACACCACACATCACATCACAAACATACCAACAAGCAGTACAGGCAGTACAAGTACAGTCAATGCACTCAGTCTAGGTGAGGTCACCACCATGAGCACCATGCCACCGAGTGCCACTGCCGTGGAGCGCAACAGCATGCTTATGGATATGGTGCCTGCATTTTTCATCAATCGTGTGTCCTGGAATGAGAGGGGACACGATAGGAAATGAGAGGGGGAAGAAAGGAAATGAGAGGGGGACAAATGGAAATGAGAGGGGGAAGAAAGGAAATGAAAGGGGACACGATAGGAAATGAGAGGGGGAAGAAAGGAAATGAGAGGGGACACGATAGGAAATGAGAGGGGACACGATAGGAAATGAGAGGGGACACGGGGAATAGTTGACAGGTGTTGAATACCACACAATACACACACACACACACATCATATACACACACATCATACACATACACAATGCATACACACACACACACACACCACCGCTTCCCCCCCCACCACAAAAACACACCTCTCCCAATCGATTCGTCAACTCCCCAATTCTCACTCGATCATAAAACCCAATCTCCTGCCAGCACACTGAGGCAAACACCCGCTGCCTCAGCCGACACATCACCCTCACAGACGCAGACTCAAACAACCATGCTCGTATCCCACCTGCCACTGCACCCACTGAGAGGACGAGCACGAGGAAGAGTACCAGTCCTGGGGGGGTTGTTGTGGGGTGGGGTGTGTGTGTGTGTGTGAGAGGGTTGTGTGCGTGAGGGTGTGGTGCGTGTGAGGGGATGGTGTGCATTAGAATGGAAATGAGCTGGAGGTGACATAGTAGTTTTGTGTGTGTGCGTGTGCATATTGGACTTGGTATTCTTGGTATGTGTGTGTGTGTGTGTACACTATACAGTGCCTGATATACCCCACGTACTGTTGAGTTGTTCAAAGGCCTGTTGCTGCTGTGCTGGAGTTGCATGTGCTGCACGAGATGCCACGTCCTGTTGGTATGTGATGGCAAATGGATGTATACCAAGGTAACCTGATTGTGTATGAATGCAACACCATATAGTATGCCCACCGTCATTTCGCCAATCAGTTTGGGTATAGTCACTGTTGCAGATGAAGCAATTACTAAAAACACACATGCAAGTGCTAGGACCTGGGACATGGATTGAGGTTGTGGACTGTGATTGGTCAACGATGAGTGATGAATGATGAACGATGATTGAAGAGTTGATGGTTGAAGGACCATCTATCGTAAATCCTGTGCAAACCACACAAACGTATCACGCACCCATATTTCTTCCTTGGCAAGCGCAAGTAAACGCCATACGCTCGCTCCCTTTTGGGATGAGCCAACCTCCATGTCTCCACCATCATCAACCTGCTTGAGCAGCTCTGTATCTTGTCTGCCTATTCCACGCCTCCCTCGTCTCATGGCGATGATTTGTTGCTATTGATCGATTGTGTCAGGCAAAAAAAGCACATGAAAAAGAACTTGACTTGAACATGCACCTCGTCGGTGCTACTCTATTGCAACAAGTCGTCAAGCAGCTTGTCCACTGCTGCGTTATCCTCCCCATCAACCTCCTCCTCATCACCACCCCCATCCTCCTTCACACCCTCATCCTCGTCATCCTCCACACCCTCTCGTTTCCTCTTTTTCCTCTCATATTGTGCCCTTTTCAGCGCCCGTTTTGCTTCTTTGCGTGCTGATCGCTCCAGCTCCTTGAGCTTTTTGTAGTTGAGTTTGTATGCATGACGGGGGCACACACGAACCTTGACAAGAGCTTGCTTGGGGGTGTTGTTTTCAGTGTACTTGAAGGGAACCTAGTAGTGTGTGGTGGGCATGGGTGGGAGTGGGTGGGGAGACATCATGGGGAGATGCATGGGAGAGATCGTTGGTATGTCACACTGTGTCTTGTACATGTCTGTCTCAGCACATGCTGTACATCAACATGCTGTACGCACATATCCACCACATGCATACACAACCCCCATCACACACACAACCTCCCCACCACACACCACCACCACACACCACACCTCGAACGAAGCCAACCCCTCTCGTTTCTCACACCCTAAACTCCCACACACAAACTGCCCCTTGCCTCCCACGACTTCCTGTTTGGTTCGCCATCGTAGCCCCACCTTTCCCTCTTTGTATCTGTGTAGGTCGGCGAGTGCATACTCACGATACAGCCGAGCATAGTATCTGTGTGTCAGCTGTGTCTTCCAGTCACTGGGATCTGATGCTGCCTGGGGGTCTGGTAGGAATCTGGGTGTGTTTATAGTGGGGTGGTGGTGTGTTTTACGAGTGGGGTGGTGGTGGTGTGTGTGTGTGTGTCAACTGATGCATGTGTGACAAGCATGTGATGGGCATGTGTGACAAGTATGTGTATGTGTGATAACTGTGTGACAGATGTGTGTCCATTGTGCATACATACATATGTATCCCTGTACAAAGCCATTACCAACCAAACCACACTCCTCATAGTAACAACACTGCCCACAGTAACAACACCCAACCACCACATACTGGTATACTTCTTGCAACAGCTGTTCATCTGTCTTGGGAACCACTGTTGTTGACCGTTGACCATCATGTTGGCCGGCACCGTAATGCACCGCAAGGTCATGCAGGAGCAGTTTGTGGCGTTGGTATGCATTGAGGGATGATAGATGGGCACGATATTGCTGATGCTGCATGGTGATTGATGTGTAACAAGACAGGGGTAGACAAGAAAACAACAACACAATCGTGTCTTTATTAGGGTATGGGTGGTGGCTGGGGTGCCAGCTGCTGGAGGTATTGCTGCTCAAGTTGCTGCTGCTGCAAGAGCAGTTGCTGCTGCTGGGCGTGAATCTCCTGCTGTTGCTGGAGGTGTTGCTGGTGAAGGGCACGCTGTGCTTCGTCTTGCAGGGGCACCCGGGGAGTACCCTGCTGGGGTGGAAGGTCCGAGTGGAACGGTTGTGGTGGTAGCGACAAATGGGGTGATGGCTGTGGTGGCAGTGACGCGGCTGGTGGTGGTGTGGGTTGTGGTGTGGGTTGTTGTGGTGCTTTTGCAGATTTGTGGGGGCGGTGTGTCCTGAGATATTCGCGCACAATGGGCTGCTTGCTGGCACGGATCTCAAAACCTTCTACTTCTTCTATTTGAACTAACGGTTCTGTTTGGGAAGATGCTGGTGTGTAGACAGCGAGTTGCATGATGATCACACCAAAACACACGTACTGCCGCTAGGGGTGTCTTGTACGCCGTTGAAATACTCTCCAATAATGTCGTGTTTTAGCCTAAGGTATTCCTTGTTCCAAAAAGCCCGAACCTGGGCGTCTTCACCGTCATTGACCATTCCACACAGTAGGCGATGCTATGTTTTGAGCACACTTTGTTACAAAAAGCAATGGTTTGTAGCACGTCATGGAATACACATCATCCTGCAAGAACGTTGTTATTCTTCTTGGCTGTGTTTTGTTGTGGAGAGAATGCTGTTTTGTTGCGACGCTACACTTGCCACCACCATCCACACACACACACACACCTGTCTTGTAGTTGTACTACTTCATCCTGAATCATGTCCTCTCCCTCAAGCTGCTCACTCAATGGCATCGACATTGTCGGGGACAATGGATGGCTGAGAGGCATGGCATGTACAGGTGCAACCTCATGTGCTTGGCATAGCTTCAAGTGGTCTGCCTGCACACCCACACCATTCTCATTGTCATCATGCATGCGCTCTGTTGGTACCGTCCCCACACCATTCTCACTGTCATCATGCATATTGTCATCATGCATGCGCTCTGTTGGTGGTGTCCCCATACTATGCTCATGTGCTGCCTGCACCTCTTGTCTCAATCCTTGCTGGTGCATAAAAAGCTGTGCTAATGGTGTATCATCCTCACTGCTCACATCCCTCACCACCTGTGGAGGGCATTGAACGTGAATCTACACAGTACAGTCATAACAACACATCAACACAATACCCTACATCCACCCCCCACACCACATGCACCATCATCCATGCCCACATACCTCCTCCTCTTCCCCAGTCATACTCCTACGCCTTGCCTTCCGTCGCCGTCCAGCTGTTGACCGCCCAACCGTTGACCGCCCACCCCGCCCAACACCATCCCCCCCACTCGACCCAGGGCTCCCAGTGGTGGTGGTTCCCTGTGACAATGACCCAGGCAAGACATCAGCATACGCCACACCAAGAGAGGGGTTGCCCACTAGACGGGCCCTCCGTGTGGAACCCTCCTTGGCAATAAACTTGTCAGTGTTTGGTGGTGCAATGGTTTTACGCCTGGTGTTTTTGTGTGGGTGGGGGGTGTTGGTGTACAGTTGTATACAACATATGACACAGATGCCACTACACACGTAGTCTCCCTTCCCACGCATACTCTCCCTCCCCACAATTTCCCCCCTCCACCACACACATACTTGTCATATGCAAATGGCTGCAGGCTCTCCAACTCCCTCAACATGCGGCGCTGCTTGGCACTCAACGCACCCCCACTGTGCGGGGTGGGCACCCCCTGCTGCGCCCCCCCTGCGTCGTCTCCTCCTTGCATAAGGCCCCCCCCTGATGGCCCCGCAGAGGGCCCCGCATTGGCATGTGTGGGTCCCATGGTGTCCCCCCCTTTTGCATAGTCCCCACTTGGCGTTTTCGCAGTTGTGTTGGCAGTGCGTGCGGTGGGTAGAGGGGGGCTGTGAGACGACGCCATAGGACAACGACGAGCATGGCGTCTTTGTGTAGCAGTGGTGGTGGATGTGTGGTGTGGGTGTATTTTTGGGAGCATTCCATCATCATCACTGTCATCATCATCGTTGGTGGTGTGCGTGGTGTAGGGGGTGTGGGGGTGTGGAGCATGACGATGCCTATTATGACCTGCCGCTCCCTTGCTTCTATGACCACTATTACCATGCCCCTCATCCTCATCACCACTACCACTACCATCATCACTACTACCACTACCATCATCATTGGTGGTCAAGGAGCCCCCCACTTGTGCGCGATCTGGGGGAGAGCGCCCCCCCCCCGCATGTGAATCAACGAAATCGTACACCCTCCATCGCTGTGCAGGGGCCCCCTGTTGACGAGAACGGGCCCCTTGCTGTGCAGCATCGCCTGCTGCATGTGGCAGACCATGAACCATGTTTGTGCGCATATTGTTGTTGTTGTTGTTGGATGATGGTGTTTTGTGTGCAGCAGCACGGCGTTGTCGAAGCTCTTCCAGTTGACCAGTGTGCTTTTTTGAGGGGGCCCTTCTGCGGGGCCCTATTGCAGGTGCAAAGTGTCCCTTGGCTGGTGCCTCTGCTGCATGCCTATGTGGTGGTGTTTGTGTGTGTGTGCTGTATAGGAAACTACATCATTGCAGCACACCCACCCATACTTCATCCTCTACACCACTCCAACCCACCCATACATCATCCTCTACAACCCTCCCCCCCACCCCCCAGCCGTACATGTCCCCTGCCCATGGCTTGAGTCCCTCTGGATCATCATCATCATCCACATGGTGTCTCCTATGCTCCGCAACTCGCCTGCCTGTACTGATGTCCTCGTCATCCGTGAGCGCACCATGCTGCAACCGTGACTCTGGTTCCCCATCGGACACCAGAAAGGAGGAACCACCATCTTGACTGTGCTCTTCATCATCATGTTGATCATCATCATGCTCATCATCCTCGTGGTGTGCTTCATCACTGTACTCCTGATCTCCATATGCTTCATTATCATTATCATCGTAGAGACGACCATCAGGACGTCCAAACCCAATGCCATCATACTCATCACATGCATGCGCACCATCTCCCTCATCCTCATCATCATCCAAATTGATTGGTATGAGGTCCATTGTCGTCTTGAATGGTGGTACCCCATTAGCTGGTGGTACGCTATTGGCTGGCCGAGTGTTTCTCCTTCGTGCCACAGGACCACCACCACCATGCATAGAAATAGCGCCATCATCCCGGAAATGACCAGCATCACGTTGACCGTTGACCACATTGGGGCGTGCTGCGAAAGCGGCGGGTTGTGTGTGGGGACGACGTGGTGCACCTGTGTGTGGGTGTTCTATTGAACAAGTGGTGTGTGTATTGGTGTGTATGTGCAGAGCATGACACAACCACCAACAGTACCATTGCGTGGTACTCGATGACCCTCCACACGTCGACGCTTGGGCTGCCTGTCATGAGGGACCCTGCTGAGGGGCCTGTTGACAGCATGGGGATGGCCTGCTTGGGTGGCTTGCTCTGGTGGCAATGGACGTGCCTCAAATAATGCAGCATTACTATTGTGGTGGTGCTGGTTGTTGTTGTTGTGATGGTGGTTGTTTGTGGTTGTGAAATCATGTAGGCGTTGCTGTGTTGTGGGAAACACACAAGGTGAGGCAGGACATCACTGCAATAGTGTTGTTTGTTTGTTACTGCAATGACCCACCTTTGAGCAAACAACAATACCACCCCCATACACTTGTCACCATACCTGTCGCATACGCCGTCTCCTTGCATTCCCCCTTCCATCCCCCCCTTCCCGTTCATCATCACCACCCACCGCCTCTGCTGCTGCCAGTGCCCGCTGTTCCTGCTGCTCCTCCCGCAGTGGATGCCACACCCCACCGGCTGCCCCCACCTCCACCCCCTGCCTGACACCCCCCCCATGACCGCCACCACCAACAACCACTGGGTCTCGTGGCTGACTGTTGATTTCGGCCTCGTGGGCCCCTTCGGGTGGGTGGCCCCCTCCTTGGTGTGAGGGTGCCGCACAACGGGAGACATCGGCTTGTTCAGGTGCGAGTCGTTGTTGTTGTCGACTGCGCACAATGGTGTCACTGGGCAGCACATGTGATGTTGGCCATTGCTCTGCACGACACGTCCTTTGTATACAATATGTGCATGATGGTGTACATATGATGTGCATGTGACAAGCGCACATCCCCAGAACGCAATCGTACCCAATATCGGACAACACAGTCAACGTAGCTGCATCCCCTTGCAGGCCAAGGTCAACATGTTTCCCACTCCTCGTTGACCATGCCGTCTGCAGCGTCTCGAGGGTGGCTTGCGCTGCCCCATGCACGCGCAGGACCTGCAGGGTGGGCCAGTGGCCCAGGGCAGAACACAGGGCCCCCACAGCAAGGGGGTCCCAGTCATGTGGTGTGGCGTGGTGTTGGGTGGGATTGGTGTGGTGCTGGGGGGTCAATGGGCCGATGTGGAGGGATGTCAGGGATGTTGAGAGTGCTGGGTTGGGTTGCACGAGTGCCTGGGTGAGGCATGTACATAGGGAGATGAGGTCATGTGAGGTCATCCCTGTGTGAGTGGTGGTACGGAGCTGTGTAGTGCCATTCGGGTGTTGGTGCTCTTGCATGTGACACTTTACTATTGACGTTGGTTTCACACCACCACCCTTGTCATCCCTACCTGCACCATGCAATGACAGCAACTGCAGTGGGGCATACTGTGCCAGGAGTCGCAGTGCAAGCTGAGCATGTATGTTGTTGTGAAAGCAGAGCGTGCCAGTGGTGTGTATGTCGAGGCGCTGCAAGGAGGGGAGCCACAGGCGGTTGCACAGGGAAATGAGGGAATCTGTGGGGGATGAAAGCATGTGGGGGGACTTTTGTGCATATACCATGTGTTGTGCATATACCATGTGTGTTATGTTTGCCTCTTGTGATGATATGCAAAACACACCATCACAACGATACACACCATCACACATACAACACCCAGACAAGAAAATATACCAGTGGTGATGCAGCAATCATGCAGGCGAAGGTTGGTCAGGTAGCACGCACTGCGGTACACAGGGGTTGCTGCAAGTGTAGTTTGTATGTCTGCATCCCCTAGTGCAACACCATGCAGGGAGAGTGTGTGCAAGGGATAGAACGAGCCATCCCTGTTGTAGACACATAGAAGGGTTGGTGAACGGGAGCACAATCATGCACGCAGTAAAACATAGCAACACACACCGTGGGTCGACAAGGCTTTGCAAGAGTGGGAGGATTGGGGGAGAGTGCTCTTGGGCACGGATGTGGAGGACCAAGCCACCAATGCTCCCTGTGGTGGATATGCGCGTGTCCATGAGCAACGACGGGCTGTGGGCAACGGAGAAGCACAAACACACCAGTTGGATGCTCGCTGCCTGGTACACGCAGGGCTTCTGGTACATCTTGCAGTATACTCAACAACACCCCGTGCTCACTGCCAAGGCCCTGGCTGCCAGCATAATGTGCCATGCGAAGCACCAGGGGATGCTGTTGGCCATCCAGGTCTGCAAAATTGTCCTCTTGCGTGTCATCGAGTGCTGCAAGGCGTGCAAGATCATGGAGGTCTGGGAGTGGTTGCTGCAGGGATGATGTTGCCATTTGCTGGATTGAAGTATATAACTGGATGATGGTTTGGATGATGGTTACAAAGAGTGTGGTTGGGTTTAGTTGTGGGGTATGTTGTGCTATGATTCACATTCTCGAAACAGTAGTTTGGAGCTGAATGTCGGATTTTTGTTTGTTTGCAAACACATATGTTATTGTTTATGTGGAAAAATATGCAACGCCTGTCCCAAATCAGAATGCAACACAATTCAATCACACCGGTGGTCTTCAAGCACACTGGCCGATAGCAACAAACATCACCACAACACATACTAGTCAAGCTATACGCCCCCCCAACATATCGTCTACAGATCGTCCCCAACCAACCACCGCCGCGTTGCCCCCACTGACCTGACCAAGTGCAAGATCTGATACCTGCGCTTCTTGGGCACGCCTTGGGCACGCGTGGGAGCGCCAACAACGCAAGACTGAGAAAACGCGTTGCCCGATGGCAACGATAACGACACCAACGGTGGTCAGATCTGACCACGGTATGCTTGGGTGATGTGCACTGTGTATTATGTTGCTTGGTTGCTTGGTGCGACATCGTTGACCCGGGGTGCTGATCTCATCCCATCCTTGATCACAGGCACGACCGTCAGGGTGAGGTGTGCCCAGCACACCACTGCAATCGTGCATATACAGCAGAGGTGGCTACTACTGCACCATAAGACAACGGGCCATAGGATACCAGATGGGCAACCCAGGGCCTCTCCAGTTGAGGCCAATAATCTCTTGATGGAGCGCAATAGCGAAACCTATCGAGGGGCGGAGCGATAATGCAATCAAGAATAATTGGCACTCCCTTCAGAGCAAGGGGTTGCTTGGGTTTTATAGGGATCTCGGGAGTGCCAGTCTGCACAACTACAACCGCCTCTTCGGGGCACCGCGGCCACAGTTTGTGGCCAAGAGGGCAGTGGCGCCGAAGAAGGCTGGGGCACAGGGCAGTGGCCGGCGACAGGCACGAGCAGTCCCTTCCCCCCCCCCAAGTGCCACCCCACCCACCCACCAAGCATCTCCGCGAGGAGGAGGCGCTGCCTGTCAAGAAGGCAAAGGTGGCAATGGCCTTCCCCCAGGAGGCCCCTCAACCTCCTGGGGGTTGACAGAAATCTGTCTGTGTCTCGGCACGGATTTCGGAGCGCCGGCAGAGCTCGGCGGAGGGCGGGGTGCACATCCAGTGCACCCCAGCAGACTCAGGGTCATCAACTTCGCCCCGGCTGGGACCTTTGAGCTGTGGGGGGTGCCCAACAGGGCATCCCCTGAGAGGGTCGCCCGATGGGTGGGTACGTAGGAGGTGGTGGGTATGTGTATGAACAACCCATTGTGTGCACACATCACACCTGTTTCCTACCCTCCCCACAGCCCTACACTGTATTACTCTGACGGAGCTTGACGCCTAGGCGTCACTCGTCAGGTGTGTTTGCCATTGTTTTGGCTGCTATTTGGTTGCTATTTGGTTGCTTTTCCAATAAACACACATCTCAGTGTAACTCGTTGCTGTTGCAGATAGATATTGCAGTTTTGTATTGCGTTGTCCGGCCACAACGAGCGTGGTCAAATATGTCATCGGCAATTGTCTCTTCCCCCAACGCTGCTGGCGACTCGTGCATCCAGCAAGCAGAGAAAGACGTAACCAATGCAGCACCTGATGCCGCAAATGAGGGAGAAGCAACAACGAACAACAGCTTTGCTGCCAACCACGCAGCTGATGGAGAGCCAGCAAGTGCTCTGAGCAAGAGCCAGCTGCGCAAGATACGCAAGCAAAAACGGTGCGCATCGAGAGACACCAGGTGTCTCTCCTGCCTTTGCTCACCACCCCCTTGCTCACCACCACCACCCAGGTTTGAGGAGCGCAAGCAGCAGCGCAAAGAACAACGCAAGCTCAAGCAGTTGCAGCAGAAACAAGCAAAACGTGCACGGTAGGTTGTACAGCATGCATGTGAACATGCACAGCAACAGTATCACATGCATGTTGTTGCACACAGTGTGGAGGAAATGACAGAGGAGGAACGGCAGCTTTGTCGACAAATAGCACAGGATCGCAAACAAACCACCAAGCAACAAACAGCAGCAATCAATGCACGCATGGATCAGGTGCATGATGTTTTTGTTGGTAATGATACCGAATACCATTTCACCGACATTTCTCACTGGGATCCTCACCGTCCATCCTCCCTCACAGGCGCTGATCAGTGGCATGAAGGTGGTTTATGACCTCGCCTTTTGGCATTTGATGAATGATGCAGAGAAAATGAGCATGCGACAACAGTTGATGTATAGCTACAGCATAAACAGACACGCCACACAGCCATGTCACATGGTGCTTACAGACTGCAACGTACGAACACTGCAATTATGGCAACTGCATGCCCATCACACGATCCATCACACCACCGCATCACACACACCGCAGGAGGAATTGTTGACCATATTCAACCAGCACATCTCTGGGTTTGACCGCTGGAAAGTCACACATACCCCACAACCCTACATTACACACTTTGCAGCATGCAAGGATGATCTTGTCTACCTGTCTGCAGATGCCGAAGATGAGTTGCTCGCCATAGATCCCCAGAAGATTTATATAATTGGTGCATTTGTGGATCGTAACAGACACAAAAACATTTGCGCCAACAAAGCACAGGAGCAGGTGGGTTTGATGTGTGATGTGGTGGTGATGTCGCACACATGCAACACTTGTGACACAATTGCAACACACAGGGTATTGCAATGGCACGGCTGCCCATTCAGCGGTATGTACAAATGAAAGCAGCCACCGTATTGACAGTCAACCAAGTGACAGACATTTTGGTCAAACAGGTGCGTGCCTGTGGTTTGTATGTGTTGACCATTGGCATGCTCATCATGTGAACACAATCACAGCGTGCGTATGACGATTGGCAACGTACCCTGGACGAGGTGTTGCCGTTGCGCAAGGTAAAGCAGGGGGGTGAGCATGATGTAGCAGACGGCAATGAGAAAGCCGAGTAATAGCCAGGCCCCATCTGTCGTACAACCCGTATATACAGTCCCCATTTTTGCACCAAATCATTGCTAATTTGTTACAGCGTGTATTTTATTTTTGTTTTCCTAAGAGCAACACGTGTGCACCCCAGTTCTTCCCGAGGGTACAAAAACTCGATCACCAATGTGGCGCCCACACTGGGGCCCACAACCAGAAAGGCAACATCGAAAAGGTGCCCCACTACCAAAGGCAAAAAACAATGCCAAAACCTCCATCCTGCTGCAGCCAGGATGGGGAATTGCATGTGTATACGGCAGTGTGAAAATAAACAACATGTGAGAAAAAAACCACAGCACTTGTACGAGCACAAGCAAAGGGTACAAAGGGGATGGGCATAATGGTGAACCCAAATCCCCAGCAGCGCAGAAAAGGGGCTATGCGCCCTGCTGCAAGCTGGACACACGACCATACAAGTCTCATGGGTGTGCCAACTCTCTAAAACATGAATAGGGGGCAATTGCTCCCCCACCCGCCAAATGCTGCCCGCAACGGCACTGGCGAGGGGGGGGGGGGCAATGGCCACCCCGGATCCCCTCGCCAAGCGCCTCTCCTTAGGCAGGCTTGGTAAAAATATGCCCCGAAAATGTACACCGCAATTGCGGCGACCAAGTGACCAGTAAAGCCTCATGGTCATTGTAAATGTCCCTTGAATGTAATCACAGCACCAGCGGGTGCGGGTCCATTGGTGTGTGGAAATGGTTGTATAAATGTGTGGTCGTCCAGACCCCCGTGTGTTGTTGGTGGTGGAGGGTGGAAAGGACACCAATGATTGGTCGAGGCGAAATCTGCCTCTGTTGTGTGGCTGCAAAAGTATGGCGCAGCAGCCTCAGACAAGACAATAGCACAAACAAGCAGAAAAAACAGACAGACATGACGGCGACGCTAGGCGTCCAGCTCCGTCAGGGTGATGCAGTGCAGGGCTGTGGGGAGGGTAGGAAACAGGTATGATGTGTGCACACAAGAGGTTGTTCATACACATACCCACCACCTCCTACATACCCACCCATCGGGCGACCCTTTCTGGGGATGCCCTGTTGGGCACCCCCCACAGCTCAAAAGCCCCAGCCGGGGCGAAGCAGCTCAGGGTTGATGACCCTGAGTCTGCTGGGGTGCACTGAATGTGCACCCCGCCCACCGCCTCCAGGCCCCCCAGGAGGGACCCCTCGCCCTCCGCCGAGCGCTGCTGGCGCTCCGCAATCCGTGCCGAAACACGGACAGGTTGAGGGGCCTCCTGGGGGGAGGCCATTGCCACCTTTGCCTTCTTTTGTGGCAGCGCCTCCTCCTCCTCGTGGTGGCGCTTTGTTGTTGGTGGGGGTGGCCCTTGGGTGGTGGGGGGAGGGACTGCTCGCCCCCGGCCGCTGCCCCGTGCCCCGGCCTTTTTAGGCGCCAAGGCCCCCTTGGCCACAAATTGTGGCCGTGGCGCCCCGAACAGCTGGTTGTACTTGTGAGCATGGCCATGCCCTAGCTCCCTGTACAGCCCCAGGAGCCCCTTGCTCCGCAGTGAATGCCAGTTATTTTTTATGGCATTATCACTGCGCCCCTCGATGTGCTTGGCGATTGCACTCCATCGCGATCCCAGGCGGTCAAACGCGGCGACCAGCATCACATACTCTCCTGTTTCCCAGGGTGTCTTTTTCAGCTCAGGTTTGAGGTGGTCATGCCAACGGAGACGGCAGCGCTTGCCAGAAACTGTGGGTGGGTGCGAGGGGATTTATAGACATCACGATGGCGCCTGATATACCAACCACCCACCACCGCATCCCACCACCTCAATCCACCAACATACCTTCCTTGCGGAGGATCCGGCTCATAGAGGCGCTAATCTGTTGCCACTCGACGTTGTCGGCGTTGGTCTTGCCGGTGTCCTCCAGGTAGCCATTGATGAGCTCCACCAGGACGTTGTCTTCTTCTGGCGTCCAGGGATTTCGTGAAGAGAGTGTGGTAGAACTGCGCTTGGAGCCCTTTTTGATGCCCTTTTTGGTGGGAGGGCGGTAGGCAGCAATCTCAGAGTCAGAGTCAGAGAGGGGAGTGGCACTTCGGCTCTTGCTACGACGTAAGCGTCGAGGACTATAGGCAGGATCCTTCTCGTACTTGGTCATGATCACTGTGTGTGGGCGGTCGTTGTTGAGCGAGGTGGTTGATGATGATCAGGAATGGCGCCAAGATGCAACGGGCAAGATACACGGTAAATAGTGCAGGAAACAACGTAGAATACATAGTTGAACATCAACATGACACAAGACGTCACTAGCACGACAGGAAACGCATCAACGGCGAGGCGTTGTGCTGTTGACTGGGCACGATGCGATGTTCGTACCTTGCGAATACGCGGTGATCGGTGCTAGAAACTGCAACGATGTGGTTGAATGGGTGTCACTAGAGACGTGACGTGCTTGGTTGGGCGAGAGCGTGGATGGTTGGTCGGTCAAGGCGATGTCTGATCACAGGTGATCAGTGGACGGTGGCGCGGTGAGCAAGGTGACTATGCACGATGAACACCAGGATGGTACTGAATGTGTTTGGTTGCAGAAAAGAATGACGGACCGTTGAAATTTTCTGGTAAATATTCTTTGCTGGGTCAAAGGAGTTTTTGGACTTGAGTGTTTTTCGTCAAGCGGCGAGGGCGGTACCTATAGGGTGGTGAGTATATGGTGTGCCTGGCCAATGCCCTCATGCAGCAGACCTTGTATGTATACACCACACATGCATGACCATACATGGATGACCACCACATCGTCGCCCACCCTAGTACAAAAATACAAAAATAAGGGGGAGATGCTTGCTGCTGCTGGATTGAGCCTCAAGGCTGACACAGCCGAGATGATGCAGCAGATTGTTGCACTGCAGCAGCAGCTGGCAGATGCACAACAGCAACAGCAGGCCGCAGAGCAGGTCAGGAGATGTGAGGAGACAGTGCGCATGATGATGCTCATCACGGAGTCCAGCGTGTTTTTGCAACAACATCATGCATTCTTGAGCAGGCAATAATACCACCATGCACCCATGTACGCACCTACAGGAAGCTTCTGCATAGAGCGAGGAGGCGGAACAGTTGCGCAGTGTGTGGTCATGTCGAATCTGCTTGACAAGACAGGTGGACTTGGTCATGGGCGAGTGTGGGCATGTGCTGTGTGGTGAATGCGCATGTGGCATTGCGGGGCGGTGTCCATTTTGCCGCAAGAGCAGTGGCATCAAGAAGCTGTACACGTAGGTGTGAGTGTTTTTTTGTGTGTGTTCGGTGTGGTGTGTTCAGTGTGTTGTTTTCCCGTATGTCTCATTACTACTTCAAGCATTACTTTTACACCAAGCATTTGTCTACACCAAGCATTTTTTTGCGTTATACGTGAAGTAATATACCCAAGCCAATACACCCAAGGGAACAGCAGCACAACAACATCGCACATCCCTTCTCGAAATCGTGATCATTCAGCTGACACACAAACTCTGCTGCCAACCGTGTACCACACTATGGCACAGTACTCGTTTCCCATCCTAAGCACGCAAGAGGTGCAGGCGAGCTTGTCGGAATTGGATTGGACAATCACAGAGGCACAGCTCACCAAACCCACCTATGACATTGTGCGTGCAGTGTACGAGCACCTCGTCACACTCCTCATGGGCATCACGCGGTATGGAAGATCCAGCGTTCCAAACCAATCCATCATCGTGCTCTATACACCTTGCACACCTTGCACACACCCAGGGAGGAGTTGCAGCAGCCAGTATTCATGGCCATAGACACACTGGAGCATCCAGAACTCCACGATGAATCCATTGCTGCAATGGCACTTGTCAAGGCACTCAATAAACTCATGCTTGCATCGGGCATAAAGGACTTTACACTCAAGGTCTGGGAGGGCTTGTATTGCATACACATTCGTTCTTCACATTCACTTTCACATGCATTTGTGCCCCCAGGACTTGTACAAGCCAGATGCAGCTCGATTCAAGCGCAGCCTCTCTGCAGTGATCAACTTTGCCCGCTTTCGAGAGGAAAAGCTCACAGCCTATGCAGAAATGCAAGATGAGCTCGAGTCCATGTCTGCAGAGAAACTAGAATTGGAACAGCAAGAGCAGCAACTGGTATGGTGATACTACGCGATGGATGTTGCGTAACACATGCTGTCCATGGTGTCCAATCAACAACCCTCATCCTCCCCACAGCGATCACAAATTCAGTCACTGTTGTCTGAACGTGAGGCACAGCAGCCAGAGGTGGCCAACGTGGAGGAGGAGATTGCAGCCATCTACACAGAAAACCAATCCCTCCACAAACAGCAAGCTGCATTGGCAACAGAAGTACGTACGCTCAAGCACAATGCTGCACAGGTGACAGATGATATCGCAGCAGAAAAGTGCAAGTTGACAAACATCCAAGCTGATTGTGATCGGTTGCGGGGGCAGATTGTACAGGTATGTGTGTGTGTTTTGTGGAGGGGGAGATACGTACATACATGTGTGTAGGTGTGTTTGGAGTTTTCGCAAAAGTGCACAACAGCAAGCAAGCAACCAACCTAGCATGGCAAAACAATACACACATACACAAGAGCGTACACACACCCAACAAACAACCCCCCCCCCCCCCCTCACACACACCCAGTCCCCAGAAAAACTGCAAGCCTCCCTCAGCCGCCTGGGTCAAGAAGTAGACACAGAACGAGAACTGCTAGCAGATGCAGAACGCAAGGCCCGTGAGCTCCAAGCCAAGGCAGACGCCATCACCCGCATGGAGCGTGACGTAGCCAAAGCCACCGTGGCAATGGAAGAACTCGAAAGTGACATTGCATCGAAAAAGCAGGCTTCAAAACGTGTCAAAGCACTCAAAGCGGACATCACGGGGCAGGAACAGGAAGTGGCAGCATTGAGTGCACAGCAGCAGCATTTGAAGCGTACGCAAGCGGCATTGGAAGAACGACTGGGTCGATTGGAAAAACAGGTAGGAGAGAAAAGGAGAGGGGAAGGGATGGTGGTAGTGATACATGCACACTGACAGGAGGATACATATATATATATATATATATATATATATGTATATATGTGTGTGTGTGTGTGTGCATAATACGTGTGACATGGTGACATATACACACACACATACACACACCAAAAACACCCAACAGACCCAGCTCAAGCGAGAAGCAGCAGAATCTAAGAAGAATGAACAGCTGCGTGACATGGATGCAATTCATGCAGAAAACGCAGCAGCAGCAGCCAAAATTAGAGAAAACCATGCCATTGTACGATCCACACGACAGGATATTGATGCACTGCAACATGCACACAACAGCGCGGTGGGGGGTGCCATGGAGCAGTTTGTGTTGTTGCAGCAGCAGGTGAAGCATTATCATGTACAGCTTGAGACAGCAACAGCAGCTGTGACTGCATCATAAGGGATGTGAGGATGGATGTGTGGATATCGAGAACAAGACCATGTGTGTGTTGTGGGGTTGGATGTGGGTCTACAAAAACACATTGTTGTCACACAAAAACCAAAATACAATGTACAAATGTCAATAATAAACATAATCGGTAACACAATCACAACACAATCACCCATGACAATCACCCATCAGACCCCCCCCCCTCGGCTTCTCGCAGCTGGGTGCTACTCAGCTTTTGTCCACCAGCCCGCATCCCCACCAATCCCACCTCTACCACCGCCAACGGTGCATTCCCATGCTCTGTGCGATACGTGTTGATGTCCTCCGCACCCTGCACCGTCTCATGACTCACCACAATTGCATGCAGGGATGGCATCTCATGCGCAGGGGTTGGGGCCGCAGGGTCACACAGCGCCACTGTGTGCACCTGCAGCCCCGGATGCACTGCATGTATGTATTCCTCCACACCCACACACCGCGCTGCGTACGGCTGAAGCAGCTCGCGTCGCTTTTTGTTGGCCACCATGGCATCGTCCGTGACCCCCACCCACAACTTGGATGTCGCCGTGATGGCCGCCACTGCAAGCAGTAAACGGTGCCCAGCATGCAGCCGATCAAAGGTGCCACCAAGTACGACATGCTGGTAGCGAGCGAGTGGTGGTGGTGCTGCCGAGGTGTTGTCCACCTCGGGTGGTGGTGTGTCGGGGGGGGTTTCGTGGAGTGGGGTGGTGAGGTCGGGCAGTGCTTGCACTGTGTGCATGGTCCATCCGAGCACGGTGGGGAGTGGTACCAAGTCAAGTTGTGGGGCTGTGCGGGCAATGGTGTCAAAGCTGCGGGTGACACACTCCAGCAATCGAGCAGTGCTGGCGGTGTGGCCTGGGGAGGTGGTTGGGAGTGTGCAAGGGGAGTTTTGTTGTATATGTTGTTTATCCGATACACAATCACCTGCATAGTGTACGTAGAGCCTACTGGTGCGGTCTGCAGTGACCATCTGCTCGAGAAGACGCATTGATGGAGCTGGATTGTCCGTGTTGAATACCATGCCCCTTGCTACCATATTGGTTGTGAGCATTTTGGGGGTTTGTTGTGTTTTGGGGGGTTATGGGGTATTGTTGCGGGTGTGAAAATCCTAGTCAACGACAACTGTGTGTTTTGTGTTCTACTGCACACTCCACACTCTCTTTATATTTCTACTACTATACACCACAAACCACAAGCTCAATGTCATCGTTTGTGACGCTTGGTGGGCCAGACGATGGCACTCGTCCCACATTTTTCGAACTGATTGCAGCACAACGCCTAGTGCCAAGCATGAAAGCTGCATTGATCTACAGCCTCTCGGTATATTGTTGTTGAATGATGGAAATGTCATTGCCCTTGCAAACACAACCAACTGTACCATCAGGTGTATGCACAGCAACGCCCATACCTGCATCGTGTGCTCTCCTATGAGGAGGAACTCATAGCACTGGTATCCTTTGTGCTGGATCGCCAAAGCCTATGGCACAGTGATGCTACGTTTGCAGAGAGCCTGTATGGCCTCAAACGTGTGGGGCAGGACACCAACACCCATCTGCATGCCCGCCAACGATGGAATGCACTGCTCTATGTGGTATGTATGTGTTGTATGGGGTGGAGGTGTTTGTTTTACACTTATGGTGTGTCTGTATTAATGAAACGATACACCAGGTCGTACATGACCATCTCCAATCATCATCCAATCATCCATCCTCCTCACCCCATAGGTTGCAGTGCCCTATCTCCGTGCAAAGCTCGAGTCGCTCTACCTCTCACACCGTAGCAACACAACGACCATCCCACCCTCGAACCTCCGTCAGCATCTGATCCACATCGCCAACAAGGCCTACCCATACATCCATGCCGGCACACAGGCGCTGCTTGTTGGGTATCAATTGGCCTACCTACTCAACCTCACAGAGTACTACAGTCCTGGATTGCATGTATTGCGTCAGAAAATAGTGAGGGTGTCGGGGCTGGAGGCCGCCGAGCGACAGCAGCGCATGACCAAGCAGCGGGCCCAGCAGGGCCCCCCCGGGCTGGTGTCACGGGTGGCGCAGCTGCTGGCGGATAACACACGCAACACGGTCATTGCTGCCGTGTTTTTGTACAAGGTAGTGCATGTGTAGGGGGGTGTAGGAGGTGTCACATCACCACATTGTGTACAATCTCCACATACCCGTCACAGTTGCTAGAGTGGTGGTATACATCTGCAGAACAACAGATTGCAGCACAGCGGCAGCTGTCCCCGCCACCACCGCCGCCAGCACCCCAACCGCATATTCATGGCATCCCACTCCCACTCGACATCGCCATGTGTCCCCTCTGTCTCAAGCGTCGGACCAATCCAGCACAATTGACTGTCTCTGGATATGTATTTTGTTACCCATGCCTGCACGCACAGCTTGAGGCACATGGGTGTTGCCCAATCACACTGCGAGTGGCCACGACCAATCACGTGCGGCGGTTGTATCAAGACACATAAGCTCCCCAGCTGAGAAGTAGTGTTGGTTTTTTGTATTTTTTTTTGTGTATGATTGAATTTTATTGTTCTGTACCTTGTATACCAATTAACCAGTCCCAGTAACAGCAACAAGATCCTCAACATACACACACACACACACACACACACACACACACACACACACCGTGCCATCACCAGCAATCCCCCCTACACGCCCTCACACACTTACACACCCAGCAAGACCTAGTAAGCAGCTTGGCTAGCATCTCTGGTATGTGCATAGCCACACAGCAGCGTTGCAGTGTGATCTGTCCACATGCTTGTGCTACTATGGTCTGGGGCAATGCCCAGACAGCCCATGATCATGCCCCACACCAGTGCACGTCGCCCACTGCCATTGCTTTCCTTTGCCATTACGTATCATCATAAACTATGTATTAAGCCATACAACACGGCGTTGCAAGGCTACACAACAGTGCACACTGCCGCAGACGTGCATCTGACTCTCCACCACAGGTTGTGCAACCACCAGCTCTTGTGCACCTATTGTCACAGACTCATCGTGGGTGTTTTGTGGGTGCTCCATTGAGCTATGCCAGACCGTAAAAAGGGGGATGGGCAACCTAGGAGGGGCAGCTGTAGGCCTGGAGGGGAGGAGGTATAGGGGATCTGGGTGTGGTGCAATATCTGGGTGTGGTGCAATGTGGGTGTGGTGCAATATGGGTGTGTCTTATTTACACAGGTGTACACATGGGTGCTAGAGCATGACGATGAAAGCATGGGTGCGGGAGGCGCACCTGATGGATGGCATGCAGCACTTCAGGTAGTAACACCTTGGGAGGTGGTTGGTGTTGTTGATATCAAGCAGCTAGTGTAGTGGCTATCACACACACAGGAACTGCTGCGTGCTGTTTTGGGCGTGACCAGCATCCCCTGTGCTACAGGTGTGGCGTTAATCCCTCATCGTACACACAGCGTGATTACCAGTAGAAACGATACCTGCACATGCCATATGCACAAGCACATGCACCATATAGGCATACCCCACGTGGTTGAGGTGCGTTGATGTCATATGGGTGGTGTTGAGGTGATCATCCCATCATCACCATGATCATGTCTGTACCTCATCCCACCAACAGGAACACAACCTGCTCCTCACCGCCACCATTTCCACACCACCAGCTTGGTGCCCTGTGCATATACCATGCCCTGTGCATAATCCCACCTACAAACCCTCTTCAACAACACATCCCTCCTGTGTAGCAACTCTTGCATCCAACGATGACAGCCCCCGCCAGCCCACCAAGGCCACACGGGGCGCCAGCAGCAGCAACACCAAGGCCTCCACCCCTGCATCAGCCAATAGCAAAGACACTAGTGGTAGCCAACGCAACAACAGCCGAGCACGAGGAGGACGAGGTGGGGGCGGGGGGGGGGCAACCAGCCCACTGGGGCGACCCAGCAAGGACGCTGCTGCTGGTGGTGATGCACGGGGCGGGGATAATGGTGCAGGAAACATGGATACCAAAAACACCACCACCAAAGACGCCACCACCACCGCTGAACCCGATAAAGAGGGTGGTGATGACGAGGGGAAACATAAGAAGAAACGCAGCAGAGCAGCAGGGTCAGCCAGCACAGGCAACCGTCGTGCAAAGAAATCTGCGCCTGATAAGAGTGATGCTGCCAATTATAATGCTGCTGACTCAGCAAGTAATCCGGGAAACAACAGCACCCAACAGCAAGGGGCGAGTAGCAAGCAAGAGGGGGGGAGTGATGATAAGGAGGGGGGGGATGTCAATGGAAAACCAAACGGGGACAAGGAAAAGGAAACAAAAGGGGAGGGTGCGGTTTCCCAAGGAGACGATGACACTAAAGGGGAGGGTGACACAAAAGACAAGGATGACAAGGGGAAGAAGAAGAAACGCAGTGGGGGATCATCACGGAGAGGCAAGGACAGTCGTAGGAGCTCAAGAAACAGGCTGATGCCCATTTTATATGCACATGAGTTCTCCGATACACAAACAGCGTATGAGGTGTTATGGGTGTGATGTGGGTGTGGATGTGTCACCATGAACCATGAACATCCCCAATATGTGAATCATCACCATGCATCATCTTCATGCATCATCATCAACAACAACAACAACACATGGTTTGTACACACACACACACCCTCGCACACATCCCCCCACCCC
>VFQP010002148.1_pt1 | contig 22940 bp, 21 predicted proteins | sample 3512351 | NCBI WGS metagenome assembly VFQP01 (sample SAMN10412372, study PRJNA504923) | tailings metagenome | isolation source: Relicate 1 Philex TSF1 revegetated site | place: Philippines: Tuba, Benguet | collected 2017-08-29
GCTCCGGCCCACCGGTATTCCTCGCTGGTGCCCCGGATGACATCGGCAACGTTGCCACTGACCGAGACGCAGTTCCGGCCGCCGAGTTTGCCCAGGTACAGCGCTTCATCCGCCGCCAGGAACAGCGAGCGCAGATCTGACGTATCGCCATTGGCGAAGTCCGCGGTCGCAATGCCGACGGTAATCGTGATCTCTCCAAACTCGCTGTCTTCGTGCGCCAGGTGCATGGCCTGCACTGCCACGCGAATCGATTGGGCAACTTCCGCGGCACCGTGGCTGTCCGTATTTGGAAGCAGCACCGCAAACTCCTCGCCGCCGTAACGCGCGGCGAAATCACCAGGCCGGCGAATCTTCTGCACGATGCAATCCGCCACCGACGCCAGCGCGGCATCCCCGGCAAGGTGCCCATAGCGATCGTTGAACTGCTTGAAATAGTCGACATCCAGCATCAGCACCGATAGCGGCCAGCCATATCGCTGCGCACGGCGCCACTCGGTGTCGGCCATATCATCCAATGCACGCCGGCTACCGACGCCGGTCAATCCGTCGGTACTGACCAGCAGCCGAAGATGGCGCTCCGTGAGCATCCGGCGTCGCCACTGCCGTGAGAGAAGGACCGCGAGCGCGATGATCAGGGCATCCACCACGGTAATCAGTCCACCCAGGACTCTCGCCCTGGTGCGCCATGGACCCAGCACATCTTCCATTGACAACCCCACCACCACGATCAGCGGGAAGTCTGGAACATGCCGATAGCTGTAGAGCCGCTGGACACTGTCGACGGCCGCCATGCCGACGAACGTGCCCAGATCTGCGGCGAGCAATGGCGCAAACGAAGCGCTTTTCGAGATGTCGCGGCCGATCGACGCTTCGTCATAGGGGCGCCGCATCAGGATCGTACCGTCGGTGCGCAGCAGCGTCAGCGCACCACCTTCGCCAAGGTCCACGCCATCGAACAGGCGCCGGAAGTAGTTCAGGCGCAGCGTGCCCACCACGATGCCGCCAAAGCTGCCGTCGGGCTTGTCGAGACGGCGGCTGATGGCGATCGAACTGCCTTCGGCGGTCATGCGCGGCTGAAACGGCCGGCTTACGTAGACACCAGCGTTGGCGGACTGCTGGTGAACCTTGAAATAGTCACGGTCCCCCACGTTGACAGGCCGCGCCGGCGTCGACCGGGAATCCAGCACAAGGTTGCCCCGTTCATCCGTGGCCAGTAGCGAACCCAGGTCTTCGGCATTGATCGAACGGTCGAACAGCACCATTTGCCTGAGCGCGGCTGGCAATCCCATGATGTCCGGGTCCTTGATGCCGTCGATCACGCTGTGCATTGACAGTTCATACGACTGCAGGTTCCGGCTGATGCTGCGCTCGAGTGTCAATGCAAGATTTGCCGAGTCCGCCCTTGCGTTGGTCAGTGCATCGTCGCGCATCTGCCAGAGCGCGATGCCTCCGATGGCGCCGATGAGCACCGCCACCAGCAGGCTCGCCGCCAGGATGATCTCGGGCTGCCAGGCGCGCCAATTGCGCCAGTTTCGCTGGTGGCGCGGAGGGCTGTCGATGGCGTGTTCAGTCACTTGCATGCGGTCGACAGTGGAATCAGCCCTTGCCCTTGCCTTTGGACTGGTTCAGCGCCACGGCGGCTCGAATCAGCGCCTTGAGCGCCTTTTCATTGATCTTCTCGCCTTCCCGAAAATCGATGGCGCGCCGGACATTGCCTTCCAGGCTGGCGTTGAACAGTTGCGATGGGTCCGGCAACGACGCCCCTTTGGGAAACGTCATCTTCACGGCCGCCTTGTAAGTTTCGCCCGTGCAGATGATGCCATCGTGCGACCACACCGGCACACTCCACTTCCATTCCTCGACCACTGCCGGGTCAGCCTCCAGGACAATGGCACGCAACCGGCCGAGGGTTGCGCCACGCCAGTCGTCAAGGCTCGCGACCCTGGCGTCAATCAACTCCGAAGCCGGCACGCCTTGCGATTCGGTTTGCTTCATGTGGTTGGCTCTCCTGAACAGTGGTGCTGAAGCATTGCGCCGCGCTTATCGTTCAAATTCACCAGGCATTATTTCACTGGCAGAACAAGTGCGGGCAATTCTAGACCGTTTATTCAATCGAGACCATTGGCGATAGTTCTGGCATACCGCCGTTTGGCGACGTGCGACGTTGTCTTGCTCCCCGCTCCCGCATGCGGGAGCGGGGAGCATACAAAAGGCCCGTCAACCGCCGAGATGCCTCCTCAGCAGGCCGTTGACCTCCCCTGCCTTCTCCATCTGGCTCATATGCCCGGCATCGTCGAACACCGTTACCGTCGCGTCGGGCGGGACGTTGTCGGCATGAGCCGACGGGATGATCTGGTCCCTGGCGCCCCAGATCACCAAGGTGCGCTTGCCCGAAGCGGCAAGCTGCCGGCCCGGTTGCTCGCGCTGCCGGCCTTCCGCGAACAGGCTCGCACCGAGTGCCGCCAATGCTTCGGGCACGCCGTCGAGCCGCTTGTAGCGCAGCAGGTCGTCGAGCATTTGCCGGCTCACCAGTTCCGGGTTGGCGAACAGCAACTCCACCACCGGTTTCAGGTCACGCCGCGACTGTGCGTTGACGAAGCCCTCCGTGTAGCGGTTGTTCACCTCATCGCCAAAGCCGGCCGGCGAAATCAGTGCAACGGACAGCACGCGTTGCGGCGCATCGACGGCCAGTTGCGCCGCGATGCCGCCCCCCATTGAGTGGCCAACCAGATGCGCGCGGTCAAGATCCAGCACATCCATGAAGCGCGTCACGAAACCCGCCATTTCCGCCAGCGTCGTGCCAGCCAGTCTAGGCGACGTCTGGCCGTGGCCGGGGAGGTCGAGTGCCACCACGGTGTACGTGTCCGCGAGCGGATCGAGGTTGAACAGCCAGTTGTCCAGGTCGCCGCCGAATCCGTGCAGGAACAGCACGGTCTCCGCACCGTGGCCCTTGCGCGCGTAGCGAACGCGCAGGCCATCCACATCGGCGAACTGGTAGGCTGGTCCGGCCTCCTCCTCGTCATCGTCATCTGCCGGCGTTTCATAGCCGGCGACATACGCATCGATATCCGCATCGCTGACCTCCGCGGGTGCCAGTACGCCAAGCAGTGCCTTTACCGGCAGCAGGTCGCCAACCGCGGCCACCTTGCGCCGCAGCGTGCCGGCGTCGGGAGCCTCCACTGCGTTGGCGATCTTGTCCGTTTCCACATCGAGGATCGGCATGCCCACGGTAATCGCGGCACCTTCGTCGACCAGCCAGGCATTGATGGTGCCTTCTTTCATCGACAGGCCCCATTTGGGCATCACGATCGGGGTAATTGCTGCGGCCATCAGTGCTTGCCTCCCTTCATCGTCTTGCGTGCGGCTTCCACGATGCGCGTGGCGCCGGGGATATAAAGATCTTCCAGCGTCGGAGAAAACGGCACCGGCGTATGGGGCGGGCAAACCATCTCGATGCCGGCCTTGAGCGCACCAAACGCCTGCTGCGCGGTCTGCGCGGCGATATCTGTGGCGATATTGCAGCGCGGGCTGGCCTCATCCACAACCACAAGGCGCCCGGTGTTCTCGACCGATTCGAGCACCGTATCCATGTCCAGCGGCGATAGCGTACGCAGGTCGATCACCTCCGCCTCGATCCCCTCCTTGGCCAGCGTTGCCGCCGCTTCCAGCGCGCGATGCACCATCAGTCCATAGGACACGATGGTCACGTCCTTGCCGTCGCGCGCGATATTCGCTTCGCCGAACGGAATCGCATAGGCGCCTTCCGGAACATCGCCTTCCAACCCATACAGGTTCTTGTGCTCGCAGAAAATGACCGGATCGTTGTCGCGGATCGCCTGGATCAACAGGCCCTTGGTGTCATAAGGCGTGGACGGGCAAACCACCTTGAGCCCCGGGATATGCGTGAACAGCGGCGTCAGCATCTGGCTATGCTGCGCGGCCGCGCGGAACCCCGCGCCGACCATCGCGCGGATGACCACCGGGGTCTCGGCCTTGCCGCCAAACATATAGCGGAACTTGGCGGCCTGGTTGAAGATCTGGTCGAAGCACACGCCCATGAAGTCGATGAACATCAGTTCGGCAATCGGACGCATGCCACACGCGGCGGCGCCGATTGCAGCGCCCACATAGGCCGATTCGGACAATGGGGTATCGAGCAGGCGGTCGCCGTGCTTCGCATAGAGCCCCTTGGTCACGCCGAGCACACCGCCCCAGGCGTCTTTCTCGCCGTCGGCACCGGCGCCACCAACAATGTCTTCACCTAGCATGATCACACTCGGATCACGGGTCATTTCCTGGTCGATCGCTTCGTTGATCGCCATTTTCATACTGAGTTTGCGGGCCATGATGACTGTCTCCTGTCGGGAATCGTTTTAGTAGCTCACATAGACATCGGTCAGCAGGTCTTCGGGACCCGGCAACGGTGCGGCCTTGGCCTCCTGCACCGCGTGGTCGATCAGTGTGGCCACTTCGCGGTCAATCGCGTCGAACTCCTCGCGGGAGACCACCCCCGCCTGGGTCACGGTGCGCGTAAACAGCTTCAGGCAATCCTTGTTGGCACGGATATCATCGAGTTCGCCGGCCGCACGATAGGTCTGGGCATCGCCCTCGAAATGGCCGTAGAAACGGATCATCTTGCACTCCAGCAGCGATGGGCCGCCGCCTTCGCGCGCACGGCGAATGACCTCGCCCGCCGCCTCGTGTACCGCGAAGAAGTCGGTGCCATCCACCGTGACGCCCGGTATGCCGAAGCCGGCGGCGCGATCCACATAGCTGTCGACGGCAGTGCCGTAGTCACGCGAGGTCGATTCCGCGTAGCCATTGTTCGCGATGACAAAGATCACCGGCAGGTTCCACACGGCGGCCAGGTTCAGGCTTTCGAGGAACGTGCCCTGGTTGGATGCGCCATCGCCGCAGAACGTAATGCCGACCTCGCCCTTGCCGCGGAACTTGGCGGCCAGCGCGGCGCCGCAGATCAACGGGGCACCGGCGCCCAGGATGCCGTTGGCGCCCATCATGCCCTTGGACAGGTCGGCGATATGCATCGATCCGCCCTTGCCATTGCACGAACCACCTTTCTTGCCGTAGATCTCCTTCATCATCGCCACCGGGTCCACCCCTTTGGCAATACAGTGGCCATGGCCACGGTGCGTGCTGGCGATACGATCGCCATCGTTCAGGTGGTGCAGGATGCCAACGCCGGCGGCCTCCTCGCCGGCATACAGGTGCACGAAGCCGGGAATGTCACCACGCCCGAAATCCACATGCAATCGCTCCTCGAAATCACGGATCGTCCGCATCTTGCGGTACACGGTCAGCAGGGTCTCCTTGTCCAGCGGCATCTGCGCTGACTGCGAAGAACTGGCGCTCATGGTTGTCTCCTTTTGGTGGTGGTACTGCGTGTAATGCGATGGCAATCAATTCAGTGGAATGGCCGAGGTCCGGCGCATCAGGTGTTCGCGCGCCGCGTATCCCATGCAGGCGGCCACGTCGATACTGCGGAACGCATGGTCATGCAGCGTGATCGTGACCTCGTCGTGAGGGCCGAATGCAAGCTCGCGCTCGCCGTCGAGCGCGACGATGCCCGTACGTTGCCGCACCCGATGCGGCCGGGCGTGCGCAATGCGGGTCCAGCCGGCAATCGGCACCGAGCAAAGCAGGCCCGGTGCAATCGGGGCGCGCAAATCAAATACACCCTCGCCGGCAGGAGCCAGTTCGATGGCCAGCCCGCCGGGCTCGCGCCGGCCGATGGGCTCGATCAGGCCCGCGATGGCTGACAGGCCAATGGCTTGTGGATCGGCATAAGCGACGTACACCGCCGCAAGCGTGTCGGCCTTCCACAACGCCCGGGCGCCGATAAACTGCTCATGCGCGATCACCGCGTCGACCAGCGCGATATCGCGCCGGAAGCCGCCATCGGCATTGCGAATAACGATGTCGAGCCGTTTGTTCGAAGCCAGCGCATGGCTGGCAGGCACCTGGCCAGTGGCATAGAGACCAGCGGCAAGCCCGATGATGGTGGGCTCGCGCATTTCAGGAAACGCGTTGTTGGTGCCGGTGGAGAGCCCGGCAATGGGTACCGGTCCGCACTCACGCACCACGGCACGGTGCGTGCCGTCACCCCCGAGCACGATAATCACGGAAACGCCGGCATCGGCCATATGGCGCGCCGCGTGGAGCGTATCGTCCACGCGCGCGGTCACGGGCATGTCGATGAACTCAACCCGTGGCAGGCTTGCGTCGGGTCCCTGATGGCGGTCCAGATGGCGTGTCAGCATGACGCGCAGCCCTTCGCGGTCCGGCATCATCATCACGCGGTCGATGCCGCAACCGGCCAACGCGGCCAGTAGCCGCAGCACGATATTGACTCGGTCGGCCAGCTGCAGGCTGCTGGCGTTGGCTATCACACGGCGGATATCGCGCGCCGATACGGGATTGGCGATGATGCCGACCAATGGTGCCCCCATGGCCTGTCTCCTGTCGCGCTGGTTGCGCTCGTCGTGACAGGGTTATTGCAATGGGCGTGCCAATGGCAAACACGCTGGCCAACATCAAAGTCGGCGGCAAATCCGCGGGGAAACCCGAAGGTATTACGTCCGCTTACGGTAAAGCGGTGTGACAGGTGTCACAGTACGGTTGTCTCACGCTGGACAACCGTCAAGTCGATGAGCCCGTATCCCCGCCATCGCGCCGATTGGGCGACTGGATGCCATAGCGCTCCATGCGGCGGTACAGCGTCATGCGGCTGATGCCGATCTGGCGTGCCACCGCGCTCAGGTTCCAGCCCGACGCACGCAGGTATTGCATCAGCAGCATGCCTTCGGGAGGCAGCGAATGCACGTCGGCATCTTCAAGCGGCAAGGCCGCAACCGCGCGTAGCGGTTCGGGCGCGTGTCCAGCAGTGCGGCCGGTTCCGTTACCATCGGCGTAACCGTCAGGAAGGTCCTCGGGCGCCACCACGCCGCCCTGGCAGATCGCGCAGGCATACTCCAATGCGTTGCGCAGCTCGCGCAGATTGCCTGGCCAGTGATGCGCGTGCAGGCAATGGCGCGCAGCATCGGATAGCGTAACGCGCCGCTGGCCGCCATCGGCGAGCATCGTGTCGATCAGCCAGTCCAGATCCTGCCGGTCCCGCAAGGGCGGCAGTTCGAAGCGCGCGCCGTTCAGCCGGTAGTACAGGTCTTCGCGGAACTGGCCAGACTCGACCAGTTGGTCCAGCCGATGATGGGTAGCGGATATCACGCGCAGACTGACCGGCACGGGCCGCGTGGCGCCAATCGGCAACACCTCGCCTTCCGCCAGCACGCGCAGCAGCCGCGATTGCAAATCGCGCGGCATGTCGCCAATTTCATCGAGGAACAATGTGCCGCCATCGGCTTCCTGGATCAGGCCGCGCTTGCCGCGTGAGCCGGCACCGGAAAAGCTGTTTGGCAAGTGTCCAAACAATTCGCTTTCAATCAGCGTCTCTGGAATGGCCGCGCAATTGAACGCCACGAACGGATGGTCACGCCGCGCGCTGGCCCGATGCAAGGCCTTGGCAAGGTACTCCTTGCCGCTGCCGGTTTCACCGTGGATCAGCAGGTTGATGCGTGAATCGACCAGCCGCATCGCGCGCTGCAGTTGCTGCTGCATGGCCGGATCGCCGCCGGTCAATGCCGCGAGCGGCTCGGGCAATGGCGCATTGGGCGCGGCGTCAGTACGCGCATGCCAGCGCAAGGCCGGCGGCATCACGCTCAGGTATAGCAAACCACCGCTACGGTGCAGCGCCACCAGCCGCTGCTCGCTGGGCCGTGAGTAAACATAGCGACCAAGGTCTGCAAGCCGCGCATCGAACAGGGCCTCGAACGACTGGCCAAGCACCGCCCGCCCCTGGCATTCGCTTTCCAGCATGCGCCGGGCGCGGTTGTTGTAGCCGACCACGTGCCCGGCATCGTCCAGCGCCAGCAGGTACTCCGGGCTGACGTCGACGAACTCGGGGGCGACATTGAGTTTCAGGATCCAGTCACGATGGTGCACGCGCAGGAAGTTGGCATTCTCGATATGGGCCGCGTAAATGCGCACCATCTGCAGCGCCAGACCCTGGCTGGCCTTGGCGTCGGGCGACGTCAGCGCCGAAATGTCCAGGATCGCGCTCAGGCTGCCATGCGTGTCGAACAGCGGCGCGGCGGTACAGGTCAGCGGAATATGGGTGGCGTCGAAGTGATCGGCCTGGTGCACGGTCAGCGCCTCGCCAGTGACTAGCGCGGTGCCCACCGCGCATGTGCCCGCACCGGCCTCGTTCCATTCCGACCCCAGGTACAGCCCCGCATGGCGCAGGGCGGTGTCGGTATTGGCATCGCCGATGTAGTCGACCGTCACACCTTGCGCATCGGTCAGCAGCACCACGTAGCCCAGGCCGGCAACCTGCCCGTACAGGGTCTCCAGACCGTGCCGCGCGATGCGCGCGAAATCGTCAATGCGTTGCTGGTGTTCGCGCAGACGGGTCTGCGGCACGATCCGGGCCTCCTGCATGCGCGATGGATCGAGACCATATTGATGCACGCAGCGCCGCCATGAATTCTGGATCACGGCGTCATGCGTGATCGGCTCCTCGGCTACCACAGGCGGGGGCAGATAGCTGGTGGCATGCACCACTGTCTCGATGTGCTCGCGTTGCCGCAGGTCCATCGCTGTCTCCTTATCGGTCTGCGCGTACTGTATCCCACCGGCCTGTCGCCGCAAACGCGGCGCTGCAGCAAAGCGCCGCGATATGCAGTCGGGGCGACGTCATGGCAGTTAATGGCGTTTTGTTGTCCGATACGCAAGACAGCGCTTCCATATCCAATACTTCACATGACGGTCGGATCGCGTCATCATCGGGGGTTGCCCATATAACAAGAGTCCCTCAATGTTCGAGCGTCGTTATGGCGCCGTGGCCCTGGCGGCCGGCGGCCTGATTGTGTTGGCCGGCCTGGCGGCCGCCCATGCCATGTCGTGGTGGTGGGTGGCGCTGCCACTGGCCCTTTGCCTGGTTGGTATCCACGACCTGACCCAGCAGCGGCACGCCATTCTGCGCAACTACCCTATCTGGGGCCACGCGCGTTTCTTCCTGGAATTCATTCGGCCCGAGATCCGGCAGTACTTTATCGAGGACGATACGTCCGAAGCACCGTTCTCGCGTGCGCAGCGCAGCCTCGTGTACCAGCGCGCCAAGAATGAGGTCGACAGTCGCCCGTTCGGTACCGAATCCGACGTCAAACGCCCGGGCCATGAATGGATCAGCCATTCTCTCGCGCCCACGAAGATCGCTTCGGCCGATTTCCGCGTAATGGTCGGCGGCAATCGCGCGCAACCCTATGCCATGTCGGTGTTCAATATCTCGGCCATGAGCTTTGGCGCGCTGTCCGCCAACGCGATCCGCTCGCTCAATCGCGGCGCGAAGATTGGTGGCTTTGCGCATGACACTGGCGAAGGCTCGATCTCACCGTATCACCGCTCGGAAGGCGGTGACCTGATCTGGGAGCTCGGCTCGGGCTACTTCGGTTGCCGACGTGCCGACGGTGGCTTCGATCCCGACCTGTTTGCGAAACAGGCCGCCGATCCGCAAGTGAAGATGATCGAAATCAAGCTGTCGCAAGGCGCCAAGCCGGGCCATGGCGGCGTACTGCCGGCGGCAAAGATCACACCCGAGATCGCGGCTACGCGTGGTGTGCCGATGGGCGTCGATTGCGTGTCGCCGGCGGCCCACAGCGAATTCTCGACGCCGCTGGAATTGCTTCAGTTTGTCGAGCGGCTGCGCAACCTGTCAGGTGGCAAGCCCACCGGCTTCAAGCTTTGCATCGGCCATCCGTGGGACTTTTTTGGCGTGGTCAAGGCCATACTGGAATCGGGCATCCTGCCCGACTTCATCGTGGTCGACGGTGCCGAAGGCGGTACCGGCGCCGCGCCGCTGGAATTCGTCGACCATATTGGGGTACCGCTACAGGAAGGCCTGCTGCTGGTGCACAACACGCTGGTCGGCGCGAATCTGCGCGACAAGATCCGCGTTGGCGCCAGCGGCAAGCTGATCAGTGCCTTCGATATCGCCCGTACGCTGGCCATGGGCGCCGACTGGTGCAATGCGGCGCGCGGCTTCATGTTCGCGCTCGGTTGCGTGCAGGCGCAGAAGTGCCATACCGACCGTTGCCCGGTAGGTGTGGCCACTCAGGACCCAGTGCGCCAGCGTGCCATCGTGGTGCCGGACAAGGCCGAACGCGTGGCCAACTTCCATCGCCACACGGTCCATGCGCTGCAGGAACTGCTGCAGGCGGCCGGGCTGCAGGCGCCGGGCGAACTGACGCCGCACCATATCGTGCGCCGCCTGTCGCCAAGCGAAGTCAGGCCAATGTCCGAGCTGTTCGACTTCCTGCAGCCAGGCGACCTGCTGAACGGCAACTTGCGTTTCAGTCTGTGGGAAAAGTACTGGCCCATGGCACGGGCCGACCACTTCGGCATGCCAAACTGATCAGTACTCGCGCAGCATCCAGCCGCTGATATAGGCAAAGTACTCGCGCAACCAGGCGTTGTAGCGCAGATAGACAGGCGTGGGTGCGGGCACGCCCGACACCGCTTTGAAACCGGCCTTGCGGGCAATGCGCTCGGCGCGCATGACGTGGAAGTCGCTGGTCACCACGACCAGTGGCGCCGCTGGCCCCACGCCGCGCTGTTCGAGCAATTGGCGACTGAAGCGCAGGTTCTCCTCGGTACTGGTGCTGCGGTCCTCGCGCACCAGCCGGTCCGGCGCCAGTCCATGCCCGATCATGTAGTCGGCCATCACGTCGGCCTCGCTGCAATGCTGGCCGAAGTCCAGTCCACCGCTTACCACTACCGGTACGGCCGGCACACGCCGCGTGAGCACCAGCCCCTTGTCGAGGCGCGCTTGCAAGGTGGGCGACACCTTGCAATGTGGCGTACCCGAACCGAGCACGACGATGGCCGCGGCCGACGATACCTGCGGCACGGGCCCGGCCTCGCCACGGTCGATAAAGTAAAAGAACAGCGCCACGGTAAACAACCACGCGCCAAGCACGAGCCACGCTGCGCGCCATAGCCACTGACCACGCTGACTGGCCGCGCGCCAGCGCGCCACGGCGTGCCAGCGCCAGGCGAGCGCCAGTGCGGCCAGGCCCATTATGCCCGGCAGCACCACGCCGAAATTTAACAGGCCCATCGACATCAGCGCAATGGCATCGCCGAGCAACAGTGTGCCCAGCAATACCAAGGCGGCCTGCGGCCATCGTTTGTTCATCGCCTTGCCATCCAGAAAGTGGATCAGGCGAGGATGCTACAGCCTATCCTGCCTCAACCAGCCAGAAACTTCGTCACGGCCTGATTGAAGCCATCGACTTGCTGCAGGTTCGACAGATGCGCGGCATACAACTCCACGTACTGGGCGCCGGCAATCTTCTCGGCCAGGAAGCGGCCGTCCGACGGCGGTGTCGGGATATCGCCCGAACCGGCAATCACCAGCGTTGGTGTGGTGATGCGCGAGATCTGGTCACGCAGGTCCGAATCGCGTACCGCCAGGCAATTGGCCGCATAGCCGCGCGCATCGATGGCGCTCAGCATCGCCCGCAGTTGCTGCACCAGTTCCGGCTGCGCGGCACTGAAATCCGGCGTCAGCCATTTGTCGACCACGGCAGCCGCGATCGATCCCACGCCATCACGCTCGACCGCGGCGGCACGGTTGGTCCAGTTTTCGGGCGGGCCGATATAGGCGGCCGTATTGCAGAGAATCAGCTTCTCCAGGCGGTCGGCATGATGCACACCGAGCCACATGCCGGTGATGCCGCCCATCGACAGCCCGCAGAAATGCACGCGCTGCAGGCCCAGGTGGTCGAGCAATGCGATGACATCGCCGCCCAGTTGCGCAATGCTGTACGGGCCCTCGGTCACCGACGACTGGCCGTGGCCACGTGTGTCGTAACGCAGCACACGGAAATGCTGGGTCAGCGCGGCCAGTTGCGGCTGCCACATGTCGACGGTGGTACCCAGCGAGTTGGACAGCACCAGTACCGGCAGGCTGGCGTCGCCATCGAGCTGGTAATGGAGCCTGACATCTGAAAGTTCGGCGAATGGCATGGCGGCTTCCTGCTTAGTTCTGGGCGATGGCCGAGCCGTGCTGGGCCAGCGCGGTGACCTTCATTTCCATGTACGGGTACAGCGGCAGGCCCGTCAGCAGCGTGTGCAGCTCGTCGGCATCCTTCACGTCGAAGATGCTGACATTGGCGTAGAGGCCGGCCACGCGCCACAGGTGGCGCCACTTGCCGTCACGTTGCAGTTGCTGCGAGTAGGCCTTTTCATCGGCCTTGATCTTGTCCGCCACCTGCGGGTCCAGCGATTGGGGAATACGGACAGTCATTTCGACCATGAACAGCATGGCAGGCTCCTTGAATCAATGATGGCGAAGTCAGACAGTGGCGACCGGCGTCACCGGCGACCCCATTGCGCCGGGCAACCGCAATGGCGGCGCCGACAGGAAAAAACGGTGACGGCGCTCGCTGCGCAACCACGCAGCGAGGTCGTGCAAATACCAGAGTTCGCCCAGCGGCAAACCCAGTTTGAACAGGCAGTGATGGTGCAACGGCAGCATTGGCACCGGTCCCTGGTCCGCCGGTACCGCGCGGGCCGGATAGCGCTCCACCGCGTAATTGTCGGCGGCAATGGCCGCAATGCCGGAACTGGTAATCCACTGCAGCAGCTTGTCGTCGCGTCCGTCCAGCGCACAGCAACTCCGGTGCAAAAGATCCGCATCGGGCTGTCCGGCCATCTCCACCAGCATTTCGGCAAACCCGGTACGCAGCACGAGGATATCGCCCCGACCAACCTCGATGCCATCGGCTTCGATCACGTGCATCAGGTCGTCATAGCCAACCGTGCGGCATTCGCGCCCATGGTAGTGCGCGAGGTCCACCAGCACGCCGCGCGCCTGGATGCCGTGCGCGGCGAAGGTCTCGATGCCCAGCGCCTCGGCATGGCTATGGTCGTGCCCGCATGCGTGGGCCGCGAAATGGTCGGCTTCGGCATAGTCGACCGGACCGATGACATCGGTGTTGGGCCGGAAACCGTTGTAGTAAACGCGCTCGGCCACGCCGTCGCCATCGGCATCGAACAGCGCACCGACATGGGCCAGCGAATCCCACTGAGTGGAGTACTGCATCGACAGCAGCACCTGATCGTCACTGAGCACGTCCAGCGCGCGGGGATTGACCTTCGCCAGCGGGAAGTTCACGTAAGCCACGTCGTCGCGGAACGTGGGACGCAGCACCGGCGGATGCCGGCGGGGGTTCAGCACGTTGCCGCCGGGCAGGTCCAGCGGCAACGACAGGCAGAACGTACGTCCGCTCTGGATTTCCCGTGCCGCGCCGCGTACGCATTCCGGCGTGATCAGGTTCAGGCGGCCGAGTTGGTCATCGTCGCCGAAGTCGCCCCAGTTGGCGCCCTCGGGGCGTTGCTTCCATCGTTTCATGACTTCAATCGCGCTCAGATATGACGAACGCCGTCGAGGTAGGCCTTGCGCCAGCGCACGATCCTGACCTCGGCGAACAGCTCCGCCGTGTAGAACGGATCGGCCTCGATAAAGGCCTGGGCCGCCTCGCGTGTTTCCACGTCGACGATATAGATGCCGCCACCGCCATCGCTGCCGTCGTCGTTGAGCTTGGCGCCGCACGCCAGCAGCAGTTGCTTGTTGGCTTCCAGAAAGTCCAGGTGCGTGGGCCGGTTGGCCTGGCGCACATGCTGGTGGTTGGGCTTGTCAAACGTCTCGATCAGGTACGGCATGCAATGTCTCCGGCAATAGTGGTTTCAGTGCGTCAGCATGCCCCAGGCCAGCAGTGACACGATATAGATCGCGCCGACCCTGAACATCATGATCACGGTATAGCCCATCACGTCCTTGAGCTTGAGCTTCGAGAGCGCCAGCGCCGGCAGGATCCAGAACGGTTGCACCAGGTCATTCCAGGCATTGCCCAGCATGACCGACATCGACGTCTGCGCCACCGAACTGCCAATGGCCTTGGCCGCGTCGATCATGAACGGACCCTGGATCACCCAATGGCCGCCACCAGACGGGGCAAAGAAGTTGATCACGAAGCTGCTGACCAGGCCCCAGAACGGCAGCGTCTGCGGCGTGGCGATGTCGACGAACACGCGCGAGATGGTATCCACCAGTCCCGAACCCGCCATCACCGCCATGATGCCAGCGTAGAACGGATATTGCAGGATGATGCCCGAAATGGTCTTGATGCCTTCATTGAGCCGGGCCACGTAGTTGGCCGGCGTACCGAGCAGCAACACACCGATGAACAGGATCAGGAAGTTGATCAGGTTCAGGTCCAGCGTACCGCCCTGCACGAAGTACAGCACTGCATAGGCCATGCCACACAGGCCGATCAACAGGCTCAGCAGGCGGCTGTTGTTCATGCGTGCGGCCAGCGTGTTTTCGATGCCCATGCTGTGGCCACCCGCGGCCGCGCTCTCCGGTGCGAAATTCTCTTCGCGGATTTCCACCACATCGGCGGCATCGCGCGGATGCAGCATGGCGTTGAGCAGTGGCAGCGTGACGATCACGGCCAGGCTGGTCAGCAGCATCGGCACGGAGAAGATGGTGTCCTTGAGCGCAATCACGCCCATCAGCTTCTCCATCGGGTGCCCCGGCGTGGAGATCAGCACCGGAATGCTGGCCGACAGCCCGAGCCCGTACATGGTGAAACCGCTATACGCCGAGGCGATGATCAACGGGTAGTGCACGCCCTTGACCTTCAGCGCCAGCTTGCGCGCGATGATGCCGCCAATCACCAGGCCAAAGCCCCAGTTCAGGTAGCTGCCGATACCGCCAACCAGCGTGGCGACGATGATGGCCCCACGCGGTGTTGCCACGCGCGCCACGATGCTGTTCAGGAAACGGTCGACCAGCGGCGCAGTGGCCAGCACGTAGCCCATGGCCAGGATCACGGCCATCTGTGTGGTGAACGAAAGCAGGTTCCAGAACCCCTTGCCCCAATTCATGATGATTGCGTTGGCGCCCTGCCCTTCGACCAGCATCGCCATCACCATGCTGAGCAGCGTCAGGCCAATGGCAAACACAAACGGGTCCGGCAAATACCGGCGCATCAGTTCTGTAAAGAACCCGGCAACCTTGTTCAAGGCTTGTCTCCTGAAATCCGAAATGACCGCATATCGAACTGGCGTTCTATATGCGAACGTCTTTTATACAAGGTCAGGAGCGTAAGACTTCAGAGGAAGCAATGTCAAGGCAATGAATTGCTCGATTAATATGGTTTCAAGCAACTATTCGATGTTGCGATGCAGCGCAACGCAGCCCCCGGCAGATGCTCGCAGGTCCCGCAAACATAAGGGGCCGAGCCGGATTTTGCAGTGCACAACACAGCTTTCACGACAGTAAGGAACATAGCCGGTATCCGCACAGAATGGGGGCTTCGGCGGAACAGGCGGCCCCGCACAATACAATCACTAGCCCGCAACACAATACCCACCCCATGATTCCATCCGTCTCCGCCTTGCATAGCCGCCTCAGGATGCAGCACCTGCGCCTGCTGGTAGCCATCGAGGAGGGCGGCTCGTTGCGCCAGGCAGCCGAGGCGCTGACGCTGACGCAACCCGCGGTCAGCAAGATGTTGCAGGACATGGAAGACCTGCTTGGCGTGACCCTGTTCGAACGCCATGCGCGCGGACTGCGGGCCACGCGATTCGGCGGTGCGGCCACGCGCTACGCCAAGCTCGTGTTCTCCGATATGGCAGGCTTGCGCGATGAACTCGTGGCGCTGGAGTCGGGCAAGATCGGCCGCGTGCGCGTGGGCGCTGTGATGGCGCCCACCCCGGGCCTGCTGGCCGGTGCGATCCGCAGCCTCAACCGCGATCATCCGCAACTGGAGATTGCGGTACAGGTCGACACCAGCGATGTACTGATGCCATTGCTGGAACGCGACCAGCTCGATATCGTGCTGGGCCGCGTACCCGAAGGGTGGGACAGCAGCGGCCTGGAGTTCGAACAACTGGGCGACGAAGGGCTGGCCATCGTGGTCGGGCCCCAGCATCCGCTTACGCGTAAAAGCAAACTGCAGCTGGCCGAACTGACCCGCTTTCCCTGGATCATGCAGCCGCGCCCAAGCCCGATGCGCGCGCTGATCGACCGCTCGTTCGAAGACGCCGGCGTGGCTCCGCCACCTTCGACAATCGAAACCGCCGCGGTACTGATGACCACCTCGCTACTGATCGACAGCGAACTGATCGCGGTACTGCCCGAATCGGTAGCGGCCTACTATGCCAGGCTTGGCGCGCTGGCCGTATTGCCACTGCCATTGCCGATCAAGCTCGGCCCCTACGGCATTGTTACGCGACGTGGGCGGCCGGTGACTGCGTCGATGAGTCTGCTGGTGGATACGCTGCGCGCGTGCGTGGAATAGTTGGGTCTTGTCTGAGACACGACGCGGCTTGAAACGCTGGCCCTCTCCCCCGGACCCTCTACCGCGCCGCGGGAGAGCGGAGCCAACAAAGGGGAATGTCCAGTTTCAGCGTCCCCAGCGCAGCACCAGCGGATCGAGCCGCCGCGCCACCTTCAGCAAACCCGCGCGCGTGGCCGGGTGCATTGGCTGCAGCGGGTGGCGCACGGCGTCCGAGCGGATCACGCCGCCTTCCTGCATCAACACCTTGGCCGTGGCCAGCCAGCCCTGGCGGTTCTCGTAGTTGATCAGCGGCAGCCACTGCTGGTAGCGCTCGGCGGCCTTTTCGGCATCGCCGGCCTGCCACGCATCGAGTATCTGGCGAATGCCGTCGGGAAACCCGGCCCCCGTCATCGCACCGGTGGCCCCGGCCTCGAGGTCGGCCATCAGCGTAATCGCTTCCTCGCCATCCCATGGGCCGACGATGGCGTCGCCGCCCAGTTCAATCAGCTCGCGCAGCTTGGCCGCGGCCATCGGCACCTCGATCTTGAAATACGAGACATTGGCGATTTCCTTTGCCATGCGGGCCAGGAACGGCGCGGACAACGTAGTGCCACTGACTGGCGCATCCTGGATCATGATCGGGATATCGATCGCCGCGGACACGGTGGCAAAGAAATCGTAGATGCCGCGCTCGGGCACGCGGATCGTGGCGCCATGGTATGGCGGCATGACCATCACCATGGCCGCACCGGCGTCCTGTGCGGCGCGGCTGCGTTCGGCGCAGATACGCGAACTGAAATGCGTGGTGGTTACGATCACCGGCACGCGTCCGGCCACGTGATCGAGCACCGTAGTCATCAGCAGGCTGCGTTCATCGTCCGTCAGCACGAACTGTTCCGAGAAATTGGCCAGGATGCACAGGCCGTCCGAGCCGGCATCGATCATGAAATCGATGCAACGGCGCTGGCCGTCCAGATCAAGACCACCGTGCGCGTCGAAGATGGTCGGCGCCACCGGGAATACCCCGCGATAGGCTGATGCGGCTGATGCGGCTGAGGTCGCTGGCGTGGTCATGCTGTCTCCGTCTGGTTTGGTGGGGGCCAATATACGGCGCCACCGGCGCGCATGTATATTGAATCCTTTCCATAACGGGATCGATTTTTGGAATCACCCCCGTTCATGAAGACCACGCTCGATGTCCTGATGTCTCGGCTGCGCATGAAGCAGTTGCAGTTGCTGATTGCGCTGGACGACTACAAGAGCCTGCATCAGGCCGCGTCGGCCATGGCCATGACCCAGTCGGCCGCCAGCAAGGCCTTGCAGGAACTGGAGTCAATGCTCGACGCACCGCTGTTCGAGCGCTCGCGCACGGGCATGCGCCCCAACCCGTTTGGCCACTGCGTGATCCGCTATGCGCGCCTGATGGTGACGGACCTGGGCGCCCTGTGCCAGGATTTTGCCGAGATCCGCTCGGGCCAGGGTGGCCATCTGGCGGTTGGCACCATCATGGGGGCAGTGCCCGGGATCCTGGTTCCGGCGCTCGATGCGATGCAGGCGCGGCAACCGAAACTGTCGATCCATATCGTCGAGGACACCAGCCTGCGGCTGCTGGAACAGCTCGACGACGGGCGGATCGATCTCTTGCTGGGCCGCGCACTGGTCAGCGACCAGCCCGACCGCTACCACTATCAGCCACTAGGCGAGGAGCCGATCTCGGTGGTGATCGGCTACCCGCATGCGGCACCGCGTGCCCGGCACATGACGCTGGCGGACCTGGCGCCGTATCGCTGGATTGTGTATCCGGGGCATATGCCGATGCACGAACTGCTGCAGCGCGAATTCGATCTCGCGGGTCTGGCGATGCCCGCCAATGCCATCTCCACGGCCTCCACCTTTGTCACCGTGGCCATGCTCCAGCACGGCGCTGGCCTGGTCTCTCTGCTGCCCACCAGCGTGGCCGAGATGTTCGCGCGCCAGAAAATGCTGCGCATCCTGCCCGTGACGCTGCAGTCGCGCCAGCACACGATCGGCATCGTGACGCGGCGCGGCGGCAGCCTGTCGGCGGCGGCGCGGCAGCTGGTCGGGCTAATGAAGGGATCCGAATAAGTCCGCCCCGACCGTCCAAGCGATCAACCCAGGTTATCGCCACTTCAAAAAAGCTCAGTATTCCGCACGCACTCGTCTCCGTATAGTGTGATCACGCAGCGCAGACTGCATATTACGGAGACAACCATGAAGAAATGGATGGCTGGCGCACTGGCCGGCATGGTGGGCATCGGTATGGCCGTGCCCCTGGCACACGCCGACGACGCGCGCCCGGTTCGCATGATGGTAGGCGCCGCGCCCGGCGGTGGCACCGACGTAATGGCGCGCATCGTATCGGAAAAGCTCGCCGCAATCCTGAAACAGCCGGTAGTGGTGGACAACCGGCCCGGTGCGTCGAACACCATCGCCGCCGATATCACGGCCAAGGCCGCGCCCGATGGCAATACGCTGCTGATGGGCGTATCGACGTCGCAAGCCATCGCGCCGCATCTGCTCAAGCTGCAGTTCAACCCGCTCAAGGATCTGGTACCGGTGGCGCTGGTAGCGCAGGTGCCCAATGTGCTGGTGGTCAACAACCAGGTGGCGGCCCGCGACGCCAAGGCGCTGGTGGCGCAGATCCAGGCCAATCCGGACAAGTTCCGCTATAGCTCGTCGGGCGTCGGTAGCACCCAGCATCTGGCCGCGGCGGCATTTGCACACCAGATCCACGGCAAGATGCTGCATGTGCCGTACAAGAGCAGTGCCAGCGCACTGGTGGACCTGATGGGCGGCCAGGTGGACATGAGCTTTGAAACCATGCCATCCGTGATCAACCATATCAAGGCCGGCAAGCTGCGCGCGCTGGCCATCACGTCCGAAACCCGCTCGCCGCTGCTGCCCAATGTGCCGACGCTGGTCGAGGCGGGCGTGCCGGAGATCCAGGCCAATACCTGGTACGGCGTCTACGCCACGGCCGGCACGCCGCCCGCCACGCTCCAGAAAATCGGCGCCGCGATGGCCAAGGTCATGAAGGACCCCGATACCATCCGTCGCTTGAGTGAAGTCGGCGCGGTACCCGGCACGCTTGATGCGGCCCAATTCGATGCATTCTCGCGTAGCGAATATGCGCGCTACGGCAAGCTGATCGCCGAACTCGGCGTCAAACTCGACTGATCATGACCCAACGTCCCCGTATTGCAATGGTGCTTGGCGATCCTGCCGGCATTGGCCCCGAACTGATCGCCCGCCTGCTGGCAGATCCCGTCAGCGCCCAGGCGCGCATCCTGTTGATTGCCGACCGCGAAGAATGGCGGCGCGGCATGGCAGTGGCCGGCGTCGACCTGTCGCTGCCCGAAGTGGATCGCCCCGATTTCCAGGGCACCGAAGCCGGCCCACGCCTGTATCACTGGGCGCTTGACGACCAGCCAGCCTACCCGCGCGGCGAAGCCAGCGCCGAGGGTGGCCGCTATTGCCTGGGTACGCTGCAGGTGGCAGTCACGCTGGCCCAGGCCGGCCAGGCCGATGCCATCCTGTTTGGCCCGCTGAACAAGAGCTCGATGCACGCGGCAGGCATGGGCCATAACGACGAGTTGCACTGGTTCGCTGAACAGTTGGGCTATCACGGCGCATTCTGCGAATTCAATGTGCTCGACGGCTTGTGGACCTCGCGGGTGACGTCGCACGTCGCGCTCAAGGACGTGCCGGCAATGATCACCGCGACCAGCGTACGTGCCGCGATCGACCTGATCGACAACGCACTGCGCCGCTCCGGCATTGCCACGCCACGCATTGCCGTATGCGGCCTGAACCCGCACAACGGCGACAACGGCGCATTTGGCCGCGAGGAAATCGACGTGATCGGACCGGCGGTGGCCGAGGCCCAGTCACGCGGTGTGGCGGCACAGGGTCCGTTCCCGGCCGATACGATCTTCCTGAAGGTACAGGGCGGCCCCGAGCAGCGCCAGTTCGACGCCATTGTCACGATGTACCACGACCAGGGGCAGATCGGCATCAAGCTGATGGGCTTCTCGCGCGGCGTGACCGTGCAGGGTGGCTTGCCGGTGCCGATCACCACGCCGGCTCATGGCACGGCTTTCGATATCACGCAGCAGGGCCGCGCCAACCCGGGCGCCACGCTGCAGGCGTTTCACCTGGCCTGCCAGATGGGTGCACGGCGCCTGGCGCAGGCGCACGCCGCCTGATACCCATACTTCCGGAGACAACGCACCATGAAGATCACCAACGTCCGTGCCCGCGTATTCGAGTGGAAAGGCAAGACGGTGCCGCCGCAAGCGCATTTCTGTACCAATGCCACCGATATCCTGTTCGACCGTGGCGACGCGATGGGTTCGTTCCGCTTCCATGGCTGGCTGGTAGTGGAAATCGAGACCGATGACGGCCATGTGGGCATTGGCAACTGCGCGCTGGCGCCACGCGTGGCCAAGCAGATCGTCGACCAGTACCTGGCACCGATCGTGATCGGCCAGGATCCGTTCGACAACGAATACCTGTGGCAAAAGATGTATCGCCGCACCCATGCCTGGGGCCGCAAGGGCATCGGCATGGCCGCGATCTCGGCGGTGGACATCGCACTGTGGGACCTGATGGGCAAGGCCACCGGCCGGCCGGTGTTCAAGCTGCTCGGTGGGCGCACCAAGGAAAAAATCTGGTGCTACGCATCGAAGCTCTACAACAATGATGATCGCGATGTCTTCCTCGGCGAAGCGCAGCGCTATCTGGACCAGGGCTTCACGGCCATGAAGATGCGCTTTGGCTATGGCCCCCGCGACGGCCCCGCCGGCATGCAGAAGAACCTGGAACAGGTGCGCCTGTTACGCGAACTGGTCGGCGACGGCGTCGACATCATGCTCGAATGCTATATGGGCTGGACGCTCGAGTACGCACGCCGCATGGTTCCGCGCCTGGCCGAATTCAACCCGCGCTGGCTCGAGGAGCCGGTGATTGCCGACGATATCGAGGGCTACGCGGAACTCAAGAAGATCAGTCCGTTCCCGATTTCCGGCGGCGAGCACGAATTCACGTCATACGGTTTCAAGGACCTGCTCGAACGCCGCGCCGTCGATGTGATCCAGTACGACACCAATCGCGTGGGCGGCATCACGGCCGCGCAGAAAATCAATGCCATGGCCGAGGCGTGGTCGGTGCCGGTGATTCCGCATGCAGGCCAGATGCATAACTACCACCTGACCATGGCATCGACCGCGTCGCCGATGTCGGAATACTTCCCGGTACACGATGTGGAAGTCGGTAACGAACTGTTCTACTACATCTTCAAGGGCGATCCGGCCCCCGACAACGGCTACCTGCAGCTTGACGACAACCTGCCGGGCCTGGGGCTGACGCTGAACGAAGCGTACTTCGACCAGTTCGACATCATCGGGTAGTTATCGACTCGTCAGGCCGGCTGCGCGCGAGCCCTTGCCCGCGCGCAGCGCTTCAACACCCTCGAATACCGCCATGCCGGCCAGCATGGCGCCGACAAACCCCCACGCCTTGGCATGACCGGCGGCCAGCGCCACCAGCGCTGGCCCCGGGCAAAAGCCGGCCAGCCCCCATCCCACGCCAAACGCCACACTGCCAAGCACCAGACGCATGGTGACACCGTGCGCCGAGGGCCATTGCAGCGGCAGTCCCAGCAACGATCGCGTGCGACGCCGCATCAGCAGGAATGCCAGCGCCGCCACGCCCATCGCACCCGCCATCACAAACGCCAGCGACGGGTCCCACAGGCCGGCAAGATCGAGAAACCCCTTGACCTTGGCCGGGTTGGCCATGCCGGAGCCCATCAGCCCTACCGCGAACACCAAGCCGGACAGGAAAGCGGTCAGCCATACCATGTCAGCCTCCGATCAGGTGACGTTGCAAGAAGACCGTGACGAAGCCCGCCGCCATGAACGTCAACGTGGCCACCAGCGATCGCATCGAGCCGCGCGACAGCCCGCACACACCGTGTCCGCTGGTGCAGCCACTGGCATAGCGTGTGCCAACGCCCACCAGTAAGCCCGCCACCAGCACCGTGCCCCATCCCGCATCGACCTGCACCGCCGGCGCCATGTCCAGTGCCACGGACAGCAATGGTGCCGCGAACATGCCCGCCACAAATGCCAGGCGCCATGACTTGTCGCCACGCGGCCAGCGCAGCAGTCCGCCCACGATACCGCTGATACCGGCGATCCGGCCGTTGAAAAACACCAGCAATGCCGCCGCCAGGCCGATCAGCAGCCCGCCCACCAGCGACGCGACGGGAGTGAAATGTTGAAGGTCGATTTGCATGTCAGTTCATCGATGTCATGGCGCGCAAGTCTACGCCAAACCTAACACCCCGCTTCACCGGGCTTGCCTAAGTTGCACTGCACAACAAATAATGGAGCGGCGAGTGCCCCACGTACTTCAGTGAGCGAATCACAAGATCCGGGAGATCAGACCAATGGGCTTGCCAGGCATAGTCATCGCCCTCGCGGCGATGATCTGGAT
>VFQP010002662.1_pt1 | contig 22925 bp, 19 predicted proteins | sample 3512351 | NCBI WGS metagenome assembly VFQP01 (sample SAMN10412372, study PRJNA504923) | tailings metagenome | isolation source: Relicate 1 Philex TSF1 revegetated site | place: Philippines: Tuba, Benguet | collected 2017-08-29
AGTTCGCCGGTTGCGCGCTGGTCATCAGCCACGATCGCTGGTTCCTCGACCGCATCGCCACCCACATCCTGGCCGCCGAGGGCGACAGCCAGTGGGTGTTCTTCAACGGCAACTACCAGGAATACGAGGCCGACAAGAAGAAGCGCTTGGGCGAAGAGGGCGCCAAGCCCAAGCGCATGCGCTTCAAAGCCTTGAAGTGATGTCGGACGTCGAAGCCGCCACGCGCCAGTGGATCGAGAAGGCCGTGATCGGCCTGAACCTCTGTCCTTTTGCGCGGGCGGTGTACGTGAAGAACCAGGTGCGCATCGTGGTCAGCCAGGCGCGCCACCTCGATGCCTTCCTGGATGACCTGGACCGCGAACTCGACCTGCTGGTGAACACCCCGGCCGACGAGATCGACACCACCCTGCTGGTGCACCCCACGCTGTTTCCCGATTTCGAGGTGTTCAACGACTTTCTCAACGTCGTCGACGACGTGGTGGCCGAGCACGAACTCGAAGGGGTGATCCAGGTCGCACCCTTTCACCCCTTGTTCCAGTTCGAAGGCAGCCCGCCCGACGATGTGACGAATTGCACCAACCGGTCGCCGTATCCCACGCTGCACTTGTTGCGCGAGGACAGTGTGGAGCGGGCCGTGGCCACGGAAGGTGGCGACGCCGAAGCCATCGTCGAGCGCAACCTGGCGACCTTGCGTCAGCTTGGCGTGGCCGGCTGGCAGGACCTGTGGTCTAAAACCTGAACTGTCGGGCTTTACGGGTTTCTTTTCCGGGTTTGCCGATGTACGCTGTGGGCACAATGAATGGCAAGACCCGTTTCCTTGATTGAAAGACACCGTCTGCATGGACGCCCGCGATACACAGGCCTTTGACGATTGCCTGAAAGAGGCCCTCGTTCTCACCCGCGAGTGGATGCCGCGTTGGCTCACGCAATTGCAGACCGCGCTCAAGGACAAGGAATCCTCGACGACCCAGATGGGTGAGAAGCAGGGGCTGATACAGGCCCGCCACGCACTCGAAACCCACCGCGATCGCATCGCCACCGGTTTCCTCGCCTCGATGGCCGAGGCGGTGGAACAGGCCCTTCCCCGTTCCGGTGCCGGCCCGCGCCGCTCGCGTTCCGTGAGTTTCGACGAGCTTGAGCTCATGGGAGATGACCAGGTGCAGGAAACGGTGGAACTGGCGCGCGTGCAGCAGGTGGTGCAGATGTCGGTGGACGAGGAGCAGCTTGCGCTCACGGCGTTGCTGTCCACGGCCCAGGGACATGAGATCGTCAACGCCGATGCCAACCCGATGCGCGCCGAAATCATCGTGGCTGCCCTGATGAAGACGCTCAAGGGCCTGCCGGTGGAGTCCGCTGCGCGTGCGCGCTGGCTGCAGGTGGGGGCGCTGGCGCTGGGCAGCGAACTGAGGAACATGTACCTTCAACTGGGCATGCTGCTCAGCCAGGCGGGCATCGAGCCGGCGGCCTATGCGGTGATCCAGGCCCCCGAGAGCCGCCCCGTTCCGAATGCGAATGCGAAACCGGGTGCGAACGCCGGCACGGCCCCGGCCCGTGGGGATGCCGATCCGGAGCACGAGGTGCTGGGCAGCGACGCGCTGCTTACGCTCGACCACCTGCACCAGTTGCTGGTGGGCAACCTGGACCAGAGCGGCGATGCGCCCAGCGACCAAGGCGCCTCGGGTTCGGGCAACGCCATGGTGCGCACCCTGGCCAGCGAGGTCGTTTCGCTCATGCTCAAGCGCATCGCTTCCGACGAGCGACTGCTGCCACCGGTGCGCGAGATGCTGCAGGAGATGAAGCCTGCGCTGTTGCAACTGGCGCGCACCGAACCCCGTTTCTTCGCCGACCGCCAGAACCCCGCGCGGCGCATGCTCGACGCCATCACCGAGCGCAGCCTGGCCTTCACCAGCGAACAGGATCGCGGCTATGGCCCGTTTTCCGGGCAGGTGCGCAGCATCCTCAAGGCGCTGAAGACGCCCGGCCCCGACCTGTCCGAACGCCTGGAGCAACTGCTGGAAGATCTGAACCGTTCGCAGGCGGAGGCGGTGGCCCCCGCGCAGGTGCAGGCTCGTGGCCTGGCCGTGCAAACGCTGGTGCGCGTGGAGCAGCGCAACCTGCTGGCGGAGCGGGTGGCGGCAGAGATCCGCAGCCGCAACGATTTCGAGAAATCTCCGGGCGTGGTGCGCCGTTTCCTCACCAGCGCCTGGTCGCAGGTGATTGCGCAGGCGCGGATGGAGGTGTCGGACACGCCTTCGATCAAGCCGGCGGACTCGCCCGCCTTCCGGTACACCGAGCTGCTGCCCGACCTCCTGTGGTCGAGCCAGTTGGCCCTGGCGAGCTTGAACCGGCCCCGGCTGGTGAAGATCATTCCCAAGGTGCTTCGCACCCTGCGAGAAGGGCTGGATTCGATCGAGTACCCGCGCGAGCAGACCGAGGCCTTCTTCCAGGCCCTCATGGGGCTGCACGAGGCGGCCTACAAGACGCAGCGCAACGAGCCGCCCGTGGTGGACGACCCACCCAGCGTGCAGCCGGAAATGGACGACGAGCCCTGGATGCAGCGCACAGAAGCGCGCAATTCCTGCCTGATGGAAGACGTGTTCCTGGACTCGCCCCTCACCTCCACCCAGCCGGCTTTTCTCGACACCCGCCCGATGCAGCGCGACTGGGCCGACCTCAAGGTCGAGTTGGCGGGCCAGCAGGCCTCGAACCTGCCAGTGGGCACCTGGGTCGATATCTCGCAGGATGGCCATGCGGTGCGGTGGCAGATCACATGGGCCAGCCCGCACGGCACGCTGTTCCTGTTCACAGGTGCCAACGGCCGCTCGCTGTCGATGACCAAGCGCGGCCTCGACCGCTTGCAGGAGCAGAACCGCCTGCGCGTGGTGGCCGACCACGGCGTGGTGGACGAGGCACTGGACGAGGTGGCACGCCAGGCCTGGCTGAACAGCGCCAAGACCGACGGACTCTAGCTCTTGCGGAGCAGTTTCTTGCGCACCAGGTGGATGTTGTTGCGCAGCGCATAGAGCTCATCGGTGTACGACAGCGGCACCACGATTTTCTCCACCTTGGCTTCCATGTCGTCGAGTTGCTCCAGCAGGTCCGGTGCGCTGGCGCTGCCAGTCTCGTGGCGCTGCTCCACGTCGCGCAACTCGGCGTACCAGCGGAACACCCGCGATCGGATGCGGAAGGCGTAGAGCGGCGGCACGATGCGCGAGAGTGGCAGGGCCAGCACGATGATCAGGCCCATGGCCAGCCACACGCGCTCGATCAGGTTGGCCAGCCAGAACGGCAGGTAGCGCTGCAGAAACGGAGGGCCGTTCTTGATGGCGCGCTGTGCTTCGGACGAGATCGGCACCTCGCTGTGTTCCAGGTTGGGGTACTCGCGCGCCTTGCTGAACCAGCTGGCGCCCCCGTGCAGCTGGGTAGCGGTCTGCGCGAAGAGTTGCAGGATGGCCGGGTGCGTGTGGCTTCGAGCCAGCAGGCTGGTGGTGGACGCCACCAGGCGCACATTGCGCGCCGGAATGTTCTTGGCCAGGTCCACCACGCCCTGCGGCATCAGCACCGGCGTGAGGTAACCGAAACGGCGTGAGTAGGCTTCGCTCTGCGCGAAGTCCAGCAGCCTGATGCCCGGGGTCTGCAGCAGCATCTGCACCATCAACGATTCGGGCGCCGAGGCGAACACCACGGCGTCGAGCTCGCCGTTCAGGAAGGCCACGGTGGCCGGTGTCTGTTCGAGCCGGCTCAGCTGCAGCTGGCCGGGTTCGATGCGGTTGACGTCGAGCAGGGTGTTGAACAGGCGGGGCACGCCGCTGCCCGGGGTGCCCACGTTCACGCGCCAGCCCTTGAGTTCGGAAAGGCTGCGGACCATGGGCTCCTTGCGCAGCCGCCGCGCCGCGTCTTCGCGGTAGAACAGCCACAGCGGTTCCACGAACAGGCTGCCGAGCGAAGTGAGCGTGTCCTCCTCGTCGTAGCCGATGTCGGCGGTGCCGCCCTGCACGAAGCCGAGATCGGCTTCGCCGGTGCGCAGCTTCTCCAGGTTGTCCGACGAGCCTTCGGTGGTCAGCAGCTCGACCTGGATGCCGTAGCGTGCCAGCGACTCGGCGTAGCGCTTGCCGAACTCCTCGTAGGCGCTCTGGGCCGGGCCGGTGGCCAGCACCACGCGCTCGGGCGGGTTGGGGTTGAGCCACCAGTAGGTCAGGCCCAGCAGGGCGATGGTGAGCAGTGCAAAGGGCCCGGCGGACAGCAGCATCTCTCGCAGGGACAGCAGGGTGTAGCGCAGGGTCTTGGGCATGGCGCAACATTAGCATGCCGCCTTGCGAAAACGCCCGGCCCGCCTGTGGCGCAGCGGGGCCGGATGTTTCAGACTGTGTCGCTTTTCAGGGCGCGGGTGCGATGCTCATCACCGTGTAAGCACCCTGGATCTTGTCGGCCGTGAAGCGCACCTTGTCACCCGCCTTGACCTGGCCGAGGAAGGCCGGATCGCTGACCTGGAACACCATGGTCATGGGCGGCATGTCCAGGTTCGGGATGTCGCGGTGCTTGAGCGTGATCTTGCCCGCGCGCGCGTCGACCTTGCGGACTTCGGCCTCGACGGTGGGCAAGGCGCCTGTGTCACCGGCGGTCGATTTGAAGCCTGCTTTGGCGTTGCCCGGGTAGTGCTGGTAGACACGCGCACTGCCATCGCGCAACACCATCACCACGTCGTAGGTGTCGCGCCGATCGCCGTAGACGGGCCCGTCCATCCCGGGGCTGCCCACGGGCATGCCGGGCACCGCCAGGCCGATGGCTTGAGGCTTCTCGGCCAGCAGACGGCGGATTTCGCGCGTGCTCACATGCCCCTCGATCACATAGCCCGCGATGAGGCCCGTGTGGCAGGAGCCGTACCGGTCCGGCAGGCCCAGACGCTTGCGCACTGCGGTGTTGCCGGTGTCGAACACCTGGACCGCAAAGCCATCCTTCCGCAGGATATCCACCCAGTCGTTGCAGCAACCGCAGTTGGGGTCTTTCCAGACTTGCAGCACGGGAAGCGCCGGCGTGGCGGATCGGGCCAGCACCGCCGTGCCCGAGAGCAGCAGGCCGAGTGCGGCGTTGAGCAGGTGTCGTCTTTGCATGAGGGATGCTCCTGGTTCAGGGTCGGGCTTTGACGCGGATGGTGCCGCGCATGCCGGCCTCGAAGTGGCCGGCGATCAGGCAGGCGAACTCGAACTCGCCCACGCGGTTGAAGGTCCAGATGATCTCGCCCCGGCGCCCCGGTGGTACGTGAGCCATGTAGGGTTCGTCGTGCTCCATGCCGGGGTGCTTCTTCATCATCGCTGCATGGGCTTTCAGCTCCTCGGTGGTGCCGAGCACGATCTCGTGCATCAGCTTGCCGTTGTTCACGGCGCGAAGGCGCAGCGTTTCACCCTCGCGCACCTCCAGGTGATTGGGTGAAAGCTTCATGTCGTCGGTCATGCGGATCTCCACCGTGCGCGACGCGGTGCGCGGCTCGGCGGCGATGCCCCAGGGTTTCTGCTCCTTCACGACCGGGCCCCCGGCCTGGCCGTGCTGTTCGCCATGGGCGTGGGCGGAAGTGGCAACCAGTGCCCAGGGCAGGGCGAGCAGGGCCAGCTGGATCCGGCGGCGGGAAATCATCGAATGGTTCATGTGCATGTCCTTGTCCTGTCAGTGTGCATGACCCGAGTGGGGGGCCGGTTTGCGGGCGCTGCCGCTCGCGGGTTGGGTGGGGGCGGTGGATCGCGCCGGCTCCGGCGCGCTGCGGTTTTCCACCAGGCGGGCCTGGGTGCCTGGTGGCATGTCGTACCAGCCGGGGTCGCTGTAGTCACCGGCCTTCTGGCCGGCGCGCACCTTGAGCAGCGTGAACATGCCACCCATCTCGATCGGGCCGTAGGGGCCGGTGCCGGTCATCATGGGATGGGTGTTGGCCGGCAGTTCCATCTGCATCTCGCCCATGTCGGCCATGCCGCGCTCGCCCATCACCATGTAGTCGGGCGCGGCGCGCTGCAGCGGCGCGACGAGGCCGCGGTGGTCGGCGCCGATCAGGGTGGGCACGCCGTGGCCCATGGCGCCCATGGTGTGGTGGCTCTTGTGGCAGTGCATGGCCCAGTCGCCCGGTTCGTCGGCGACGAACTCGATCTGCCGCATCTGGCCCACGGCCACGTCGGTGGTCACCTCGGGCCAGCGCGAGCCCTTGGGCGTGGGGCCGCCGTCGGTGCCGGTCACCTCGAACTCGACGCCGTGGATGTGCACCGGGTGGTTGGTCATGGTGAGGTTGCCCACCCGCACGCGCACGCGCTCGCCGAGCCGCGCCACCAGCGGCGAGATGGCGGGAAACACACGGCTGTTGAAGCTCCAGATGTTGTGCTCCAGCATGGTGTTGACCTGGGGTGTCATGCTGCCGGGCTCGACGTCGAACGCGTTGATGAGGAACGCGTAGTCGCGCTGCACGTCCTCGATCAGGGGGTGCTTCTGCCTCGGGTGCGTGATCCACAGGCCCATCATGCCCATGGCCATCTGCACCATCTCGTCGGCGTGCGGGTGGTACATGAAGGTGCCGGGCCGGCGCGCCACGAACTCGTAGACGAAGGTCTTGCCCACGGGGATCTGCGGCTGGTTGAGCCCGCCCACGCCGTCCATGCCGTTGGGCAGGCGCTGGCCATGCCAGTGGATGGTGGTGTGCTCGGGCAGCCGGTTGGTGACGAAGATGCGCACGCGGTCGCCTTCCACCACCTCGATGGTGGGGCCCGGGCTCTGCCCGTTGTAGCCCCACAGGTTGACGAGGAAGCCCGGCGCCATCTCGCGCACCACCGGTTCGGCCACGAGGTGGAATTCCTTGGCGCCGTCCTTCATGCGCCAGGGCGCGGTCCAGCCGTTGAGGGTGACCACCGGGTTGTACGGACGCCCGGCCCCCGTCACGCCGGGCGGTGTCCACGGGCCTGCCGTGTCGGCCGAGTTCTGTTGCACGGCCTCGGGAATGGCGGCGAGCGCCACGCGGCTCACGCTGGTGGCAGCCACCGCGGTGGCGGCGGCACCGGCGAAGAAGTGTCTTCGGTTCAGTGATGGGTTCATGTCAGTGTCCTGCGGGCGCGGCCGTGGCGGCGCCGGAAGAAGAGGGGTCATCGGCACTTTGGTAGTGGGTGCCGGAGAGGAGGGCTTGCCAGTCGGCCTGGGCGCGCCAGAAATCGCGCCGCGCCTGCACGGCCTCGTCGAGTGCGCGCAGCCGATCGCGCGCGCTCGCCAGCAGCTCCCAGGTGCTTTGCAGCATGCCGTTGTAGCGAAGCAGGCTGTCCTGTGCCAGTTGTTCCTGCAGTTCGACCACCACGTCCTGCGCGTGCAGCGCCACCGCGTGGCGCATCTGCAGTTGGCCCCAGGCCTCGCGCGCCATGGAACGGCGTTCGGTGGCTTGCCGCAGCAAGTCGGATTCGGCTTGTGCGGCGCGTGCCAGCGGGTGGTCGCGCAACAGGCTCAGGTCGTCGATGCGGGGCGGCTGGAGTGTGCCTGCGGAGCCCGCATCGGGCGTGGCCTGCAGCGCACTGTCCATGGCCCGGTTCCAGGCCTGACGGCGCTCGGGGGGCACGGCATCGACCTGGCGCTGCGCCAGTTGCCGGTCGCGCGCCAGCGTGGGGTGGCTGCGCAGCACGGCCGCTTCCAGGCTGGCCGCGTCCAGCCCTGGGCCCGGTGACAGCGGCTGCGGCACCGCCGGCAGGCCCGCGTCGAGGCTTTCACCGAGCCGTGCGATGTCGTCGGCCTGCCATTGCCCGAGCAGGCGGGCGAGCCGTTCGCGCGCGCCCAGGTCCGCCGCCCGGGCCTGCACCGCCGCCGACCACGCGTCGGCCTGCACCAGGCGCTCGCGGGCCAGGCGCGCCGGGCTCCAGTTGCCGGCGCTCACCATGCGCCGGCCCAGTTCGCTGCCGGTGCGCGCGGCGTCGTGCACCTCGGCCATCAGGTGCGCGCGCTGGCGCGCCGCCACGGCGTCGATCCAGGCGCGCTGCACCTCGCGCACATGCGTGGCGAAGCGCACGCGGACCTCGGCCTGCTCGGGCGCGTTCATGCCGGCGTGCATGAAAAGATCGGGGCGGTGCCGCAGGGAGCCTTGCAGCGCGCGCGCTAGGGTCAGCGGCGTGTCGTTCGCCGCCGCCGTCGGGGTGTCGCCGCCGCCAGGCTGGCGAGCTTCCCATCGCAGCAGGTCCGCATGACCGCGCGGGAACTCGGCCACGCTCTGGTTGGCGCGTTGCCAGATCGTGCGCGCCTGGTCGATATCGACCGGCGGTTCCGTCGGGGTTGTTTCGCCCATCGCAGGCCATTGCCAGGGCGGCGCGGCAGACGCTGGATGCGGGTCGGCCGCGCGCATCGCGGGCGGCGGTGGGTCGGTTGCATGGGCGGCGGTCATGGCGAGCCCGGTCAGCCATGTCGCAAGCCATCTCGAAAAAGGCATGTCCATCTCCTGAAAAACACGGTCACGCGCCCGGGTTTCAACCCCATCGGGTCGACGCCGGACGCACCTGTGGCGTGGTCTTCAGGAAATGGGTGGTTTGATGCCCGGTTGCGGCACCGAACTGGTGAACCGCTCGGCGGGGGGCGCGAGCACGCCGTGCACCGCCGGAGGCACCAGCGCCACCTGCACGGCCAGCGGCATGGCCGGGCCGTGGCACACCTCGCAGCTGGTGTGCTGATGGTCCATGGGGGCGGGGGCCTCGCCCATCAGGGCGTGGTCGGGGCAGGGTGCGCCGTCCCCGCTGGCCATGGACGCCGCCGCCGGGGACGAGGGCATCTGCATCGTGATCGCCATGGCGTCGCCCACCCAGGCCCGCAAGGGCAGCAAGGCGATGACGAGGGCGATCAACAGGTGGCGCATGGTCAGGAATGATACGGCGCGGTGGCTTTTGGTTCCCTTGCGCTTCAGCGCAGATCGGGTGCCACGCCGAACGACGCGGGTTCGGCCGATGGGGGGGCTTCGCCCGGCTGCCTCTGCGCGATGGCCGGTGGCAGCGCAATGCGGGGTGGCACGACCATGCCGCGCCGCTCCATGACCGTGCGCAAGCGATCGGGGTAGTCGGTGATGATGCCGTCCACGCCCCAGTCGATGAGGCGGGCCATGTCCTGCAGTTCGTTGACGGTCCAGGGCACCACGCGCAGCTCGAGTTCGCGGGCGCGCTGCAGCAGCCGCTGGTCGAGGTCGCTGAAGTGGGGCGACCAGATCTTGCCGCCGGCCGAGGCCACCATGGCCGGTGCGTCCTCGAAGTCGGCCAGCCGAAGCCCTGCCGTCCACTCGCCACCTGACAGGGTGTTGAAGCGCGGCAACTGCGCCGACAGGTAGGACAGCGGCATGGACGGCGCGAGCTGGCGGGCCTGCTTCTGGATGCGCCAGTCAAAGCTTTGCAGACTCACGCGCTGGGTCATGCCGTGGCTGGCGATCACATCGAGCACGGCGCGCACGAAGGTCTGCGGATCAGGTGATTCCGCTGGCCGGCCCGGGTGGATCTTGAGCTCGATGTTGAACCGCACATGGCGCGCGCCGAGCTGGCGGACGCGGTCGAACAAGGCGGCCAGCGTGGGAATGCCCTGGCCGTCGCGCGCCACCTGCTCGGGGAAATCGCGCGCATAGCGGCTGGCCGGGTTGATGCGGCCCACATCCCAGCTGGCGATCTCGGCCAGCGGCAGTCGATGGAAGGGCTGGCCACGGGCCTGCAGCCATTGACCGCGGGCATCCCGCGTGAGGTCGGGGTTGGCGGTGGTGTCGTGCGAGATCACCGGCACGCCATCGGCGCTGAGCACCACGTCGAGTTCGAGCGTGCTGACGCCGACGGCGAGCGCACGTTCGAAACCGGCGATGGTGTTTTCCGGTGCCAGTCCGCGCGCGCCGCGATGGCCCTGGACGTCAAAGGCCAGCGCCGCACCCGCGCACCACAGCGAGAGGCCCAGGGCGGTGGTGCAACTCCAGCGAATCCAGGTCAGGCGCCGCACGGCCGGCGGTGAGGTATGGGTCATGGGGCGCAGTGTGACAGCGCGCCATGACCGATGCAAGACAGCTCAATGACCGAGGATTTTGGAGAGGAAATCCCGGCTGCGCTCGTTCTGTGGGTTGTTGAAGAACTCCATGGGCGTGTTCTGCTCGACGATCTGGCCCTGGTCCATGAAGATCACGCGGTCGGCCACGGCCTTGGCGAAACCCATCTCGTGCGTCACGCACAGCATGGTGATGCCCTGGTTGGCGAGCTCGATCATCACGTCGAGCACCTCCTTGATCATCTCGGGGTCGAGCGCGGAGGTGGGCTCGTCGAACAGCATGATCTTGGGCGTGAGGCACAGCGCGCGCGCGATGGCCACGCGCTGCTGCTGGCCGCCCGACAACTGCAGCGGGTACTTGCCGGCCTGCTCGGCGATGCGCACGCGCTTCAACTGCTGCATGGCGCGTTCCTCGGCCTCCTTCTTGGGCAGCTTGCCCACCCACATGGGCGAGAGCGTGAGGTTCTCCAGCACGGTGAGGTGCGGGAACAGGTTGAACTGCTGGAACACCATGCCCACTTCCTTGCGGACGCGGTCGATGGCCTTGATGTCGTCGGTGAGCTCGATGCCGTCGACGATCAGGTGGCCTTGCTGGTGTTCCTCCAGCCGGTTGATGCAGCGGATCAGCGTCGACTTGCCTGAGCCTGCTTGCGACGCGTGATGCTTATGCGGGCGCAGGGAGGTGCACCAGCGGCTGCAGGAGCTGCTGGCGTTTGTGAACGACGGCTTTGGCCTGCCGCAGGACGTGCTCAACGCCGTGGGCCAGGCGGTGCAGCTGGTGGCGCGCGCGCCGCCGCCGCACCCGCCTGACTGGGGCTTGGAGGTGGCCTGCATGAGCGACGCGGCCGAGGAGGTGCACTTCTTCATGCAGGAGGGGCAGTCGGTGCGTGGCTTTTTCCTGCGCGGAGCGGGGCGGTGCAGCGGCTGCCTTGAGCGGCAATCGGTCGGAGCATGCCTCCCGTTGCCCCTTCCCACGGCAGCACCGCCTTCCGTTGCAGTCGCCGAGGCGCACCTCATGAGCGCTGCTTGCGTGTTCCTACTGGAGCATGCAGGATCACAGTGGGGCGGGAGCCCTGAAGAAGAACGCGTGCGGCTGTGCGACTTGTGGCGTTTGGCCGCAGAACACCATATCGTACGGCAACGGCTGGGGCGGGCTGCCCACCGACACGTGCCGGCCACAGCTGTCCCCGGACCGCCTGCTGCTGCTGGGGCACGCCGCCGCCGCCGCCGCCACGCTGCGCGTCGAGGAGCTGCGCTCGCAGCGCCGCGCAGCGCTCGCCTCATTCCGCGCCGCTGCAGCAGCCGCAGCGCCGCCGCCGCCAGGGCAGCCCGCCCAGCAGCCGCGTGACGCCGCAGGCCGGCTGGAGCAGCATGGCGGCAGCTCGGCGGCGCCGGTTGAGGGGCCGGGCGAGCAGTCGCACGCAGGCGCTGCGGTGGCGGTAGGCGGCAGCGGGGTGGCAGCGGCGGCGACGGCGATGGCGGCGGTGGTTTACAACGAGGGTGTGGGCATGGGGAGCGTTTCGGCCTCGGTGGGCGGGCGGGGTGTGGCGGCGGCAGGCGGCGGGGATGAGGATGAGGCGGCGGAGCGGGAAGGCGGCACGCCGCGGCCGTTTCTGGTGGCGCATTCGGAGCGGGGCCAGCTGGTGCTGACGGCACCCGGCCCTTTGCCCAGGGCCACGACAGCGGTGCGCCGCGCCCTGACCACCTGCCTGCCTGCCTGCGCGCGCTTCTCACTCCCTGGGAGGGGCGGGCGGGTTCAGGGGGCGTGGCGCAGGGCTGCGTGAGGAGCGGCCGTGTGAAGGAGGGGGGCGAGGGGTGCCCCGTTACTGATTCGTTCATAGCCGCCTGCCTGCTCGCCGCAGGTGTGGGAGCTCCCGTCGTGGCAGGCGCTCCGCCACCTGAGCGCCGCCGTGCGCGCCGCCGTGCTGCACCTCAACACGTACTGGCCCTCCGCGCCCCGGCCCCGCCTCCAGGTGCGCCTCCACATGCTCTGCCGCGCCCTCGAAGCTGCCCTCCTGGTGATGCACAGCACCGCCCCAACGCCTGTGGCCTCCACGGCACCCCACCCACCGGCTGCGCGCACCGATCGCGAACGCTCCCGCCTTGCCCGGCGGCCGCGCCAGCCGCTGCGCTTCCGCCGACGACACACGCGCGGTGGCCCTGCTGCCGGCAGGCGGCGGTGCGGTGGCTCCACGAGACGCTGCTCCGCCACGCCACGCTCGGCAACCCCTACCTCGAGCCCACCGCGTTTCTGGAGGACCCGGCGAGGGCGCCGGCGCTCGCCGTCAACGCGGCAGCGCCCGCCGTCGCCGCGCTGCTGTGGCAGTCGGTCGACGACGGCGGCGTGGCGGCCGCAGAGTACGTCGACGAGCCGCTGCATCGGCGCGAAGGCGGCTGGACGGGTGCGTGTTCGTATGGGTGCGCGATGTGCGTCTGGTTGGTCGCCTCGGCGCGGCCGGAGCCCAATTACCTGGCGTTTCAGATGTCTGGCAGCGCAAAGGCTCGTGAGCCCAAGGCATAAGCAAGCGCGCAGACAAGTCCCCCAGTGCTGAGCTGCACCGTGCGTGTGCGTATGTGGCTGCGGGATGTGCGTCTGTTTGGACGCCTCGGCGGGGCCGGAACTCAGTGTGTGGGGCGGTGGGAGGCGGGGAGCGACCGTGCGGGTGAGGGCCGGAGACCAAACGCAGCCGCCGCTCCCAGGGGGTGCGCCAGAAGTCCAAGGGACACGGCCGCTTGTGTTGCTGCCCGCTTCGTTGCCGTCCCCACGTTGCATGGCATTCATGGCTTGGGTTCACGGTGCTATCAAAGGATTGCCAACTCAGACTCGTGGGTCGAGCAAATGCCCACCGAGGAGTGGCTGAGGTTCGGTGACGCCGCGCCGCTCCTGCCCTCGTGCGCGTGTGCTTGCTTCCCGTCCCTGCAGGCACCAAGCTGTGGTGGCCGTACGGCATCCCCGCCTGGCACGCGCTGCCACCCAAGGACCTGCCCTGGGAGCTGTGGACGTGCCTGGGCGACGCGCATGGCGTCAGGCCGCCGCAGGACACGACTTCGGTGCTGGCCGGCGTGGTGCCGCCGTACGCGGACCCGTTCCACCTGGTGAGAGTTGGTGGCCATGGAGTGGGGGCAGGTGGGGGTGCGGTGGAGAGGGCACGCGACCTAACGCGGACCCGTTCGCCCTGGTGAGGGGCGGGAGCCATGGGGTGCGAGCCATGCCCGGCGGATGTCTGGCGAGCAGGCAGCTGGGACAATCGGACATTGGGCCACTTTGCTTCGACGCAGCAACGCGTCGTGCTGCGCTGCCAAAGGCGCCACGAGGAGAGACGGAACGGCGAGCCGAGCTTGCTGCGCTGCGTGCGGCTGCGTCGCCGTGCGCGCCGGTGCAGGTGTCGCCGTGGGTCTCCCACCAGCAGATGCAGCACGACCTGGGGCGCAAGGCGCGCTGGCCGCTGCAGAGCGACCCGCCGCGACTCCTGCAGCACCTCAGGGCGCTGGCCGCCCCGCCGCCCGGCCCCAGCGGCGGCGGCGGCGGCGCGGCGGCGTTCCAAGGTGGCGGCGACGGCGGCATCGGGCCGATGCTGGTGCCTGAGCCGGGCGCGCCGGACGACCCCATGAACCCCTGGCCGGTGTGGGTTCTGGCGGCGCCGCAAGGCGCCGCGGGCGGAGCTGCGGCGGCGGCGGCCGGCGGCGGCGGAGGTGGTGCGGGCGCGGTGCCTGGGGGAGGGGCCGAGGCGGCGGCTGGCGCCGCCGCGGCGGGTGGGCCCGGAGCGGGGCCTGCCGCTGCCGTTGTCGATGGCGGTGCGGCCGCGGGCCCCGAGGGAGGCGGCGCGGAGGGGCCGCCTGCAGGGGCAGCCGCCGCCGCCGCCGTCGCAGCAGCTGGCGTGGACGCGCCTGCCGGCGCAGAGGGGGCGGCAGCGCCTGCCGGCGGCGGCGCGATTGGCGAGGGGGCCGGTGCGCAGCAGGCGGCTGCCGCAGCGGCCGGCGGCGGCGTCGCGGCGGAGGAGCCTGCAGCGGGAGGCGCGGCGGCGCCCGCCGCCGCAGCCGCGGCGCCTGGCGCGGGCGGGGCAGCCGCAGACGGCGCCGCAGCGGCCGGCGGCGGCGCTGGCGCTGGCGCTGGGGGCGCGGCGCCGGTGGACGAGGGCGCAGGAGGGGCAGCAGCGGAGGGAGCCGCGGCGGCGGCGGCGGCGGCGGCGGCGGCTGCAGCAGCGGCGGCGGCGGCGGAGCCAGATGCGGACGTGGCGGCAGGAATGGCCGACTTTGCCTACGCCATTTCCGACATCGACCTCGACGGCGAGGACATCCCCAAGGAGCTGATCTCGGCGTGGGCGACGTGGCAGGCGCAGCCCAACGGGCCCGGCCGCTCGCCCAGCTCGATCGACAACATGAACCAGGCGATGATGCACGAGATGGCCAAGCACCTGGGCCGCTTCCCCTTCGTCAGGTGCGCTTGCCGTCTGCGGCGTTCGTCCCGTGGGCACACGATCGCGAACGTGGAGGGAGAGCCTGCTTTGTGCCCGACCTTGCGGCACCGCTTTTCTGCCGCGTGTGTTCTTGTTCGCAGGCGGCAGCGCGAGCTGATCGACGGCGTCATGCTGCAGCTGGTCGAGAGCTGGCTGGTCGAGGGCGCGCAGGTCGGCGCCAGGCTGCGCGAGCTGCTCACCGTCGGCCAGGCGCCTCGCGCCACGCCCCGCGCCTCGCTCGCCCTGCCGCTCGTCCTGCCAGGGGCGCGCATGCAGCACCACCGCCACCACCAGGAGCAGCAGGCGCCCGCCGCTCCCGCCGCGGCAGCAGCAGGCGACGCCCCGCCCGCCGCGCCGCGCGGCCCCGGCGGCCCGCAAGCGATGGTCGCTGACGACGCCATCCCCCCGCCGGCGCCAGGCGCGGCCGCAGCAGGCGAGCAGCCGCAGCAGGCGCCCCTTCGAGCCGCAGCAGGCGCCGCGATGGTGGCGGCAGCGAGCGGAGCCGCCGCCTCGACGCCGCATGGCGAGGGCGGCGAGGGCGGACCAGCGGCGGCGGCGGCGGTGGCGACGGACCTGGGGAGGATGTTTGTGGCCAACGCCTCCAAGGCCCCGCTGCGCAACGCTGTCGAGGTGGCGCTTCTGTCCATCTCTCACATGCTCGCGCACCTGGACAAGGTGCGCCGCGAGCGGGCCGCTATGGCGTTGACGCTCCCGCTGCCGCACTGCCAATGCGCCCTGCAGCAGCGAGGCTGCCTCCTTGCCGTGAAGCCGCAGCACGGATCCGGGCCGCCCCCGCCCTCCCTTGCTTCATGTCGTCGTCGTGTTGCATGAGCCTTCGCCTATGTGGTGCTCGGCAGGGCAGGAAGTTCAAGGGTCTTCACGCACTCGTGCGCAGCGCAATGATAGACAGTTTGCTCACTATGGAAGACACCTTACTTCGCGTCGGCACTGCGCAGGTGTGGCCGACCATTGCGTCGGCCTCCGAGCGCGCCGCTACAGCCGCCGCAGCCGCCGCCGCCGCCGCGCCGCCCCCGGCCGCCGGGCCCGCCAACGAGCCTGCGGCTGCGGCCGCGGGCCAGCAGCCACCCGTGCCAGCCGCCGCAGAGTCCGACACCTCTGACGGCGAGGGGAGCAGCCCGGCCGTGACCCCTCCCGCCCCATCCTCCCCCGCCGCGCCGCCCGACGGCGCCACACCGCACCCGCAGGCCGCTGCGCCGCTGCCCCTGGACGCCACCATGGAAGACGCGGCCCCCGCGGCCGCCGCCGGCGCAAGCGCCCTGCAGCCCGTGCCGCCGCCGCTGCAGGCGGCCGAAGAGCCGCCACAGCAGGCGGCGGCGCCGGTGGCGGCGGGAGACGCCGCTGCCGCCGCACCACCCCAGCCGCAAGACGCGGGCGTCGCCGGCCCGCCCGCGCCCTCGGCGTCCGGCGGCAGCGGCAGCGACGCCGACAGCTGGGAGGACGAGGAGGCGCGCGCCGCCGCCACGGCCGCCGAGGTCTCGCGCATCGCGCGGCGCACCGTCGCGCATGTGGACAGCCTGCGCGACGAGATGAAGCGCCTGCTGGAGATGGTGGATGGACAGCTCCGCACGCTGCTGCTGCTGCCGCCGGGGCCCGTCTGGTCGCTGCTGGAGCAGGTCAGGCTGCCCATGCCACGCCGCAAGCAGGGCGACGGCGCCGCGGCCGCTGCGGCGGGGCCGGCGGCTGCCGGCGGCGTCGCCGCTGCGGCGCCAGAGGCCGCGCCCGGAGCGGCGGCGCCCGCCGCGGGAGCGGCGGCGGCGGACGCGACGGCGGTGCGAGCGGCGGCGGCAGAGGCGGCGGCGGCGGCGGCGCGGGCCGCCGAGCGAGCGGCGGAACAGGCGGAACTGGCGGCGGCAAAGGAGCAGCTAAAGGAGGCTGAGCAGAAGCTGGAGGCGGCGAAAGCAGCCGAGGCGGACGCGAAAGCCGCGGTGGCGGCGCCGGTCAGCTGCCTGCTGCCCAGCTCCATCTTGTGCGCCGTAGCGGCGCGCATCCCCTGGGACCGCCCGCCGGCGTGCCTGAACCTGCCGCAGCCGCAGTGCGCGGCGTTGCCGGGCCCTGCGCCGGCGGCGGACGGCGTGCCGGGCCGGCAGCAGAGGGCGGCGGCGCCGCGGCGCGGGGAGCCCCTGCGTGGCGCCGCGGCGGACAGGGCGCCGCAGGGAGGCGCGGAGGCGCCGGCAGAGGCAAAGGACGGCGAAGGCGGCGCGGCGGCGTGGGAGGAGGCATGGTGGGCGGGGCGGTTCTGGGGCGAGCAGTGCCGCGACGTGTGCGACCTCCTGGCGTGGGACAAGTGGGCGCTGCTGGAGGGGCAGGGGCGGTGGCCCCTGGACGGCCTGCAGGACCGTGAGTGCTGCAGGGGGATGGATGGGCGCTTCGACAGTGGGCCCGAGAGGCAGCGTGTGCGCAGGGGTGCGACTTGCGAGCCGCTCACGCGAGGGCGGCAGAGGCGGCAGCGAACAGCAGCTGCGCTGGGGGGTGTTGGAGTTGCTCGCCCGCCACTGCGAACGCTTGCCGTTTCCCCCTCACGCCCTGGCCGCGATCACTCGTTTCGCGCTGCAGGCGAGCCCAAGGAAGGCCTCATGTTCCCTGAAACCGCCCTCTCGCCTTGACGTCCCCTTGTCCCTGTTCCGCCTGCCCTGCGCAGGCGAGCCCAAGGAAGGCCTCATGTCCACCGACCCCGCCCGTGTCATCACCCTCATGCTCACGCACTGGGCCAGCTCCGGCGCCTCCCACCCGGAGCTCACGCCCCTCCTCATCCAAGCCGTCGACGCCGAGCTCCCCGCAGCCTCGCTCTCCCCGCCTCCCGCCTCCCTCGCCACCCACCCACCCGCACCCACCGGCGCACCCAACGCCACCACCAGCGCGCAACCCGCGGCCGCCGCCAGCGGCGACGCCGCACCGATGGACGTCGACGGCGCGGCCGCAGACGCGGCGGCGGCGGCGGCGGCGGCGTGGCCGTCCTTGGAGCGGCGCGTGCAGGCCGTCAGCGAGGCGCTGGTGGGCAGCGTGGCGCGGCGGCCAGAGGCGTTTGCCCCGGAGCAGCGCCTGGCGTGGAGCGACTGGGCGGCGACCGTCAGGCAGGTGCGCCGTGAGCGCGCGAGAGAGAGTGGCGCACGCCTCTCGCCTCCGCGGGGCGAACGGGCGCGACGGAAGAGAGCCGGGCGCGCGCGGAGAGTCCGCGGACCGATTGCGCCGCATCCCCAGCCCGTGGAGCCAAGTGCCAGCAGCACCGTGGCGATTGTTTCCCCGCCCTGGGCCTCTGGGCGTGCATGGAGATGTGCAGGCTGCGCGACTCCGTGCGCACGTCCACGGATGCTGTGCGTGGCCGCTGCTGCGTCGCGCTGCACGCCCCTGTGCGCCCCCGCAGCATGAGGGCCCGCTCGAGGCCTTGGCGGCGCGGGCGAGCGAGGAGCGCCCCGCGCTCATGCGGGTCTTGGAGGCGGCGGCGTCGCTGCTCGTCATGGCGGCGGTGGAGGGCCTGCAGGCGCGCTCCATCAAGGCCACCCTGGACCAGGTGAGGCGGGGCGCGGGAAGCCGCCTCTGCGTGCTTCCTCTGCCTGCCGCTCACCTCGCGCGGCCGCCTCAACCCTAACGCAAACCCTACCCTATGCCTCGGCCATGTGCAGCAACTGGCGCCGGCCCAGGAGCTCAAGCGTCTCATCCTGCTTCAGCAGGTCTCCACCGTGGGCCTCGAGGTGATGGCGTCCAGCCTCCCGCACGTGGGCCAGATCATGCGCCTCTCCACGGGCCTCTACCGCATCCTGCACCAGGGCTGCCACGCGCTGGCGGCGGGCAGGGGGGGCGGCGCGGCGGCGACGAGCGCGGCGGACGAGGTGCAGGTGAGAAGGGGCGCGTTGCGCTCTCCGCTCTGAGGGCGCAGAGCCGCGCGTGAGGTGCCCAAACTGACGCAGGACTGAGTACACAAGTGCCGGCCATGCGAACTCCTGCGCCAGTTGCCCACGCTGCTTCTCCCCGTATGATGCACTCCCATTGCCAAAGGAAGCGCACCTACGCACACTGAGCGCGGCTGCTGCGATGCCCCTCAGGTGGAGGCGATGGTGCTAGACACTTGGCACCGGCACGTCGTCGATGTCACCCCGCCTGCGCCCTCGCCGGCCGCGGGGACGTCGGCGGCCCCTGCTGCGACGGCGGCGCCGCCGCTGCCGCCCGTCATCGCAACGCAGCCCACCGCGGCGCCGGCGCAGCCGGCCGCCGCCCCGCCGTTGGCGGTTGGGGCTACGGAGGACGGCGGCGCCGGCGGCGGCGGCCCCGCAGCCGGCTCCAGCGGCGCGCATGGCGAGGGCGGGGCGGAGGCGCAGGCGGCATACAGCGGGGAGCCGGCGGGCAGCGCAGGCGGGCAGCCGGGCGGCGGTGGCGCGCCCGCTGAGGCCGCAGGGGGTGCGGCCGGAGGGGCGGCGGACGGCGAGAGGTGGCGGCAGTGGGTGGCGGAGCTGCCGACGGCGCTGTCGCGGCTGCTGGACGACGCGCCTGGCACCCCCGTGGGTGCGCGCGCCCTCGCAACAGGTGCTGAAGAGGCGGTTTACGATTCCTTGAAGCGCGCGGGGCGGAGCGTCGCTGGCGTGCGCGGAGGGGTGGAGCGGTGTGGAGACCGCAGCGGTGGGCTGCCTGCTGTGCTGCCTGCTGCGCAGGCAGCCTGACGACGCTCAAAGAGAGGCTGGCCTCGCGCTTCCCCCGGGCTTGGCCAGAGGTAAGCCCAAAATGCCATGCATGGGGGTTGGCGGCTGGAGCCCTGGAGTGGGCCACGGCCTGGGCAGAGATGGAGGGCTGTGCTGGCTTGCTCTTGGGCGTTGAGCAGCCCCCCGCGCCCCTTTGCGTGCACGGAAACGCTGCGAGGGTTGCCCTGGACGAGCTGTTGCTTGTTCTGCACGCCGTTGCGTCCACCCGCCCAGGTGTGCATCGGCCCCAGCGCCTACCACGAGCCGCTCCCGACCCCTTCCCGCCCCAGCACCCGCCTCGTCCGGCAGCCGCCGCCGCCCATGGGCCGCCCCTGGCCCCGCATGCCGGCGCAGCTCAACCGCACCATGGCGGCGGCGGCCGCCGCCGCCGCGCACGCCCTCACCCACGCCCACCCTCCGCACGCGTCCGCCGCCCCGCCTGGCGCCGCCGCCGCCGACGCGACACGCCCGCTGGGCGGCGGCGCGTCGGCGGCGCCGCCGCCGGCGGACGGCGGCGGCCCGTTCGGCGCGGCGGCGGCGGCGCGCGCGCGGGCGGCGCTGCAGCGGGCGTACGGCGGCAACGACGAGGCGCTGGGCGCGGCGCTGCGCGAGGGCCTCGAGGTGGACGCGGGGCGGTGCTCACCGGCGGCGGCAAAGGCGCTCCACCACGTGGCGCACCCGCACGACCCGTACCTGGACCCGCCGAGGCTGTCCTCCATGGTCGACATGATGCACTTGCACCGGGACCCCACGCCGCTCAGGCTGATTGAGATGGTGCGTGTCGTGTGTGACGTTTGCATCTGTTTGGACGCCTCGGCGGGGCCGGCGCGCAGCCACCGGGTGCGTCAGGTGTCTCGCGGCGCTGTGCCGCTGCGCCTGCGCGCAGAGCTGGCACCTGCGGCGGTGCATGTGGCCGGACGCCGACGAGCTGGAGGGGCACACCGAGCTGAGCTGGGCCATGCTGGGCCTGCTGCTGGGGCAGGTGCGCGCTCCCCTGTCTAGACGTTCCAAGGGGGGAGCGGGAAAGTCTACGGTCGCGCAAGGGGCGTGACGTGGGCGCAAGCGCGTGCCCTTGGCCCCTCTGGACGCGAGGCACCAGGGAATAGGAACACCCGCCACACAGGTTGTGATGCCAGGGCGGGGCATGATAACTGCGCGTGGCTGAAGCGCGCGCCCTGGTCGTGGCCCGCTGCGGCGCAGTCGCTGGCGTACCCGCCCGGCGCCGGCGCCACGTCGGTGCTTACGTACCACGGCCCCATGCAAGGGCTCTGTTGGGGCGGCCGGCGGCTCTTCATGCCGCAGCGCAAGCACGTGCAGCCCGTGTGGCGCGCCGTCAAGGTGAGAGGGCCGTGAGGGGGGGCTTGCGGGCGGCGGCCCTTGCCTCACCCTTGCCCGTGCTCTTGGCCCTGTTCGCGCGCCGCCGCACGGCCACAGGCAGCAGCCCACGCTTGCTGGCTGGTGAGGGGCGGTCGTGCTGACGTTGGGGAACGCAAGGTGTGCGGTCGTGGTTGTGTGGAACGCAGGGCGCGGACGGCGGCACCCGGCGGCAGGTGGCGGCGCTGCTCTTCGCGCTCTTCCCGCACCACCGCATCTGGCAGCCGCTGCGCACGCCGCGCGCGCCGCCGCCGCCCGCCACGCGCTGGCGCCTGCACCAGGTGAGCCGCCGCCCTCCCCTCCTTGCGCCATCCCACTCGCTTTTACCGGCTGGAACTGGAGAAGAAGGACTGGAGGAAGTGGGAGGGCGAGAGCAGTGCACAGCCCTCGCGCATTTCGCCTGCTCACCAGCCTGCCCACCCGCCTGCCTGCCTTGCTTCGCCTGCCTGCCGCGTGCGCGCCTGCTCCAGGGCGAGGTGATTGAGGTGCCGTTGCCGTGCGGCGCGCACGTGCTGCTGCGGGTCAGTCAGGAGCACCTGCCCTGCCTGTCTGGCAGCGGCTGCCCCGTCTGCCGCGGCACCGGCCCCGCCGCCGCCGCCGGCGCGGCCGCGGCGCAGACCGGCGGCGCGCCCAGCACGCCACCGCCGCCGCAGCCACCGCAGCAGCATCAGCAACAGGGAGGTGACGGCGGTGGCGGTGGCGGCGGCGGCGGCGCGGCGGGCGCGGGGCCGTCGGGGGCGGCGCCGATGGAGGCGGAGGGGGCGGCGGCCCAGGGCGGCGCGGCGGCAAGCGGCGGTGGCCAGGAGGGAGACACGGCAGGCGCCGCGTCGGCGTCAGCAGGGGCAGAGGCGGAGGAGGCGGCCGGGGCCCCGCTCAACGCGGGGTGCCTGTGGCGTGCGCTGGTCAAGCCTTTGCTCGCCATCATGAAGGCAAGCGCCTCGTCCCTGCAAGCCCCGCGCGCACCTATGCGCAGGTCTGAACCTTTTCGACCGCCCTTTTCCGCCCGCCCGCAAACTCTTTCTTTCGCGATGACATCACTTCGCGCGCAGATCTGGGGCATGCCCATCCTGTCGAGCTGCGACCTCCGCGACCTGCTCCCCCCGCTGCAGCTGCTCGTCGCCTACCTGGGCCACGCCCTCTACCCCCAGGCCGCCATGCAGGGCTTGCGCGGCGAGTATGGCGCGCTGCCGCCCTTCGACGCCTCACGGCGGGGCGCGTGGCTGCGCGCCCGCACGCCCGGCGGCCTCCCCGCCTGGCAGCCCACGCTGTGGCCGCCCTCCCCGCACCTCTTTTGCGTGCGGCCCTCGCCCACGCTCCGGCCGGCGCAGCCGGTGCCGCCGCCGCCGCCGCCGCCGCCGCTCGCCCCGCCAGCCGCATCGGAGCTCCCGCACGCCACCGTGCCGCTGCGGCCGCCCGTCACGCCGGCGCCGGCCGCAGCATCCAAGGAGTCCATCACGGCGGCTGCGTGGCACGTGAGTCGGCTCGCCGTGCCTCCCGCCGCGGCGGCGGCGGCGGCCGCTGAGGGCGGGCCCGCCGCGCCGGCGCCGCCAGACGGGCCGTGCGCGGCGGACGCGGCGGAGGCGGCGGCGCTGCAGGCATGGGTGGGGCCGCCAACCCTAGGCGTGCTGGCCGCCAGCCATGCGGTGCTGGACGCGCAGGTCGACCACGTGCTGCCGCAGCTGTGGACGTGGCTGCGCGGGGAGGCGGCCCACGAGGAGCAGGCGGCGGAGCAGGGCCGGGACGCGGCAGCCGCGGCGGCGGCGATGGCCGGCGCGGGGGCGGGTGCTGAGGCGGCGGGGGAGGAGGGGCGGGAGGAGGAGGGCGGGCGGCGGAGCAAGCGGCAGCGGACGGACGCGGGAGGGCCGTCAACAGCGGCGTTGGCGTCGGTGCCGCCGCAGCAGCGGGAGCAGCAGCCGCAGCGGCGCGCCGAGCGGGCGGCGGCGCAGCAGCCCTTGGTGGTTCTGGAGGACTGCAGGCTGCGGGCGCTGAGCTCGCTGCAGCAGGTGCAGGTGCGTTTGCCAGCTAGAAGGGCGATGAGTGCAAGGCCGCACACCCAGTGGTGGTGCTACATCTTCGCGCCAGCGCGCGGCTGTGCCCGTGCCACTGTGCGGCTTCGGCACATGCGGAGCCCAGCGACACCCTCACCCCGGGCGAGATGCGTGTGCCTGTTTGGACGTCTCGGCGGGGCTGGAGCCCAGCCGTCTGCTGCGTTGCGCTCTCGTCCTGCCCTGTCGCGTCATGGCCGTCGCAGGTGCTCCACGTGTACGACGTGCCCGGCACGCAGCACGTGCCGCAGTCGCTGCTCCCACAGGCCGGCGCGTGGTGGCGGAACCTCCGCGAGATCAACCTCCAGGTGCGCTGCGCCTTGGTTCCAACGCCTTGCCTTGCAACGTGTGTCCAT
>VFQP010002150.1_pt1 | contig 22923 bp, 20 predicted proteins | sample 3512351 | NCBI WGS metagenome assembly VFQP01 (sample SAMN10412372, study PRJNA504923) | tailings metagenome | isolation source: Relicate 1 Philex TSF1 revegetated site | place: Philippines: Tuba, Benguet | collected 2017-08-29
ATGTCGCGCCAGGATGTTGCCGGTGTCCGTCGTGACGCCTTCCAGCACGGCCAGAGTGGTCTCGTCGCCGCTGTCCTCGCGGGCATTGGCGACGCCGAACGCCGTGGCGCCGTTATCCATGAAAAAGGGCAGGCGCGCGAAGATCTGCAGGCCTGCCCCGTTGGTTTCGGACGATGCGAGGCTGCGCCACCAGGGTTCCCCGGCAGGGTCGAACGCCATGACGCCGATGGCGCCCGGGGTCGCCGACAGGTAGGCGAGCGCCGCCTGCGCGTCGTGCTGCGGCTTGAACGGCACGTTCACGCCGAAATGGGCGCGGGCAATGTCCCACACCGCGATGCGGTTGGCGCCGCCCCACACCGCCACCTCGATGGGCGACTGGCGGTTGAGGAAGGCGGTCATCATCTCGCGCCACATATGGGCGACGACGGAAAACGGCACGTTGCCTTCGTGGCGCGAGCGCAACCGGCGCAGGATGCGCGCCTCGCGGCCCGGTCGCAGGCGCGGCGCGTCGGGCGCGGCGCCGTTCTTGGCCGCGACCACCAGCTCGCCCAGCCTGGCGCGTTCCATCAGCAGCGCGTGGATCTGGTCGTCCACGGCGTCGATCTTCTCGCGTATCTGTTCCAGCGTCGGCTGGGACATGAGGGCAGCCCCTGTTTTCGGAAGCGCCAATTACTAGTCGGCACCCTCCCGGAAATCAAAGAAAACATTGACACCCGGAGAAGCCGAACCCTAGCTAATGCCCCGCTTCAAACTATGTCACCGGCCAGCAACCGAGGCCGCCGATTTACCGACGCGCAGACCGATGAACACGATCGCCCGGCCGCACCCGAACTATCTCAGGGCGCGGCAACAGTCAGGACAGTCCGACGATCCCCGCGGCAATGCGCTGCGGCTGGACGCGGTGCCGTTCCGGCTGGCCTCGGGCGCCGAGCTCGCCGAGGTCACCGTCGCGTACCAGACCTACGGCGCGCTGAACGCCGAAAAGACCAACGCCGTCCTAGTCACCCACGCGCTGACCGGCGACCAGCATGTGGCCAATCCGCATCCCATCACCGGCAAGGAGGGCTGGTGGGAAAGTATGGTAGGTCCCGGCAAGATCGTCGACACCAACCGCTTCTTCGTGATCTGCACCAACGTCCTCGGCGGCTGCCTCGGCACCACCGGGCCGAAGGAGATCAATCCGGCGACGGGGCATCCCTACGGCGTCGACTTCCCGGTGATCACCATCGGCGACATGGTCAAGCTCCAGGCCGCCTTGCTCGACCAGCTCGGCATTGCCGACCTGTTCTGCGTCATCGGCGGCTCGATGGGCGGCATGCAGGTGCTGGAATGGGCGGCGCGGTATCCCGAGCGGGTATTCTCGGCGATCCCGATCGCCACCACCGCGCGGCATTCGGCGCAGAACATCGCGTTCCACGAGGTCGGACGGCAGGCGATCATGGCCGACCCCAACTGGCGCGGCGGCGACTATTACGGCGGCTTCGGGCCCAAGGCGGGCCTGTCGGTGGCGCGCATGGCCGCGCACATCACCTACCTGTCCGAGGCCGGGCTGCACCAGAAGTTCGGCCGCAAGCTGCAGGACCGCGAGGCGCTGACCTTCGGCTTCGACGCCGATTTCCAGATCGAGAGCTATCTGCGCCACCAGGGCAGCACCTTCGTCGAGCGGTTCGACGCCAACTCGTATCTCTACATCACCCGCGCCATGGACTATTTCGACCTGGCGGCGGATTACGGCGGGCTGCTGGCCAACGCGTTCAAGGGCACGAAGACGCAGTTCTGCGTGGTGTCGTTCACCAGCGACTGGCTGTACCCGACGGCCGAAAGCCGCGCCATCGTCCACGCGCTCAACGCGGCGGCGGCGCAGGTCAGCTTCCTCGAATTCGAGACCGACAAGGGCCATGACAGCTTCCTGCTGGACGTGCCCGAATTCCACGACGTGCTGCGCGGTTTCGTCGGCGCGGCCGCCGCCAAGCGGGGCATCTGATGGCGACACGCGAGGCCGACATCCGCGCCCGCGACGTGCGCGTCGACCTGCTGGAGATCGGCCGGATGATCGAGCCGGGCAGCCGCGTGCTCGACATCGGCTGCGGCGACGGCGACCTGCTCTATCACCTGGTGCACGACCGCGGCGTCGACGCGCGCGGCATGGAGCTGAGCCGCGAGGGCGTCAATGCCTGCGTCGCGCGCGGCCTTTCGGTGGTGCAGGGGGACGCCGACCGCGACCTCGTGGAGTATCCGACCGGCGCGTTCGACTACGCCATCCTCAGCCAGACGCTGCAGGCCATGCGCGACACCCGCGCGGGGCTGGAGCAGATGCTGCGGATCGGCAAGCGGGCGATCGTGTCGTTCCCCAATTTCGGCTACTGGAAGGTGCGGATGCAGCTGCTGTTCAAGGGCCGCATGCCGGATACCGAGACGCTGGAATATCCCTGGTACAACACGCCGAACATCCATCTGTGCACGATCCGCGACTTCATCGCGCTGTGCGACGAACTGGGGATCAGCATCGAGAAGTTCATCGCCATCGACGCCGGCGGCAAGAGCTCGCGCATCGCCCATTCCACCCGCCGCGCCAATCTGATGGCCGAGCAGGCGCTGTTCCAGCTGGCCTATAACGGCCCGCGCGACGCCAACGGCGCGCCGGTCTACGGCAAGCGATGACCGGCGCGCTGTTCATCGATCTGGACGGGACGCTGACCGACAACAAGCCGGGCATCACGGTGTCGGCGCGCTATGCGCTCGAGAAGCTCGGCATGCCTGTCGCCGACGACCACGACCTCGACTGGATCATCGGCCCGCCGATGCAGGAAACCCTGCTGCAGATCACCGGCAGCCCGGAGCTGGCGGCCAGGGCGCTGGTTCACTATCGGGAGCGCTTCAGCACCGTCGGCCTGTTCGAGAACGACGTCTATCCCGGCATCCCCGAGGCGCTGATGGCGCTGAGGGTTTCGGGTGCGCGGCTTTACCTGGCGACCAGCAAGCCGCGCGTCTACGCCGAGCGGATCCTCGACCATTTCAATCTGGCCGGCTATTTCGACCGCCTGTTCGGCTCGGAACTGGATGGCACCAACACCCGCAAGACCGACCTGCTGCGTCACGCCCTTGCCGAGACCGACGAAGACCCGGCCAGCGCCCTGATGATCGGCGACCGCGAGCACGACGCCATCGGCGCGAAAGCCAACGGCATCACCCCGGTCGGTGTGTTGTGGGGCTATGGCAGCCGAGACGAGCTAGAGGCGGCGGGCGTACGGCGCCTGCTGGAGCGGCCACAGGATTTGGGCTCCATCCTCTGAGCCCGCCATTACGAGCCGCGTAGCGGCGCGGCAACCCAGACGGAGGCGCAGCGGCAACAACGCCTGGGTTGCTTCGTCGGCTTCGCCTTCTCGCAATGACGGAGAAGTTCAAGCTCTGGCGTAAGCCAGCACCCTGCGACCCTTGCCGCCGTTGATCCGCGCCTCGACCACCTTGGTCGCCTCGACCAGGAGGACGCCAGCCATGCGCCCCCACAGCGCGGCGCCAGGGCGCTCGGCCCAGCGCAGCAGGCGCACGCCGGCCGGCGGGCCGTAGAGCGCGCCGCGCCAGCCCAGCGGCTCGAACAGCGCATCGCCGAGCAGCCGGCTGGCCTGGCCGATCGAATAGGGTCGGCCATGGCCGAAGGGGGTGCGGTCGGAGAACGACCAGGGGCTGCCCCGGTGTGGCAGCACCACCATGATCCGGCCCTCGGGCTTCAGCACCCGCCAGAACTCACGCAGCAGCTTGCGGGTGCTCTCTGCATGCTCGAGCGCATGCACGACGACCAGCCGGTCCACCGAGCCATCGGCCAGCGGCAGGTATTCGCCATCGGCCAGCGCCGCACGGTTCGGCAGGCCGCGCGGCCAGTGGGCGGCGCCCTGCTCGGCCGGCATCAGCAGCACCGGCGGACGGGCGGCCTCGAGGCCGCGCAGCAGCGGCCCGGCATAGCCGAATCCCACCGTGATGCCGGCGCCGAAATCAGGCCAGGCCTCCGTCAGCCGGGCGCGGACAAGCATCTGCGCGGTGCGCCCCAGCGGGCTGGCGTAGAACGCCTGAAGCTCGGTGATGTCGAGGTACACGCCCGCCGCGCCTTCCCAATGCCCCATGCCGGGACTATCTTAGCCCCATGCTTGAAATACATCAGATACCAGTCCTGTCGGACAACTATGTGTACCTCGCCCATGACGTGGCGACGGGCAAGACGGCCGTGGTCGACCCGGCCGTGCATGAAGAGGTGCTGGAGGCGCTGGCGGAGAAGGGCTGGACCCTGACCCACATCCTCAACACCCATCACCACGCCGATCACACCGGCGGCAACATGGCCCTGAAGCAGGCGACCGGTTGCACCATCGTCGGCCCGCGCGCCGACCGGGACCGTATCCCCGGCATTGACGTCGAACTGGGCGACGGCGAGAGCTATGCGCTGGGCGAGAGCGTCGCCCGGGTGTTCGACGTACCGGGACACACGCGCGGCCACATCGCCTTCTGGTTCGGCGATTCCGACGCGCTGTTCTGCGGCGACACCATGTTCGCGCTGGGCTGCGGCCGACTGTTCGAGGGGACGCCGCAGCAGATGTGGACGTCGCTGTCGAAGCTGCGCGCCCTGCCGCCCGAGACGCAGGTCTATTGCGCCCACGAATACACCAAGTCCAACGCTGCCTTCGCCATCACCGTCGAGCCGCAGAACGGCGCGCTGGTCGCCCGCAAGTCGATGATCGACGACATGCGCGCCCGCGGCGAGCGCACCGTGCCGTCGACCCTGGCCGAGGAGATCGCCACCAACCCGTTCCTGCGCCCCGACAGCCCTGATCTGCAGAAGACGTTGGGCATGACCGGCGCCCCGCTGGTCGAGGTGTTCGCCGAGACGCGGCGGCGGAAGGATAATTTCTAGGCGTCGAACGGATTGATCAGTTCGAGACCAATCCCGCCGAAATCCCGAATATTGCGGGTGGCCAACGCGTATCCGCGCGACTGGGCGATCGAGGCGATCTGGCCATCAGGTACGCTCATGGGCCTGCCGCTGGTGCGGCGAGCCGCCATGACATCGGCATATGCCCGCGCGGCGGCCTCATCATACGTGATTACCCTCTGATCAAATCCTCGCCGGAGATACTCCTCGAAAATGTGGCGTAGCCGCTCAAGCCGACGCCCGTCAGGCATGATCCGCAGGCCATAGAGAATTTCCCCGATCGATACAGTAGTCACAAAAAGCGATAGAGCGTTCTGGGCGTTCACCCAGCCGATTACTTGCGCCGAAGGTGTTTCCCGCATTACCTCCGACAAAATGTTGGTATCAATGACGATCATTCGCCGAATGTTATCGGCTCATGAGTTTCGCGAGGCGGCAACTCAAGGTCGACACCATTCTCAGGGCCAAACAGGGCAAGGGCCAGATCGCCTAGTCTCAAGGGCGCGTGAACAGACTCCTTCAGTGTCCGCCGGATTTCCTCTTCCATTGAGATACCGCGACGCGTAGCGCGGAGTTTCAGCTCCTGCAGAACCCTATCATCTACTTTACGGACGCTGATATTTCCCACGACAGCCTCCACAGATTGCTAACATATGCTAGCACCACGTAGGCCACACTTGCAATTCGCCCAACAAAAAGGGCGGCCGAGGCCGCCCTTTCCGCATTCCATAAAGATCTCGATCAGCCGGCGATGTACTGGGCGCCGTTGATGGTCAGGGTCGAGCCGGTGATGAAGCCGGCGTCGTCGCCCGCCAGGAACAGCACGCCGCGGGCGATGTCGGTGGCTTCGCCAAGGCGGCCGACCGGGATCGTCGCGATGATGCCTTCCAGCACCTTCTCAGGCACGGCGGCGACCATCTCGGTGTTGATGTAGCCCGGCGCGATCACGTTGACTGTAATGCCCTTCTTGGCGGTTTCCTGCGCCAGCGCCTTGGTGAAACCGATCATGCCGGCCTTGGCGGCGGAGTAGTTGGTCTGGCCCATCTGGCCCTTCTGGCCGTTGATCGAGGTCATGTTGATGATGCGGCCGAAATTGCGGTCGCGCATCCCGTCGATCAGGTGGCGGCACATGTTGAAGACCGAGGTCAGGTCGACGTTGAGCACGTCGTCCCACTGCTGCTTCGACATCTTGTGCAGCATGGCGTCACGGGTGACGCCGGCGTTGTTGACCAGGACGTCGATCGGGCCCAGCTCGGCCTCGACCGCCTTGATCCCTTCGGCGCAGGCGTCGAAATCGCCGACGTTCCATTTGTAGACGGGAATGCCGGTCCGCTTCTTGAACTCGGCCGCGGCTTCATCGTTGCCTGCATAGTTCGCGGCCACCTTGTAGCCGGCGTCCTTCAGCGCAATCGAGACCGCTTCGCCAATACCGCGGGTGCCGCCGGTAACCAGCGCAACTCGTGCCATCTTTCGTCTCCCTGGGTTCTTCGGGGTTATAGTTCTTATTTGGTTTTTCTTAGTCGCGTTCGACGGTGAGCGCGATGCCCATGCCGCCGCCGATGCACAGGGTGGCGAGACCCTTCTTGGCGTCGCGCTTGCCCATTTCGTGCAGCAGGGTGACGAGAACGCGGGCGCCCGAGGCGCCGATCGGGTGACCGATGGCGATGGCGCCGCCGTTCACGTTCACCTTCGAGGTATCCCAGCCCATGTCCTTGTTGACGGCGCAGGCCTGGGCGGCGAAGGCTTCGTTGGCCTCGACGAGATCGAGGTCGCCGACCTTCCAGCCGGCCTTCTCCAGCGCCTTGCGGCTGGCCGGAATGGGGCCCGAGCCCATGATCGCCGGATCGACGCCGGCCTGGGCCCACGAGGCGATGCGCGCGAGCGGCTTGAGGCCGCGGCGCTTCACTTCCTCGCCCGACATCAGCACCAGCGCGGCGGCGCCGTCATTGATGCCGCTGGCGTTGGCGGCGGTGACGGTGCCGTCCTTGGTGAAGGCCGGGCGCATGCCGGTCATCTTGTCGAGGGTAGCGTCGTGGCGGATGTACTCGTCCTCGGACACCACAACGTCGCCCTTGCGGCCCTTGATGGTGACGGGAACGATCTCGTCGGCGAACCGGCCGGCCTTCTGCGCGGCCGAGGCCTTGGTCTGCGAGGCGAGGGCGAACTCGTCCTGCTGCTCGCGGGTGATCTGCCACTGCTTGGCGACGTTTTCGGCGGTGTTGCCCATGTGGTAGCCGTTGAAGGCATCCCACAGGCCGTCCTTGATCATGGTGTCGACCATGTCGAGCGAGCCCATCTTCACGCCCGAGCGCAGATAGGCGGCGTGCTGCGCCTGGCTCATGCTCTCCTGGCCGCCGGCGATGATGATGCTGCCGTCGCCGTTCTTGATGGCCTGGGTGGCGAGGGCGACCGTGCGCAGGCCCGAGCCGCACATCTGGTTGACGACCCACGCGGACACTTCCTTCGGAATGCCGGCGGCCATGGACGCCTGGCGGGCCGGATTCTGGCCCTGGCCGGCGGTGAGGATCTGGCCGAAGATCACCTCTTCGACATCGGCGCCGTCGACGCCCGCGCGCTTCAGCGCCTCGGTCATCGCGGTCTGGCCCAGATAGTGGGCAGGAACACCGCTGAGGGAGCCGTTGAAAGCACCCACCGGCGTGCGTGCGGCACTGACGATAAACACATCGGTCATCATGATTCTCCCTGAAGACGGCGCACCCGTTCGCGCCACGATTCGTGGCGTCCGCGCCTGCGGCGGACCTTATAGTGCAGCGCGGTAGAATCAAGCTGTTTTCGGGAAGTAATGCCTTGCGCGTTGCAACATGAACGCGCAAGATGCTCAAAAGTTAGGCGCGCTTAAATGGTCGGGTTGGGGGGAAAGAATCGTTGAGGGAGCGTAAGATAGCCAGAGCACCGGAATCGCAGGACGCCGCCGATAAGGACCCCGAAAAGGCTCCGATCGTCATCAAGAAGTATGCGAACCGCCGGCTGTACAATACGGCTACGAGTTCTTACGTGACGCTCGACTATCTTCGCGAGATGGTGAAGCAGGGCGACAATTTCGCCGTGTTCGACGCCAAGACCGGCGAGGACATCACCCGCTCCGTTCTGGCCCAGATCATCTTCGAGCAGGAGTCCAAGGGCGAGAACCTGCTGCCGATCAATTTCCTGCGCCAGCTTATCCGGTTCTACGACGACACGCTGCAGGCCGCGTTGCCGAAATATCTCGACATGAGCATGGACCGGTTCACCCGCGACCAGGACAAGATGCGCGAATATCTGGTCAGCACCTTCACACCCAAGGCGCCGCTGGCGCGGTTCGAGGACATGGCGCGCCAGAACATCGCCCTGTTCGAGCGCATGTTCAACATGTTCTCGCCCTTCTCCGGCCAAGGCGGCTCGGAACCGGAACAGTCGCCGGCAAAACCCGCCAAGGACAATTCGGAAGAATCGCTGGCGCAGGTCAAGGCGCAACTCGACGCCCTGCAGAAGCAGCTCGACGCGCTTTCCAAGAAGTAGCCAAAAACCGCCGCTATTAGTGGTGGTTAGCCACGCCCACGCTCCCTAGAGGTCACTGAATACCCCAATTTCGGACCCAATTCGGGCCGAAAAAGCTTGCACCCTGTGTCCTGAACGACTACCTCCCGCCTGTTCGTCTCGTTCCGGGCAAGGTGTTCCGGGGCTGGCGGACACGGCAAGAGTCGCCGTTCATGCGCTAACTACGCAGGGCAAAACTCTATAGTGAAGTGGCAAAACCTCTGGCATGTGGCCGTCGCGTTCGTCATCAGCGCCGGCATCATGGCGATCCCCGCGAGCGCGGGGCTTCACCCGAAGAATCCGCCGAAATCCTGGGCACAGCACCGCATCGCGGCGCTGGAGTCGACTGTCGGCGCCAAGCTGCCGACGACCATGCATGAACTCATCGAGTTCGCGCAGGTTCCGGAGACAGCCGACCGGCAGCAATATTGCCTGGCGCAGGCGGTCTATTTCGAGGCACGCGGCGAACCGACCGAAGGCCAGGCCGCGGTGGCGCGGGTGATCCTGAACCGCGTCGGCGACGAACGCTTTCCCAGCACGATCTGCGGCGTGGTCTTCCAGAACCAGGCCAGCCTCAACCAGTGCCAGTTCCATTTCGCCTGCGACGGGCGGCCGGACCGGCCTCATGAGGCCGCGGCGTGGGATACGGCGAACCGCATCGCCTTCATGGTGCGCGAGAACTGGATGGCCGACCCGGTGGGCGATTCCAAATATTTCCATTCGGTCACCGTCGGCAAGCCCGGCTGGACGACCAACATGGTCCAGACCGCCCGGTTGGGAAGCCACCTGTTCTACGCCGATAAGCGGGGCGACTGAATTCCTGCGTCCCTGCTGAATCCAAGCTAGGCTGCGTCCCCGAACGCGGCTAGGCTGCGCGCCAACAACGCGCTGAACCGGACCGACGCCCTTGAAGATCGCTACCCTGCCCGCGGGACTGGCCCTGCGCATTCTCAGCGCGTTCGGCTTCGGCTTCTTCCTGTCGATGTTCTGCCGCTCCAGCGGCAACCTGCTGAAGGGGCCGGTCCAGGCGGACCTGGGTCTGTCCGAGGTCACCATGGGCCTGACCTTCGGCACCGCCTTCTTCATCGCCTTCGGTCTGGCGCAGCTGCCCATCGGCGTGCTGCTCGACCGCTACGACCCGCGCAAGGTCTGCGCCGGCATGCTGGCGGTGGCCGCCACCGGCACCCTGGTCTTCGCCCTCTCACACACCAGCGGCCACATGGCCGCCGGCCGCATCCTGATGGGCATGGGCTTTGCCGCCTGCATGATGGCGGCGCTGAAGACCTATTCGCTTTGGTTCCCGGTCAACAAGCTGCCCACCATCAACGGCATCCAGTTCGCGGTGGGCATCCTGGGGTCGATATCCGCGACCAAGCCCACCCAGTGGCTGCTGCAGGTCACCGACTGGCGCGGCATCAACATGACCATGGCAGCGCTTGCACTACTCGCGGCGATCCTGCTGGTCACCCTGGCGCCGAAGCACCAGGCCAAGTCGTCCGGCGAGAGCCTGCTGAGCCAGATCAAGGGCATCAGCAAGGTCTATGGCGACGGCTATTTCTGGCGAACGACCCCTTGGGCGTTCACGTCCATCGGCATCTCGCAAGGCGTCGGCACCCTTTATGTGATCGCCTGGCTGAAAGGACCCGGCGGCCTCGACCTGTCGGGCGCCACCGACATCCTGTTCCTCATCGCCTTCGTGTCGATCTTCAATTACCTGCTGGTCGGCTACCTGATGGAATGGCTCGGAAAACGCGGCTTCGGCCCGATGACCGTGCCCTATACCGGCATCTTCCTGAGCATGACGGCCATGGGCCTGATCGTCGCCCTGCCCGGCACGCCCTTGCTGTGGATCTTCTGGGCGCTGTCGATCGGCTGGGCCAGCCTGACCGTCGCCAGCCTGGCGCGGGCATTCCCGGTGCAGCTGGCCGGGCGCGTCTATACCGGCTTCAACCAGATGAGCTTCCTGATGACGTCGATCATCCAGCTCGTGGTCGGCAGCCTGCTCGATTTCTATCCGCGCATCGGCGGCGACGCCGCGCCGGAGAGCTACCGCCTTGCCTTCGCCGCGGTGCTGGGCATACAGGTTCTCGGCTGCCTCTGGACCGTCGCCGCGCGGCTGTTGAAGATCGGCGAAAAGACCATGATCGAACGCGAGAACGCCAAGAACGAGGAGACTGCGAATGTCTGATCAGGACCTGTTCACCGGCACCCAGCCCGTTGCGGCTGGCCGCGGCTTCGACGTCGCCAGTCTGCAGGCGTTCATGGAAGCCAATGTCGCGGGCTTCACCGGCAATCTCGACGTGCGCGAGGTCAAGGGAGGCCAGTCCAACCCCACCTACAGCCTGACCGCGGGCGGCAAGCGTTATGTGATGCGCCGCAAGCCGCCGGGACAGCTGCTGAAGTCGGCCCATGCGGTCGACCGCGAATACAAGGTGATGTCGGCGCTGGGCGGCACGGACGTGCCGGTGCCGAAGACCTATGCGCTGTGCCTCGACGAGAGCGTCATCGGCACCTGGTTCTACATCATGGATCATCTCGACGGCCGGATCGTCTGGGGCAACGAGGTGCCGGGCTCCAACCCCGAAGAGCGCGCCGCGATCCACGAGTCCATGATCGAGACCTTCACCCGGCTGCACGCGGTCGACTATCAGGCGGTCGGCCTCGGCGACTATGGCAAGCCCACCGACTACATGGCCCGCACGCTCAGCCGCTTCATCGGCCAGTACCGGCTGGAGGAGACCACCAAGATCCCGGAGATGGACTGGCTGGCCGACTGGCTGCCGGCGAACATCCCGCCCGAGGAGCCGGCGACCATCGTCCACGGCGACTACAAGCTGGCCAATCTGGTGCTGCACCCGACCGAGCCCAGGGTGATCGGCATCCTCGACTGGGAACTGTCGACCATCGGCCAGCCGCTCGCCGATCTCGCCGTCTACGCCCTGTACTACCGCCAGGGCAGCGACACGCCGGGCGGCCTCAGGGACCTGCCGCTCGCCGAGATGGGCATCCCAAGCGAGGAGGAGATGCTGGCACTTTACCGGAAATATTCGGGCCGCGAGAGCATCCCGCACTGGGAATACTACCTGGCCGCCATGCTATTCCGGCACGCCCAGATTTCCCTCGGCATCCTGGCGCGCGCCCAGAAGGGCACCGCGTCCAGCGATCACGCCATGATGATGGGCAAGCGCGCCTGGCCGCAGTCGAAGGCGGCGTACGACATCGCGAGGAAGCTGGCGGGGTGAACGGCCGGCGGAAACTGACAGATTCAACAGTTTCGCCCGAACCTTCATCCGTGCCCTTTTACCGTTAACAGGCGGTAACCGACCGCCTATAGTGCCCGACGACCGGGCCTTCGGGCCGACCACCGTCCGCAAGGGGAGACGATCATGGATTTCACGATTCCGGCCGACATCCAGGCCAAGCTCGACGCGCTCGACGCCTTCATCGAGAAGGAGATCAAGCCGCTCGAGAACGAGAACGACAACATCCGCTTCTTCGATCACCGCCGCGAGGACGCGCGCACCGATTGGGAGAATGACGGCCAGCCCAACGCCGAGTGGGAAGAGCTGCTGCGCGAGATGCGCCGCCGCGCCGACAAGGCCGGCCATCTGCGCTATGCGCTGCCGAAGGAAGCCGGCGGCGATGGCGGCTCCAACCTGGGCATGGCGATCATCCGCGAGCACCTGGCGAAGAAGGGCCTGGGCCTGCACAACGATCTGCAGAACGAGAGCTCGATCGTCGGCAACTTCCCGTTCGTGCACATGCTGATGGGGTTCGGCAACAAGGAACAGAAAGAGATGTTCCTTGAGAACACCATCACCGGCAAGGCGCGCGTCGCCTTCGGCCTGACCGAGCCCGACCACGGCTCGGACGCGACCTGGATGGAGACCACCGCGGTCCGCGAGGGCGGCAATGGCGACTGGGTCATCAACGGCGAGAAGATGTGGAACACCGGCCTGCATCACGCCACCCATGACATGATCTATGCCCGCACCTCGGGCAAGCCGGGCGACGCCAAGGGCATCACCTGCTTCTTCGTCCCGACCGACTCGCCGGGCTTCAAGGTCGAGAAGTTCATGTGGACCTTCAACATGCCCACCGACCACGCGCATGTGACGCTTCGCAACGTGAAGGTGCCGCATTCGGCCATTTTCGGCGAAGAGGGCATGGGCCTTCAGGTGGCGCAGACCTTCCTGCACGAGAACCGCATCCGCCAGGCCGCCTCGGGCGTCGGCGTCGGCCAGTACTGCATCAATGAGTCGGTCGAGTACGCCAACAACCGCATCGTGTTCGGCAAGCCGATCTCGGCCAACCAGGCGATCCAGTGGCCGCTGGCCGAGCTGCAGACCGAGTGCGAAATGGTCCGCTGGCTGGTCCGCAAGACCGCGTGGGAACTGGACAAGCACAACCACATGGAAGTGTCGGATGCCGTGTCCATGTGCAACTACCGCGGCAACCGTCTGGCCTGCAACGCGGCCGACCAGGCGATCCAGACCCATGGCGGCATGGGCTATTCGCGCCACAAGCCGTTCGAGCACATCTATCGTCATCACCGCCGCTACCGGATCACGGAAGGCTCGGAAGAGATCCAGATCCGCAAGGTGGCCGGCTATCTGTTCGGCTTCCAGGGCCCGAAGAAGGCGGCCCGGCTGAAGAAGGCCGCCGAGTAGAACCAACCGATGCTGCTTTCGCTCGGCCTGCGCCGTACCGCCCAGCTACGCGGACACCACACGGCGATCATCGAACCGGGCAGGCGGCTGAGCTGGGCCGAGGTCGAGAACCGGGTTTCCCGGTTCGCCTCGGCCTTGCTGTCTCTCGGCGTCAGGCATGGCGACCGGGTCGCCGTGATGGCCGACAACGCCGGCTGGCACATCGAGGCCTATTTCGCCATCCCGTGGGCGGGCGCGGCCATCGCGCCCGTCAACACGCGCTGGGCGTTGCCCGAGATCATCGATGGGCTCAACGACTGCGAGCCGCGGGTGATGATCGTCGACGACGCCCATCTCGACCTGCTGCCCGGCGTGCTGGCGGGCGCGCCGTCCATCGAGATCGTCATCTCGACCGGCTCTGTGACGCCCGATGGCGCCCATGATCTGGAGACGCTGATCGCTGGCGCCGCGCCGGTGCCGCCGGAACTGGTCCCCCACGACCAACTGGCCGGCATCTTCTACACCGGCGGCACCACCGGACGGTCCAAGGGCGTCATGCTCAGCCAGTCCAATCTCTACATGCACTCGATGATGATGATCACCGAGGACATGTTCCACACCGATTCCGTCGGGCTGCACGTCGCGCCGATGTTTCACCTGGCGGATGTGGGCACGGTCATGGGCGTCACCATGTCCGGCGGCAGCCATGTTTGCCTGCCACGTTTCGAGCCTGAGGCGACCCTGAAGGCGATAGAGGAGCACGGCGTCACCGAAACCTACCTTGTGTCGACCATGCTGCGCGCCGTGCTCGATCACCCCCGATTCGACGACTACGACCTGTCGTCGCTGCGCAGCATGATCTACGGCGCCTCGCCGATCGCCGAGGCGCTGCTGACCCGGGCGCTGGAGAAGATCCCGAATGCCGGCTTCATGCAGCGCTACGGCATGACCGAGACCACCGGTTTCTTCTGCCTGCTGAAACCGCAATACCAGTATGTCGGCGGCCCCAAGCTGCGCTCGGCGGGCCAGCCGATCCACGGCGTCGATGTCCGGATCGTCGACGAGAGCGGCAACGAGGTGCCGCGCGGCACCGTCGGCGAGGTCGCCGCGGCTGGACCGACCATCATGCTGGGCTATTGGCGCCGCCCCGAGGAGACGGCCCAGGCCCTGCGCGGCGGCCGCATGTTCACCGGCGACCTCGCGCATATGGACGAGGACGGTTTCGTCTTCGTCGCCGACCGCCTGAAGGACATGATCATCTCCGGCGGAGAGAACATCTATTCCGGCGAAGTGGAAAACGCCCTCTACCGGCACCCCGCCGTGCAGCAATGCGCCGTCATCGGCATTCCGAACGAGCGCTGGGGCGAGGCGGTGCATGCCGTGATCGTGCTTCGCGACGGCCACGAGGCGACACAGGAAAGCCTGGACGCCCACTGCCGGTCGCTCATCGCGGCTTACAAATGTCCCAAGAGCTACGAGTTTCGCAGCGACCCGCTGCCGCTGACCGGCGCCGGAAAGGTCCGCAAGTACTCGCTGCGCGAGCCCTGGTGGAACGCAGTCCGGTAGGGTGTCCATAGCAGGACACAACAAGGGATGGCGGCAATGAGCCGCGCAGCCGCCTCCGCGCCGTTTGGACTCAGACCTTGGTCGAGACCGTGTTGAACACGCGGCTGACGTTGGTGCCGACAGTCCCCAGGACCGCCGCAAGCGCCACCGCGATCAACGCGGCGATCAGCCCGTATTCGATCAGCGTGACGCCTCTGGCGTCGGACCTGAAGTTCTTCAAGGCTTTCATCACGGCTTCTGCCCTCGAAACCATAGTTGATTTACAATTGCCAGATTGTGGCGCGATTGTGTCGACTATCTAGAATTAGCGTCGAATGTTTTGCAATGCGAAACAACGCATGCGAGCGGCAAACCGCTTATGACACAACCCAAAACGGGTTTTCGCGCACAATTCCCGCGAACCGGGCGCGGTATCTGGATGCCGCAAGTCATGCGACGCATGTGCGCCATCGTCATGCGCGTCAGAATCGGAAGGAGGCCTCGACCGATAGTTGCCGTCCGCGGGTCAGGTCGAGGATACGGTCGTCGCCGTTCGCCGGCAGATAGGTGCGCGGGCCGCTGGTGGTGACGGCGCGCCTGTCCGATAGGTTGCGGCCCACGAAGGCCAGTTGCCAGCGCCCATCCGGGCGGCCGATCGACACATTGGCGTCGAACATGACGTAGCCGCGCTGTACGTAATCGGACAGCGATATGTCGTTGGTGAAATAGGCGCTGGTGAAGTTCGTGGCGCCGGTGAGGCCCAATTCCAGCCCGTTGCCGAGCGGCAGCCTGAAATCGGCCGCGACGTTGCCGGCCCAGCGCGGTGCCCGCGCGGCGCGGCGGCCGTCGATGTCGCGCGTAGGATGGCTGACCGGATCGGCCACATAGGGCTTGGTGAACCGCGCATCGGTATAGGCCAGCGAGCCGAACAGGCTGAGCCCGTCGATCGGCGTGACCCAATGGAAATCCATGTCGACGCCCTTGGTTGTCAGTTCGCTGGCGTTGTTGACCACGTACTGGGCCCGAATCGGGTCGAAATGCTGCGCCTGCAGGTCCTCGAACACATAGTAGTAGACTGACCCGTTGAGCGTCAGTGTCTCGTCGAACAGTCGGGCCTTGGCCCCGACCTCGCCGCCGAGCGCCGATTCCGACTCGAAGGTGAACTGGTCGACAGCCGCGGCGCGCACCGCCGGCACCGGACTGACGAGCCCCAGAAGCGTCGCGGACGGCAGCGCCGTGTTGTCGATCCCGCCCGATTTGAACCCGGTCTTGAAGGCGCCGTAGAGCGTCAGGTCCCGGCTGGCGTGCCAGGCGAGCGAGGCCTCCGGCGTCAGCTTGCTGTCGCGGAAACGCACCGGGCCCGATTCATAACCGCTCCGGACGAAGGCCGGGCTCGCGGCCAGCAGGGCATGGACGTAGGGCACACTGAACACCGTGTCCTTGGTCTCGGTGCTCCAGCGAAGTCCCGCCGTGAGCTTCAGCGTTTCCGCGAGCTGGACATCGAGGCTTCCGAACACCGAGAAGGCGTCGGTATCGGTGACGTTGCGCTTGTACCAGTCGAAGGTGCTGCCGGTGACCGGATCGGGCCGGATCAGTGAGATGGCGACGATCTGCTGGGCCGAGGCAAAGACGATGTGCCGCGTCTCGTAGAACGCCCCGAGCATGATGTTGACCGGCCCATCCCACGAACTGGTCAGCCGGAGTTCCTGGGTCACCTGTTCCAGGTCGTGATGCGGCAGCCCGCCGGCAAGCCCGAAGCCGACGCCGCCAAGCACGCCGCCGAAGCTGTACTGGTCCTGTTCGGTGGCCGCGAGGTCGAAATAGCCGGTGACCGAGGACACGGTGAGGTCGTCGGCGATCTCCCAATCCATCTTCAGGCGGCCGAACCAGATGCGCGACCGGCCGAAGCTTGCGCCCCCCTTGTTGTCGAGGCCGAAGGGCGGCGTCACCGCCAGCGGCGGTGCCGCATCGGGCAGGTAGTATTGCCTGCCGGACGTATCGCAGGCATAGCCTGCGGGAATCCGCAACGCACCGGAAAGCGCCACCAGCGGGTCGGCGACGCCATTGGCCCCGCACTCCACGACGACGAAGCGAAGCGCTCCGTCGTTTTCATAGCGGATGTGGTTGAACTTCAGATTGGCGGTAAAGCGGTCGGACGGGGCGAGCTGCAGCGTGGCGCGGATATTCGCGTTCGTCTCGCCGCGCACCGGATCGGCGACGCCGGGCGCCGAATTGACGTAAAGCCGCGAGATGTCTTCGAACGAGGCGGACAGGCGCAGACCCAGCGTGTCCGAGAGCGGCCCCGACATCCAGGCGCCCAGCGTGACGCCCCGTTCCTCGAACTCGTAGGCGGCGCGGCCGCCATACTCCCAGTCCGGCGTCGGGTCGGCGGAGCGGAACGACAACACGCCGGCCGAGGCGCTCTTGCCGAAATACAGCGACTGCGGCCCCTTCAGTACCTCGATCTGACGCATGTCCTCGAAACCGAACTGCAGGACGCGCATGGAGCTGACCACCACGTCGTCGAAGTTCAGCGCGACGGCCGAATCGAACGCCGCCGACAGGTTCGACGACCCGATACCTCGAAGCGAGACCTGTCCGCCCGATCCCGGGCCGCCGACCTGCACCCGCAGCGTCGGCACCATGGCCGTCAGATCCTCGGGCTTGTCGTACTGGAAACGCTGCATCACCTCGGCACTGACCGCGGTGACGGTGACCGGCACGTCCTGCAGGCTCTCGACCTGCTTGCGGGCGGTCACGGTGACGGTCTCCTGCGCCCGGCCAAGCGGCGCCGCCGCGAGCGAGGCCGCCGCAACCGTAACGGCGATCGCCCACCGGGCGAACCGCCCCGCTCGAAATATCCCAGCCAAGTTCCCCGCCCAATGCGCCAGCTTTTCCCGGCGGCGCTTTCATGTGCCCAACCGATGCGATTGTCACACAGCGGACGCGAGAAGAAACCCGTTTTTGCACCGCAGCGGACAACCGGGCGTTGCAAGATCGCCGCACCGCCTCATTCGCCGCGTTGCCAACCGCTCCCCGCGCCGCATAGACTGGCGCGTCTGCGGGGAAACGGGATGCTGAAACCAGGGGATTTCGTCCACGTCATCTATGACGTGAAGGATCATGTCGCGACGGTCACGCTGAACCGTCCGGAAATCTACAACGCGCTCAATCACCGGGCCTATGACGAGCTCGAGGCGTCGTTCCGGCTCGCCCATGACGACGACGACGTGCGCGTGGTGGTGCTGACCGGCGCCGATCCTGGCTTCTGCTCGGGCGACGATGTCCGCGCCATCATGGCCGGCAGCGAGCGCGAGGGCAGCGTGCACCGGCTCACCCGGGTGAAACCCATCGCGACCCCGGCCGCGATCGCGATCATGGATTGTGGCAAGCCGATCATCGCCGCCGTCAACGGCGCGGCCATGGGCTGGGGTATGGACGTTGCGCTGATGGCCGACATCCGCATCGCCTCGGACAAGGCGAAATTCGCCGAATTGTTCGTCAAGCGCGGGCTCATTACAGACCTTGGCGGCCTGACCCGCCTGCCGCTGATCGTCGGCGTGCAGAAGGCGGCCGAGCTGCTGTTCACCGGCGACGTCATCGACGCCGCCGAGGCCGAGCGCATCGGCCTCGTCCTCAGGACGGTGCCCCATGCTGAGCTGATGCCGGCGACCTACGCGCTCGCCGGCAAGATCGCCGCCAATCCGCCGCTCGCCGTGCAGCACCTGAAGGAAGGTCTGCGCAAGACCACCTATGGTGACCACCGCGAGATCGGCAGCTGGATCGCCCACATCCTGGGCATCCTGTTCCAGACCGAGGACCACAAGGAGGGCGTCGCCAGCTTCCTGGAGAAGCGCCCCGCCCACTTCAAAGGACGCTGAAGGCCAGCCATGGACCAGAAAACCAACCTCGCCCCCTTCCTGCCGATCCCGCACGCGCAGCCGCAAGGCAAGATGGTGCGCCGCCCCGACGGCAGCATCATCGTCGACACGCTGCTGCAACTCGGCGACTACGAGCACAACGTGGTCGCCTTCCTGCACAAATGGGCGGCCAAGGTACCGGACCGGCTGTGGATCGCCCAGCGCGCCAAGGACCGCTCTTGGGAGAGCATCACCTATGGCGAAGGCCTGAGGCGGGTGAACGCCATCTCCCAGGCGCTGCTCGATCGTGGCCTCGATGGTTCGAAGCCGGTGATGATCCTGTCGGGCAACTCGATCAACCAGGCGCTTTTGGTGATGGGCGCCATGCAGGTGGGCATTCCCGCCTCGCCGGTCGCCACCGCCTATTCCACCATGCCCGGCGCCCACGCCAAGCTGCACCACGTGTTCAACCTGATCGAGCCGAAGCTGATCTTCGTCGAGCAGGGCACGCCGTTCGAGGGCGCGCTGGCGTCGCTCGACCTTGGCGGCGTCGAGCTGGTCGCCCATGACGATCCGCCGCGCGGCTTCAAGGCGACGCCGTTCGCCGATCTGCTTTCCGTGACGCCGACCGACGCGGTGAAGGCGGCGTTCGAGCGCACCGGCCCCGATACGATCGGCAAGTACCTGTTCACCTCGGGTTCGACCGGCATGCCGAAAGGCGTGGCGCAGACCCAGCGGATGATGTGCTCGAACCAGAAGGCCAACGAGATCATCTTCCCGCGCGATCCCGACTACGCGCCGGTGCTGGTCGACTGGCTGCCCTGGAACCATTGCTATGGCGGCAATTCCAACTTCAACGGCGTGCTGAGCCAGGGCGGCTCGTTCTATATCGACGACGGCAAGCCGCTGCCCGACTTCCTGCACCTGACGGTCGAGAACCTGCGCGAGATCTCCCCCACCGAGTACCTCTCGGTCGCGGCCGGCCATGCGCTGGTGGTCCGCGCGCTCGAAGACGACAAGGCGCTCGCCCGCCACTTCTTCTCCAGCGTGCGCAAGCTGGGATATGGCGGCGCGAGCCTGCCGCACGAGGTATGGCAGCGTTACCAGGACCTCGCCGTGCGCGAGACCGGCCAGCGGCTGCTGTTCCGCACCGGATGGGGCTCGACCGAGACCGGCCCGGTGTCGTCCACTCTGCACTGGCCGATCGAGGGCACGGGCAATGTGGGTCTGCCCATGCCCGGCACCACGCTGAAGCTGGTGCCGAACGGCGACAAGCTCGAGGTGCGGGTTAAGGGTCCGAACATCTTCACCGGATATTACCGCCAGCCGGAAAAGACCGCCGAGGCGTTCGACGAGGAAGGCTTCTACAAGATCGGCGACGCCCTCGCGCTCGTGGACGAGAACGACATCAACCAGGGCCTGCGCTTCAACGGCCGCGTGGTCGAGGACTTCAAGCTGACCTCGGGCACCTTCGTATCGGTGGGCACCCTGCGCGTCCAGGTCAACGACGCCTGCGCGCCGCTGGTCGCCGACAACCTCATCGCTGGCCACGACAAGGATTTCGTCGGCAGCCTGCTGTGGCCCAACGTCGCCAATTGCCGCAAGCTGGCCGGCGTCGGCGACGAGGTGCCGGTCGAGGCGCTGATCCGGCATCCGAAGGTGATCGCGCACATTCGCGACGGTCTGAGGGCGCACAACAAGGCCAAGCCGGGCTCGTCGACGCGCATCCAGCGGGCGATCATGATGACCGAGCCGCCGTCGATGGAAAACAACGAGATCACCGAGAAGGGCTACGTCAACCAGCGCGCCGCGCTGGAGCGCCGCGCCGACCTGGAGGCGAAGCTGTTCGAGCAGGTGCCGGGCGACGGCGTCATCGACATGGCCTGAACCATGCCCGGCCACGCCGAGATGCATGCCGCCCATCCATCGAGGACGGCGGAATTCATCGAGCCGGCGCACGGCGTCCTGTTCGATTCGCTGCACGGCATCGCCGAGGGCCAAGCGCGAGTGCAGGCGGTACTGGAAGGCAGCGCCGGGCGAACGCCGGTGTTTGCACCCGCCCTGTTCACCGACCCGCATGGTTCGGTGTCCGTGACCGAATGGGAGATACCGGGCGAGACGCCGCTGAAGGGCATCAGTATCCGCCGCATGAGCGGGCCATGGATCGAATACGCCGCCGACTACTACGACACCGGGCCGTTGCGCCGGAAAGCCTACAAGGATGGCGGAGCGCTGCCCGACTGGCCGCGTAACGCGCCCGATGTCCATGACGAGCGGCCGGGCACGTCGCTGTCGGAGGCAGCGCTTGGCTGGCTTGCCTCACGCCGGGCGTTGCGGGCGGCGGGCGGCTGGGACGTTTCGACAACCGTCGCCGAGCCCAGCGGCCTCGACGCCGCGGACATGCATGCCATCATGAACGACCGCTCGACCGAGCGGGATTTCGACATCATCTGCGACCTGATGCATCCGACAGACGCGGTCTATGTGGACCCGATCTTCGGCGTGTTCCGCGGTCAGGCCCGCATCCGCGAATGGCTGACCGACATCATGGGCAAGGTCGGCAAGGCCCGTTACGAACCGGTCGGCGCACCCCTCCTCGCGGATGGGGTGTCGTTCCAGGAATGGCGGCAGGTGGCGCCGTTGCCGGACGGCGGCGAGATCGTCATGTCGCGCGGCGCCAGCGTCCGCCGCTTCGAGGACGGCTGGATGACCTATGCCGCCGATTATTTCGACACAGCGCCCATGCTCGATCCCGACGTTCAGGCGGCCAGCAAGGCCGCCGGCTCGACGGTAACCATCGAGGACGTACTGCGTTATGTGAAACTGCCAACGTCCTGAGGATTTCATGACCGACTTCACCGTCCGCACCGCCACCCGTGAAGACGTCGACATCATCGCCGGATGGGCCGCGAAAGAAGGCTGGAATCCCGGCCTCGGCGATGCCGCCTGCTTCCACGCCGCCGACCCCGAAGGCTTCCTGATCGGGCTGCTGGGCGGCGAGCCGATCACCGCCATCTCGGCGGTTTCCTATGGCAGCTCGTTCGGCTTTCTCGGCTTCTACCTCTGCGTGCCCGAGCGGCGCGGCCAGGGCTATGGCATCAAGACCTGGGAATCCGGCATGGCCAAGCTGGAGAAGGTGAAGACCATCGGCCTCGACGGCGTCGTCGCCCAGCAGGACAACTACGCCAAATCGGGCTTCGTGCTGGAGCACCGCAACATCCGCCATGGCGGCCGGCCCGCCGCCGTGGCCACCGATCCCGGCATCCGGCCGCTGGCAGAAGGCGACAGGCGCCATCTCGACGCCATGGACCTGGCCTGCTTCGGCTATGAGCGCAAGGCGTTCCTCGATGTCTGGCTGACCGCGCCGGGCCACCGCGCCATCGGCTGCTTCGAGGGCGCGCGGCTCGACGGTTATGCGGTCACCCGCCCATGCCTGGAGGGCACCAAGATCGGCCCGCTGTTCGCCGTCTCGCCCGAGGTGGCAGAGCGGCTGTTCGACGCGGCGGCCAATGGCGTGACCGGTCCGGTCTTCCTCGACACGCCCGTGCCCAACAAACCAGCCATCGCGCTGGCTGAGAAAAAGGGCCTGACCCCGTCCTTCGAGACCGCACGCATGTATCTGGGCCCAAAGCCCCTGCTGCCGCTGGGCGAGGTGTTTGGCATCACCAGCTTCGAACTGGGGTAATTCCATTCCCCTAATACCAGCCGTCACCCCTGCGCACGCGGGGGCCCAGCTCTTCATAGGGCTGGCTGAAGGTCTTGGCTCGTCCAACGAAACCTTTTTTAGTGACAGAGAGGTTGAGACGCCTCGTGGTGGCCCCGACTGGGTTCCCGCGTGCGCGGGAATGACGATCGGGGGCGTTACACCCGCAGCATCAATCCACCATCTACCCTCAGCCCGTGCCCGGTGACGAAGCCGCCCAGATCGGACGCGAGGAACAGCGCGCCCTTGGCGATGTCGATGGGTTGGCCGAGGCGCTTGAGCGGCGACTTCTTCGCCCACACATTGGCGACTTCGGGATTCTCGTGCATCGCCGTCGTCATGCCGGTGACGATGGCGCCGGGCTCGATGTAGTTGGCGGTGATGCCGTAGCGGCCTTCCTCAAGCGCGATGGTGCGGGTGAGGCCGGCGACGCCCGCTTTCGAGGCGCAATAGGCGGCAAGGCCGAAATCCGTACCCTGTGCCATCACCGAGGCGGTGTTGATGATGCGGCCCGCACCCGATTCGCGCAGATGCGGGATCGCCGCCCTGGCGAGCCGGAACTGGGCGGTGACGTTGACGCTCATCACCTTGTCCCAGTGGCTGTCGGGCATGTCCACCGTGTTGGCGCGGCCGCTGACGCCGGCGTTGTTGAACAGGATATCGAGCCGTCCCCAGGTGGCGATGGCGGTATCGACGATCTTCTCCGGC
>VFQP010002151.1_pt1 | contig 22916 bp, 23 predicted proteins | sample 3512351 | NCBI WGS metagenome assembly VFQP01 (sample SAMN10412372, study PRJNA504923) | tailings metagenome | isolation source: Relicate 1 Philex TSF1 revegetated site | place: Philippines: Tuba, Benguet | collected 2017-08-29
ACTCCGGCAAGTACGACGGTCTGGATTTCAGCGCCGCCTTCGACGCCATCGTCGGCGATCTGGAAGCCAGTGCGCACGGCGCGCGCAAGACCCAGTTCCGCCTGCGCGACTGGGGCATCAGCCGCCAGCGCTACTGGGGCTGCCCGATCCCGATCATCCACTGCGACAGCTGCGGCGATGTACCGGTGCCGGAAGACCAGTTGCCGGTGGTGCTGCCCGAAGACGTGGTGCCGGATGGCGCAGGCAGCCCGCTGGCGAAGATGCCCGAGTTCTACGAGTGCACCTGCCCGAAATGCGGCGCCCCGGCCAAGCGTGAAACCGACACCATGGACACCTTCGTGGAGTCGTCCTGGTACTTCGCCCGCTACGCCAGCCCGAACTACGAAGGCGGCATGGTCGACCCGCAAGCGGCCAATCACTGGTTGCCGGTGGATCAGTACATCGGCGGCATCGAGCACGCCATCCTCCACCTGTTGTACGCGCGCTTCTTCCACAAGCTGATGCGTGACGAAGGCCTGGTGTCTTCGAATGAGCCGTTCAAGAACCTGCTGACCCAGGGCATGGTGGTCGCCGAGACCTACTACCGCACCCTGGAAAACGGTGGCAAGGACTGGTTCAACCCGGCCGATGTCGAGGTCGAGCGTGACGCCAAGGCCAAGGTCATCGGCGCCAAGCTCAAGAGCGACGGCCTGCCGGTGGAAATCGGCGGCACCGAGAAGATGTCCAAGTCGAAGAACAACGGCGTCGACCCGCAGGACATGATCGATGCGTACGGCGCCGACACCTGCCGTCTGTTCATGATGTTCGCCTCGCCGCCCGACATGAGCTGCGAATGGTCGGATGCCGGCGTCGAGGGTGCCAACCGCTTCCTGCGTCGCGTCTGGCGCCTGGCCCACGGCCACGTCAGCGCCGGTCTGCCGGGCAAGCTGGATGTGGCCAGCCTGAGCGACGAACAGAAGGCGGTGCGCCGCGCCATTCACCTGGCGATCAAGCAGGCCAGCAACGATATCGGCCAGCACCACAAGTTCAACACCGCCATCGCCCAGGTGATGACGCTGATGAACGTGCTGGAAAAGGCCGCCACCGCGACCGAACAGGACCGCGCGCTGGTGCACGAAGGCCTGGAGATCGTCACCCTGCTGCTGGCACCGATCACCCCGCACATCAGCCACGAGCTGTGGCAGCGCCTGGGTCATGCCGATGCGGTGATCGACGCACAGTGGCCGCAGGTCGACGAATCCGCCCTGGTGCAGGACAGCCTGACCCTGGTGGTACAGGTCAACGGCAAGCTGCGCGGGCAGATCGAAGTTCCGGCCAGCGCCTCCCGCGAGGACGTCGAAGCCGCCGCCCGCGCCAACGAGAACGTGCTGCGCTTCACCGAAGGCCTGAGCATTCGCAAGGTCATCGTGGTGCCAGGCAAGCTGGTCAACATAGTCGCCAACTGATTAAGCTCGGCGCCACCGCGACGTGGCGCCGCGATCCGCCAAGGGGATATGAGAATGATGAAACGGAATCTGCTGGTCATCGGCCTGGCCGCCCTGCTCAGCGCCTGTGGTTTCCAGCTGCGTGGCACCGGCGACGTACAGTTCGCCCTCAAGGAGCTCGATGTCAGCGCGCGTAACGCCTATGGCGAGACAGTGAAAGAGTTGCGCGAGATACTGACCCGCAATGACGTTCGCGTCCATGCCGGCGCACCCTACAAGCTGGTGCTGAGCAACGAGTCCGAGAATCGTCGCACTGCCAGCTACAGCAGCGGCGCTCGTACTGCGGAATACGAACTGACTCTGGGCCTGGAGTACGAGATCCGTGGCGCGCAGAACCTGCTGCTGACCGGCAACAAGCTGGAAGTGCAGAACTACTACCAGCAGGACGACAACAACCTGACCGGCTCTGATCAGGAGGCCGCTCAGCTGCGTAACGAACTGCGCCGCGAGCTGATCCAGCAACTGGCACTGCGCCTGCAGCAGATCACGCCTGCACAGCTGGACCAGCTGCAGCAGACCGCCGAAGCCCGCGCCAAAGCGGAAGCCGAAGCGCTCGAAGCTGCCCGCAGCGCGCGCGAAGCTCAGGTCGCGCCGCAGCAGTCGCCGATCGAACTGCCGTCCCGCTAAAGGCCCAGGGGCCGCATCCGCGGCCCTATGCCTCCGTCCAGATGACCTCACCTCGATGAAGCTTGCCCCCGCGCAACTCGGCAAACACCTGCAAGGCGCGCTTGCCCCTGTCTACGCCATTAGCGGGGACGAGCCACTGCTCTGCCAGGAAGCCGCCGACGCCGTTCGCAACGCCTGCCGCCAGCAGGGCTTCAGCGAACGCCAGGTGTTCAACGCCGAAGCCAACTTCGACTGGGGCAACCTGCTGCAGGCCGGCGCCAGCCTTTCGCTGTTCGCCGAAAAACGCCTGCTGGAACTGCGCCTGCCCTCCGGCAAGCCGGGCGACAAGGGCACGGCTGCCCTGCTCGAATACCTGGGCCGGCCGCCCGAGGACACCGTTCTGCTGCTCAGCCTGCCCAAGCTCGACGGCAGCACGCAGAAATCCAAATGGGCCAAGGCCCTGATCGACGGCCAGGTGAGCCAGTTCATCCAGATCTGGCCGGTGGACGCCAACCAGCTGCCGCAATGGATTCGCCAGCGCCTGGCCCAGGCCGGCCTGAGCGCCAGCGCCGATGCGGTGGAAATGATCGCCGCACGCGTCGAAGGCAACCTGCTGGCCGCCGCCCAGGAAGTGGAAAAGCTCAAGCTGCTCGCCGAAGGCAACCAGGTGGATGCGGAGACCGTGCAAGCCGCCGTGGCCGACAGCGCCCGCTTCGACGTGTTCGGCCTGATCGACTGCGCCCTGGCCGGCGACGCGGCGCATGCCCTGCGTGTCCTCGAAGGGCTGCGCGGCGAGGGCGTGGAAACGCCGGTGATCCTCTGGGCTCTGGCGCGCGAGATTCGTCTGCTGGCCGGCATCGCCCACCAGCAGAGCCAGGGCATCCCGCTGGACAAGGCCTTCGCCAGCGCCCGCCCTCCCGTCTGGGACAAACGCCGCCCGCTGGTTTCCAAAGCCCTGCAACGCCACAGCAGCAAACGCTGGGGCCAGTTGCTGCAGCAGGCGCAGCTGATCGACGCGCAGATCAAGGGCCAGGCGCCCGGTGATCCCTGGAGCGATCTGGCACTGCTGACCCTGCAACTGGCCGGTCAACGCCTGCGCCTCGCGTAGGGCGCCGCGGGGCCGCCCAGGTCGTGCGCAGCCAATGGCGGTAATCCCGGTACGCACGGCAGCCTCCACGATCTGGACATTTTCCGTACAGCGGCGCATAGTCCTCGCGCCTGCGCTGGAAGCAGGCCCTACCGAGGAACCCCGCATGAGCAAGAAAGCCGCAAAGCGGCCGAACAAGGCCAAATCCATCATCGCCCAGCCACTGTTTCGTTCCCGCCAGGAACGACCGCAGAAAGGCAAAGGCAGCTACCGCCGCGAAGCCTCCCACAACTGGGAGGCTTCTTGCTTTATGGGCTATGTCGGCGCACTGATGGCCCTGCCTGCAGCCCGGTCATGCTAAGGTAGCAGCCTGCTTAAACGCCCTGAGATAGACATGCCACCCCAGTTTCCACGTCGCACCCTGGCCCTGCTTCCTCTATTGCTGTTGGCAGCCTGCGCCCAAGCCCCAGCAGAAAGTCTTCCGCCAGCCGCACCGGTTGCCGCACCGCAGGTCACCGCCGAGAAACCTGCCCCCAGCTTTGCCGATTGGCGCCAGGCGCTGCGCAGCGAGGCAGTGGCTGCCGGAATCGATGCCGCCCTGTTCGACCGCGTCTTCGCCGGCATCACGCCTGACCCGAGCGTCATCAAGGCCGACAGCAGCCAACCGGAATTTACTCGCCCGGTATGGGAGTACCTCGATGGCGCCGTCTCGGCCAGCCGAATAGGCCGTGGACGCGTGCTGCTGGCCCAGCACAATGCAGTGCTGCAGCGCATCGAGCAGCGCTACGGCGTCGAGGCGCCGGTACTGGTGGCGATCTGGGGTCTGGAGAGCAACTTCGGCAGCAACATCGGCGGTCATAGCGTGATCCGCTCGCTGTCCACCCTGGCCTTCGAAGGCCGCCGCCAGGCCTTCTGGCGCACCCAGTTGCTGGCCGCCCTGCAGATACTGCAGAACGGCGACATCAGCAGCGAGCACATGATCGGCTCCTGGGCCGGTGCCATGGGCCAGACCCAGTTCATGCCCACCACCTACAACCAGCACGCCGTGGATTTCGACGGCGACGGCAAGCGCGACCTGTGGAACTCCTCGAGCGATGCCCTGGCCTCGGCCGCCCATTATCTGCAAGCGTCCGGCTGGCAGCGCGGTCAGCCCTGGGGCTTCGAGGTTCGTCTGCCGAACGGCTTCGACTACGCCCTGGCCGACCCCGAGCAGCGCCGCACATTGGCCGAATGGGCCGAGCTCGGCGTACGACCGCTGGCACCGACAGGGGCGGCGGCAAGCTCCCGAGCCAGCCTGCAGTTGCCTGCCGGCCATCGCGGCCCGGCCTTCCTGCTGCTGGACAACTTCCGCAGCATCCTCAAGTACAACAACTCCACCTCCTATGCGCTGGCCATCGGTCTGCTCGCCGACAACCTGCTGCGCCCCAGCGAGGTGCAGGGCCAATGGCCGCGTGACGAACGTCAGCTGGGCCGCAGCGAACGCATCGAACTGCAGGAGCTGCTGGCACAGAAGGGTTTCGACCCCGGCCCGGCCGACGGCATCATCGGCGCCAATACACGCAAGGCCATCCGCGCCCTGCAGCTGCAGCTGAACTGGCCGGCCGACGGCTATCCCAACACGCAACTGCTGCAGCAACTGCGCGGCCGCTGACGCCAAAGCCGCTGGCGTGGCCGCCCCGGCAGGCGGCCACCTGCCTCGCCCAGGTACTTGTCGACAAGCGGCCCCGGCGTCTGCATACACCTTCTGTGGTAGACTGGCGGGCGGCCAAAAGCCACCTGCCCACGGAGCCTCTACCGGAGCCCAGATTTCCGATGTCCGATTCCTCCTCGCCCAAACCCGTCGCCAGCGGCGAAAAATTCCGCACCGCCCAAGGCATCACTGCGATCAAGGATGGTCAGAAGCGCCGTGCCTCGGCCGAGCCCCAGGTCTTCGAGCCCAAGCCCAAATGGCTGCGGGTCAAGGCACCGGGCGGCAGCCGTTTCGAGGCGGTCAAGCGCAACGTCGGCGAACACCGCCTGAGCACCGTGTGCCAGGAATCGCATTGCCCGAACATGGGCGAGTGCTGGTCCAACGGCACCGCGACCATCATGCTGATGGGTTCGGTGTGCACCCGAGCCTGCCGCTTCTGCGCCGTGGACACCGGCAACCCCAATGGCTGGCTGGATCTGGAAGAGCCGCAGAACACCGCCAAGTCGGTGGAGCTGATGGCCCTGCGTTACATCGTGCTGACCTCGGTGGACCGCGACGACCTGGAAGACGGCGGCGCCAGCCACTACGCAGCCTGCGTGCGGGCGATCAAGGAGAACACCCCGCAGGTGGTGGTCGAAGCCCTGACCCCGGATTTCGATGGCGATCATCAGGCCATCGAACGCGTGGTGGACTCGGGCCTGGAGGTGTTCGCGCAGAACGTCGAGACGGTCAAGCGTCTGACCCATGTGGTGCGTGACCCGCGCGCCGGCTACGAGAAGACCCTCAAGGTGCTCGAGCACGCCAAGAAGCACCGTCCGCAGGTGCTGACCAAGACCAGCCTGATGCTCGGCCTGGGCGAAACCGACGAGGAAATCCTGGAAACCATGGATGACCTGCGTGCCATCGGCGTGGACATCCTCACCCTCGGCCAGTACCTGCAACCCACGCGCAACCACCTGAAGGTACAGCGCTGGGTCAGCCCCGAAGAGTTCAACCGCCTGCGTGACATCGGCCTGGAGAAGGGCTTCATGGAAGTCGCCGCCGGCCCGCTGGTACGCTCCAGCTACCGCGCCGATCGCGTTTTCGAGAAGAACAACCTGGGCCTCGCCGCCCCGGTTCCGGTGCCCGGCCAGGAGGTCGACGCCAGCCTGATTCCGGCGCTGAACCTGAACTGAGCCTGCTCTTCACGACAAACGAAAAAGGGACGCCGAGGCGTCCCTTTTTCGTTTCTGAGAACAATAAACTCGGTGGCCTCATTGGTGCGCACAGCGCACCCTACGCATGGCGGATCACCGTCCGTAGGGTGCGCCGTGCGCACCGCGAAATCGCTGATATCCCTGGACGGCCCGCCCCTACGCGTAGCCCAGACGGGCGCGCAGCGCCTGCTCCAGCCGTTGCGACACCTCGTCGAACGCTGGCGGCGATGGCAGCAGATCGCGCATCTGCACCATCTTCAGCCCCGCGTAGCCGCAGGGATTGATGCGCAGGAAGGGCGTCATGTCCATATCGACGTTCAGCGCCAGGCCATGGAAGGAGCAGCCGCGGCTGACGCGCAGGCCCAGCGAGGCAATCTTGTCGCCTGCCACGTACACCCCTGGCGCATCGGCCTTGGGCGCCGCCTCGATGCCATAGCTGGCGAGCAGGTCGACCAGACTCTGCTCCATGGCGGTGACCAGTTCGCGCACGCCGAGATCGAGGCGGCGCAGATCGAGCATCAGATAGGCCACCAGCTGGCCGGGACCGTGATAGGTCACCTGGCCGCCGCGTTCGACCTGCACCACCGGAATGTCGCCCGGCGCCAGCAGGTGTTCGGCCTTGCCGGCCTGGCCCTGGGTGAACACCTTGGGATGCTGCAGCAGCCAGATCTCGTCCGCCGTCTGCTCGTCACGCTCGCGCGTCAACTGGCGCATGCTTTCCAGGGTGGGCTGATACTCGACCAGCCCCAGATGGCGGACAACGAGCTCGGGCACGGCTATCACAGCACCATGTGCACGCGGCCGGTGGCACGCAGATCGACGTGAATGGCCTGCAACTGCTCGACGCTGGTGGCGGTGATCAGCACCTGCACCGAGAGGAAGTTGCCGTTGCGGCTGTCACGCATCACCAGGGTCGAGGCATCCAGGTCCGGCGCGTGACGCTGGATCACTTCGATCACCAGCTCGGAGAAACCTTCGCCAGCGGTGCCGATCACCTTGATCGGGTAACGCTCGCAGGGAAATTCGATTTTGGGCGGTTGGACGTCGCTATCGGTCATGGCATCAGCGGGCTCAAAGCCCGTCCAGAAGAGGGCCGCCCCGGGTTGGAGCGGCCAGGTTTGATCAGTTGAACAGGCCGAAGAAGAACAGTCGGATGCTGTCCCACAGACGGCGCAGCAGACCGCCCTCTTCGACCGCCTCGAGGGCCACCAGGTCGGTGCTGCGCACCACCTCCTCGCCCAGCTTGACCTCGACCTTGCCGATCACGTCGCCCTGCTGGATCGGCGCGATCAGACGCGGATTGAGGCTCATGCTCGCCTGCAGCTTCTCCAGCTGGCCCTTGGGCAGGGTCATGGTCAGGTCCTCGGCCAGGCCGGCCTTGACCTGATGCGTGGTGCCCTTCCAGACAGTGGCCTGCGCCAGCTCGGTGCCCTTCTTGTAGAAGGTGCGGCTTTCGAAGAAGCGGAAGCCGTAGGTCAGGAGCTTCTGTACCTCGGCGGCGCGGGCCTGCTCGCTGACGGTGCCGAACACGGCGGCGATCAGGCGCTGGCCGTCACGCACGGCAGAGGCCACCAGGCAGTAACCGGCTTCTTCGGTGTGGCCGGTCTTGAGGCCATCGACCGTACTGTCACGCCACAGCAGCAGGTTGCGGTTCGGCTGCTTGATGCCGTTCCAGAGGAATTCCTTCTGCTTGTAGATATCGTAGTGAGCCGGGTCCTCGTAGATGATCGCGCGGGCCAGCTTGGCCATGTCGTGCGCCGAGGAGTAATGCTCCGGGTCCGGCCAGCCGGTGGAGTTCATGAAGTGGGTGTTGCTCATGCCGAGACGCTGGGCATGGGTGTTCATCATGTCGGCGAAGGCGTCCTCGCTACCGGCGATGTGCTCGGCGATGGCGATGCTGGCGTCGTTGCCCGACTGGATGATGATGCCGTGCAGCAGATCGTCCACCGAGACTTCCTTGCCCACCTCGATGAACATCTTCGAGCCGCCCTTGCGCCAGGCCTTCTCGCTGACGCGGACCATATCGCTTTCCTTGATCTGGCCGCGGTTGATCTCCAGGGTGGCGATATAGGCGGTCATCAGCTTGGTCAGGCTGGCCGGCGGCAGGCGCTGGTCACCGTTGCTCTCCACCAGCACCTGGCCACTGGCGGCATCCATCAGCACGTAGGAAGTCGCGGCCAGTTGCGGGGGAGCGGGAACCACTTGCTGGCTGGACCAGGCGAGCGGTGCGGTCAGCAGGCCCAGGAAGAGGAAGGCACGTTGCGCGAAGCTGGTGATGTTCATCCGTCTCTCGAAAATGTGTTGCTTGGGTTGTAAACGCGACCCCGAAGGATCATCTGGCGGCTCGCCACGAGCGAGCCACGGGTGTTAGTCCGGCAATTGCCGGGGAAGTGCCCTCAGTCGGCACGCACCAGCGTGGGCTGCCCCAGGTTGGCCAGGCGTACGCTGCTCTGCAGCTGCTCAGCCTCGCCCTGGTTGCTGATCGGCCCCAATCTGACCCGGTGCAGGATCTGCTGGTCGCGTACCACTGAGCTGATGAACACCGGGACACTGGTGGTCTGAGTCAGCTTGGCCTTGAGCAGCTCCGCAGCGTCCGGATTGGCGAAGGCTCCCACCTGGAGATACAGGCCAGAGGCTGCGAGTGAATCGTTTTTTTTTGAGTCGATCTGCACGGGCACCACGGCCGCCGCGTGCTGCGTCGGCGGTGGCGAGTACTGCTCGACGACCTGTGCCACCGGCTGCGCGGCAGGCTTGGCCACAGCGGCCTTGGCCGGCTGATTGTTAGCCAGCACCAGCGGTACCGGTCGGCCCTGCTGCGCCCACCACTCGTGGGGGTCGATACCCTCGACCTTGACCCGCGCGGTGCCCTTCTCGGCATAGTCGAGCTTCTTCGCTGCGGCGAAGGACAGGTCGATGATGCGATCGGAATAGAACGGTCCGCGGTCGTTGACGCGCAGGATCACGCTCTTGCCGTTCTCCAGGTTGGTCACCCGCACGTAGCTGGGCAGCGGCAGCGTCTTGTGCGCCGCAGTCATGCCGTACAGGTCGTAGGTCTCGCCGTTGGCGGTGGCCTGACCATGGAACTTGGTGCCGTACCAGGAAGCCGGCCCCACCGCCTGATAGCGACGGGCGTCCTGAATCGGGTAGTACTGCTTGCCGAACACCACGTAGGGGCTGGCCTTGACCGGCCCGTAGTGCGGCATGGGGATGGCGTCGGGAATCTTCGACACGTCCACGTCCCACCAGGGCGCGCCATCCTTGTGCGGACGGTTGAAATCGCCCGGCCCGGAAATGCCGCTGGATTGACCAGGCGTCACCACCGGCTGCGGTGCACGATTGGAAGAGCAGCTGGTCAGCAGCAGCGCCGCGGTGACGCAGGCCGCCAGCGGCAGCAGTTTGGACGCACTCATCGATTACCCCGTGCTTCGACCAGCAGTTCAGCCAGTTGGTTGACCGCCATGGCGTACATCACGCTGCGATTGTAGCGGGTGATGGTGTAGAAGTTGGGCAGGCCGAACCAGTATTCGTCGCCCTGCGCGCCCTCCAGGCGGAAGGCGGTGACCGGCAGATCCTCGGCCAGCTTGTCCTTGCTCTTCCAGCCCAGCGCGCGCAGCTCGGCGACGTTCTTCACCGGATCCAGGCCCTGGGTCAGGCCTTCGTCGACCCGCGCACCGCTGACCTGGACGCGACTGGCGACCTGGCCGCCGGCCTGCCAGCCGTGACGCTTGAAATAGCTGGCAACACTGCCGATGGCATCGGTCGGATTGCTCCAGATGTTGATGTGGCCGTCACCGTCGAAGTCCACGGCGTAAGCGCGGAAGCTGCTCGGCATGAACTGCGGCAGGCCCATGGCACCGGCGTAGGAGCCCTTCAGCGAAAGCGGATCGACCTGCTCCTCGCGAGTCAGCATGAGGAACTCGCGCAGTTCCTTGCGAAAGAACGGCGCGCGCGGCGGGTAGTCGAAGGCCAGGGTGGACAGCGCGTCCATCACCCGCCAGCTGCCGGTGTTGCCGCCGTAGAAGGTCTCCACGCCGATGATCGCGACGATGAATTGCGGCGGCACGCCGTACTCGGCTTCGGCCTTCTCCAGCGCCGCCTGGTGCTGACGCCAGAAGTCCACACCACGCGCGATGCGGGCGTCGGTGATGAAGATCGGGCGGTACTCCTTCCATGGCTTGACCTTCTCCGCCGGACGCGAAATGGCGTCGAGAATGGCCTGCTTGCGCTCCACCTCGGCGAACAGGGCAACCAGCTGCTCGCTGGCGAAGCCGTAGTCGCGGGTCATTTCCTCGACGAACTCGGCCACCTGCGGCGAGCCGTCGTAATCAGCCGCCAGCGCCTGGGCACCTGTGCCGAGCAGGCCGGCCATGCCGACCCCGATGAACGTCCGAGCAGCCCAACTGCGCAGTGAATGCATTAAGTCCCAACCCCCAATCAAACCTGAGCGATCCACTTTCTGTGGGTGTGGATCGCCATCAATATCCCGAAGCCTGACAACAGCGTCACCAGATGGGTTCCGCCGTAGCTAATGAAGGGCAGCGGCACCCCAACCACCGGCAACAGCCCGCTGACCATACCAATGTTGACGAAAACATAAACGAAGAAGGTCATGGTCAGCGCCCCGGCCAGCAGCTTGCCGAACAGCGTCTGTGCCTGGGCAGTGATCACCAGGCCGCGCGCCAGCAGCAGCAGATACAGCAGCAACAGGAGGCAGACGCCAACCAGGCCGAACTCTTCGGCAAGCACGGCAATGATAAAGTCCGTATGGCTTTCCGGCAAAAAATCCAGGTGCGACTGAGTGCCCAGCAGCCAGCCCTTGCCCAGAACGCCGCCCGAACCGATGGCCGCCTTGGACTGGATGATGTTCCAGCCCGCCCCCAGCGGATCGCTCTCCGGGTTGAGGAAGGTCAGCACGCGGCGCTTCTGGTAGTCGTGCATGACGAAGTACCACATGCCCACCGCAATCGGCACCACGGCAGCGGCAGCGCCGAGGATCCAGCGCCACTGCAGGCCGGCCATGAACACCACGAAGGCCCCCGAGGCCAGGATCAGCAGCGAGGTGCCGAGGTCCGGCTGCTTGGCGATCAGCACCACGGGTACACCGATCATCGCCAGGCTGACGACCAAATGCTTGAAACGCGGCGGCAGGTTGTGCCGCGCCAGGTACCAGGCGATGGTCATCGGCATGATGATCTTCATCAGCTCCGACGGCTGGAAGCGAATCACCCCGGGGATGTTGATCCAGCGGGTGGCCCCCATCGCGGTATGTCCCATCAGCTCGACCACCAGCAGCAGGCCGACGCCCGCCACATAGGCCAGCGGCACCCAGCGCGCCATGAAGCGCGGGTCGAACTGGGCGATCAGCACCACGCCCAGCATGCCGATGCCGAACGAGGTGGCCTGCCGGATCAACAGGTCGACGTTCTTACCACTGGCCGAATAGAGGATGAACAGGCTGCCGGCGCCGAGTACCAACAGCAGCAGCAACAGCCAGCCGTCGAGGTGCATGCGCTGCAGCAGCGTGGCGCGGCGGCGCAGCACGTCCTCATCGGACAGGGTGCGGTCGAAATTGCTCTTCATCGCTGACTAACCTCGGCGTTCTTCGGCTGCGCGAACTCGGCCTTGAGCTGGCCCGTCTGCTGATCCAGCAACCAGGCGTCCATCACCTGCTTGACCACCGGAGCGGCGACGCCAGAGCCGGATTCACCGTTCTCCACCATCACCGCCACGGCGATCTGCGGGTTCTCCACCGGGGCGAAGGCGACGAACAGCGCGTGGTCGCGGTGGCGCTCCTGGACCTTGTTGCGGTCGTACTTCTCGCCCTGCTTGATCGCCACCACCTGCGCGGTACCGCTCTTGCCGGCGATGCGATAGACCGAACTCTCGCCGACCTTGCGCGCGGTGCCGCGGGCACCGTGCAGCACGTCCTCCATGCCGCGGATGCCGTATTCCCAGAACTTCGGATCGCGCAGCACGATATCCGGCATAGGATTCGGGTCCACGGGCAGGCGGCCATCGACACTCTTGGCCAGGTGCGGACGTATCCACTTGCCGCGGGTGGCCATCAGCGCGGTAGCCTGCGCCAGCTGCAGCGGCGTGGTCTGCATGTAGCCCTGGCCAATGCCGAGAATCAGGGTTTCGCCGGGGTACCAGGGCTGGCGATAGCGCGCCCGCTTCCAGTCGCGCGAGGGCATCAGGCCCGCGGTTTCCTCGAACATGTCCAGCGCCACGCGCTGCCCGAGGCCGAAGCGGCTCATGTAGTCGTGCATGCGATCGACGCCCATCTTGTGCGCCAGATCGTAGAAGTAGGTGTCATTGGAACGGGCGATGGCCAGGTTGAGATCGACCCAGCCGTCACCGGTACGGTTCCAGTTACGGTACTTGTGGCTGTGATTGGGCAACTGATAGAAGCCTGGGTCGAACACCCGCGAGGTGGGCGTGACCACGCCGGCATCGAGGCCGGCCACGGCCACCATCGGCTTGATGGTCGAGCCCGGCGGATAGAGGCCGCGCAGCACGCGGTTGTACAGCGGCTGGTCGATTGAGTCGCGCAGCTCGCCATAGGCCTTGAAGCTGATGCCGGTGACGAAGGGGTTGGGATCGAAGCTGGGCTGACTGACCATCGCCAGCACCTCGCCATTGTTCGGGTCGATCGCCACCACCGCACCGCGGCGGCCGCCCAGGGCGTTCTCGGCGGCCTCCTGCAGGTGCACGTCGAGGCTCAGAACGATGTCCTTGCCCGGCTTCGGGTCGATGCGATTGAGCACCCGCAATACGCGGCCACGGGCGTTGGTCTCGACTTCTTCGTAACCCACTTCGCCGTGCAGCTCGTCTTCGTAGAAGCGCTCGATGCCGGTCTTGCCGATATGGTGGGTGCCGGCGTAGTCGGTCGGATCGAGACGCTTGAGCTCCTGCTCGTTGATTCGCCCGACATAGCCGACCGAATGAGCGAAGTGCTCCTGCTGCGGATAATGCCGCACCAGCTGCGCCGCCACCTCGACGCCGGGCAGGCGGAACTGGTTGACCGCGATGCGGGCGATCTGCTCCTCGGACAGCTCGAACAGGATCGGCACCGGCTCGAAGGGCCGCCGCCCCTGGCGCACGCGGCGCTCGAACAGCGCGCGCTCGTCCGCGGAAAGTTCCAGTACCTCGACCACGGTATCGAGCACGCTCAGCCAGTCGCCGGCACGCTCGCGGGTCACGGTCAGGCTGAAGCTCGGTCGGTTGTCGGCGATGATCACCCCGTTGCGGTCGAAGATCAGCCCGCGCGTCGGCGGAATCGGCTGCACGTGGATGCGGTTGTTCTCGGCCAGCGTGGAGTGATACTCGTACTGCACCACCTGCAGGTAGTACATGCGCATGATCAGCAGGCAGGTGAGCACGATGATTGCCACAGCACAGAACACCACCCGGCGCTTGACCAGGCGGGCGTCCTTTTCATGATCCTTGAGACGAATCGGCTGCGGCATCGATGACTACTTGTGGTACGGGTGGCCGGACAGCACGGTCCAGGCACGGTAGATCTGTTCGCCGAGCAGAATCCTGACCAGCGGGTGTGGCAGCGTCAGCGGCGACAGCGACCAGCGCTGTTCGCTACGCGCGCAGACCTCCGGCGCCAGCCCTTCCGGGCCGCCGACCATGAGGTTGACGTTGCGCGCATCCAGGCGCCAGCGCTCCAGCTCCGCCGCCAGCTGTTCGGTGCTCCAGGGCTTGCCATGGACCTCCAGGGTAACGATACGTTCGCCCGGCTGCACCTTGCTCAGCATGGCCTCGCCCTCCTGACGGATCAGGCGGGCGACGTCGGCGTTCTTGCCGCGGGTATTGAGGGGAATCTCCACCAGTTCCAGCGGCAGTTCGGCGGGCAGACGCTTGACGTACTCCTGCCAGCCCTCCTCGACCCAGCGCGGCATGCGCGAACCGACGGCGATCAGCTTGATGCGCATCGCGCCGCCTTATTCAGCGGAATGCTGGGCGCGGCTCTGCTCGGCACCCTGCCACAGGCGCTCCAGATCATAGAACTGGCGCGCGGTCGGCAGCATCACGTGCACGACGATGTCGCCCAGGTCGAGCAGGGCCCATTCGCCGCTGTCCAGACCTTCGCTGCCGATCGGGCGCACGCCCTGCTCCTTGACCTTTTCCAGCACGTTTTCCACCAGCGACTTGACCTGGCGGCTGGAGCTACCGCTGGCGATCACCATGAAATCGGTGATGCTGGTCTTGTCCTTGACGTCGATCACGGTGATGTCGGTCGCCTTGATCTCTTCCAGCGCCGCCACGGCGATCTTGACCAGCTCTTCGCTGGGCATGTTCTGCTTGCTCATAAATGACTCGTTTGCCTCGTGTAATGGACGTCAGCGCAGGCGCGACGCCTCAAGCATTGGGCGCACGGTAAAGATCGTGCGCCTGGATATAGGCCAGTACCGCATCGGGCAGCAGAAAGCGCGCCGAGCGGCCGGTTGCCAGTAAGTGGCGAATCTGCGTGGCGGATATCGCCAGCGGAGTCTGCCAGATGAAACTGATTTGCCCGCCCGGCCCGGCCAGGCTCAGCGGGTCGCTGACACTGCGCGCCGCCAGCAGATCGCGCAGCGCCTCCGGCGCCTCGCTGTCGGCATCCGGCCGCTGCAGCACCAGCAGGTGACAGTGATCGAGCAACTCCTGCCAGCGGTGCCAGCTCGGCAACCCGCAGAAGGCATCCCAGCCGAGCAGTAGAAAAAGCTGATCGTCCGCCGCCAGCTCGGCGCGCACCGACTCCAGGGTGTCCACCGTGTACGACGGCTTGTCGCGCTGGAGCTCACGGTCATCGACCGCCAGCCGCGGCTCGCCGGCCACCGCCAGGCGAACCATGGCCAAGCGCTGCTCGGCGCTCGCCTGTGGCGCGTCGCGGTGCGGCGGCCGCGCGCTGGGGATCAGCCGTAGCTCGTCCAGCGCCATGAACTCGGCCACTTCCAGCGCCGCACGCAGATGCCCGTTGTGCACCGGGTTGAAGGTACCGCCGAGCAGGCCGATACGTCGGGCGCCAATACCGTTCATTTATGTGCGAATGTGTCCGTCGCCGAAGACCACGTACTTCTCGCTGGTCAGGCCTTCCAGGCCGACCGGGCCACGGGCGTGCAGCTTGTCGGTGGAAATACCGATCTCGGCGCCCAGGCCGTACTCGAAACCATCGGCGAAACGGGTCGAGGCGTTGACCATGACCGAGGCGGAATCCACTTCGGTAAGGAAACGTCGCGCATCACTGAAGTTCTCGGTGATGATCGAATCGGTATGGTGCGAACCGTAGTGGTTGATGTGCTCGATGGCCGCATCCAGCGAGTCGACGATGCGGATCGCCAGGATCGGCGCGTTGTACTCGGCGAACCAGTCATCCTCGCTTGCTTCCAGCACATCGCTGCCGAGCAGTGCGCGGGTGGCGGCATCGCCGCGCAGCTCCACGCCCTTGTCGCGGTAGATGGCAGCCAGCGGCGGCAGCACGCGTTCGGCGATGGCCTGGTGCACCAGCAGGGTTTCCATGGTGTTGCACGGCGAGTAGCGCTGGGTCTTGGCGTTGTCACAGACGCGAATGGCCTTGTCGAGATCGGCGGCGATGTCGACATAGACGTGGCACACGCCGTCCAGGTGCTTGATCACCGGCACCTTGGCATCGCGGCTGATGCGTTCGATCAGGCCCTTGCCGCCGCGCGGCACGATCACGTCGACGAACTCCGGCATGGTGATCAGCTCACCCACCGCGGCGCGGTCGGTGGTTTCCACCACCTGCACGCAGGCCGCCGGCAAACCGGCCTCGGCCAGGCCCAGCTGGATGCAGCGGGCAATCGCCTGGTTGGAGTGGATGGCCTCGGAGCCGCCGCGCAGGATGGTGGCATTGCCGGACTTCAGGCACAGGCTGGCGGCATCGATGGTCACGTTCGGCCGCGACTCGTAGATGATGCCGATCACACCCAGCGGCACGCGCATCTTGCCGACCTGGATGCCGGAGGGCAGATAGCGCATGCCCTGGATCTCGCCGATCGGGTCCGGCAGGGTCGCCACCTGGCGCAGCCCTTCGATCATGCCGTCGACCACCGCTGGCGTCAGGGCCAGACGGTCGACCATGGCCGGTTCCAGACCACTGGCGCGAGCCGCGGCCAGGTCCAGTTCATTGGCGGCAGTCAGTTCGGCGCGAGCGGCGTCGAGGGCATTGGCCGCGGCCTGCAGCGCGCGATTCTTCTGCGCGGTGCTGGCACGGGCGAGCACCCTGGAGGCCTGGCGGGCGGCCTGGCCCAGGCGGGTCATGTAAGCGTGCACGGACTCGGTCATGGCGGCGGAGGTCTGGCAGTTGGAAAAAGGGGCTGATTATAGCGAGCTCGCAAGGCCACGCCCAGCGGCGTCTGGCAAGCGGTCGGAGTGATGCTGGCGGGCGGGGTTCTAGCCGCGGCGCCATGCCTGCCGACCCATCATCGCAGAAGTCCCCACAGCCTCTCTGACAAGGGCCCGCGCCAGGTAGACAAGGCGTTCGCCAGGGGCCCGCGGTAACGCCGCCCGCCCCACGGCAGAGCCGCCGCCAGCGCAACGGTGACACCCAGGCCCTGGGGCCGCCCGAAGGTTGGGTAAACAAAAGACAGCGCGATGTTTACCTTGCAATCGAGCTTTGTCAGACAAGACCGCCCCGGCGCCGTGTGCCGCCCCGTGGATAACGACAAGAAAAAGCCGGAGTGCCTCCATCATGCATTACCGCACCGACTACAGCGCCGCCCTGCTCGTCAGCCCGCCCGAGGTCCTGGAGATCGCTGGCTGGCGTCTGCATTACCAGGCTTACTCCACCCGCCAGCGCGACCCGCGCCCGCCGGTGCTGCTGCTTGGCGGTGCGTTCCAGAGCTTTCGCTCCTTCGCCGCCGAGGTGGAGGAGCTGCTGCCGAGCCATCCGCTGATCCTGCTCGACCTGCCCAGCCAGGGCGGCAATATGCAACTGGCGCCGGAGCTCGGCCTGGAGCAACTGGCTGACCTGATCGCCGCCTTCGCCGAACAGCTGCAGCTGCCGACACTGATGCCCATCGGTCTGTCCTATGGCTCGGCGCTGGCGGCCCTGTTCGCCGCCCGTCACCCGCAACGCTGCGCGCGCTTGCTGCTGGCCGGGGTCACCGCCTTCGGCCGCCCCGGCGCGCGGCGGCTGCTGGAGGAGGGCCTGGCCCTGCTCGATGAGGGGCGCATCGGCGAGTTCGCCCAGGGTGCCCTGACCGGCCTGCTCAACCCGCTGCATCTGCAGGACACAGGCGTTTCACCGGTGTTTCGCAAGGCGCTGCTGCGGCAGATCCAGCGCCTGTCGCCGACCGAGGTGGAGCGTTACCGGCAGAATAGCCGGCGCCTGCTGGCCTTCGCCGGCTTCGAGCGCCACCCGCTATGCCCGATCCTGGTGCTGGCCGGCGAGCACGATCATTTCACCCAGCCCTGGGAACACGCCCATTTCGCCGCGGCCTGCGCCCAGGCCGATTGCGCCCTGATCCACCAGGCCGATCATCTTGCCCAGTTCGAACGACGTGAAGCCTGCGCCGCGCTGTACCGGCCCTTCCTCGATGGGCGACCGCTGCCGGCACGCAGCCCGGGCAGCACGCGCCTGCAAGCCGAGCAGCTCCTGAAGCTGGAGAAACGCTGCGAGCCGCGCCTGGCGCCCCGCCAGCGTCAGGCACTGCTGCAGCATGCCGAAGGCCGGCAATGGACGGTGGAGCTGAGCGAGCTGGGCTTCTTCGGCGGGCTGCTGCAAGGCGACCTACCGCGGGACCTGCCTGGGCGGGGCTGGCAGCTGAGTTATGCGGATCTGCCCAGCCAGCCGCTGCTACCGCTGCGCCACGAAGACAGGGGCCTGGCCTTCGTCTTCCCGCATACCGATGCCGAGGCCAGCCAGGCCCTGGCCGCGCGCATCCATCCGGCGCCGCTGCCGACGGCGGCCTGCGCCTAGCGCCGGCATAGCCAGCCTGCGCGCGGCGCACCCTACGTCCGCGCCTGGATCACCCGCACCAGCCCCGGCAGGCGGGCTGGCGGCAGGCCCAGGCTCGTCGCATCGGCACTGGGGTCGAGCACCTGCACCTGAGCGAAGCCGCAGCGCTGAAAGCCCGCCATGATCTCGTCGTGATCGCGGTAATGCAGCGGATAGCTGCCGCGGGTCAGGCGCCCGATCAGGTCGACGCCCCAGCGCAGCTGGCGATAGCGCGGATGCTCGCGCAGATCCGGGTAGAGTTCGGTGAGGTAGGTGGCGCCAGCGAAGCTGCGAAGTTCGCTGGCCAGTCGGCTCCAGAACCCTTCGATCGCGGGCAGCGGGAAGTAGTTGACCAGCCCCTCGGTGATCACCACCACCGGCTCACTGCGCTTCAGATCCGCGAACAGCGCACCCAGCCGCTGATTGCCGCGCTCGGCGAGGATATCGACCGCGCGCACCTGATGCCGCCCGTCCAGCCAGCCTTCGCCATGCAGCAGCAGGCGCTTGCGTGCAGCCATGGCGGGCAGGTCCGCCTCCAGATACCGAAGCTGTGGATAACGCGCGCAGAAGCGCCGGCCGCGAGGCGACAGGCCGCAGGCGATCTCCACCACCTGCCGCACCCCGCCCTGCTCGATGGCTTCGGTCAGCAGCGCATCGATCTGCAGATGACGCTGCAGCAGCAGGGCCTCGATATCCAGGCCGAAGCCTGCACGTGCGCCCCAGGTCAGCGGCCACAGCAGCTTGTGCACGAAGCGGCCGAAGGCGGTGACGAACGCCGACTCGGCGAGCTGGTGGCGATACCAGACGTAACCGGTGTAATGCGCCGAAGGGCTGATATGGGCACTGCTGCCGCGGGAACGTTCAGGCATCTTTAAGGTTCTTGTTGTTATGCTCGCCGCCCCAGACTATGCCCATGCGACTTCATGCAACAGATGATGCCAGCCGAACCCACCCTTAGTTTGCCCTGGCCGCAGGCCCGCCCCCTGGCCGATGCCTTCTTCGACCGTGACGCGCGACTGCTGGCGCGCGAGCTGCTCGGCAAGGTGATTCGCCACCGCGTCGGCGCGCTCTGGCTGAGCGCGCGGATCATCGAGACCGAAGCCTATTACCTGGCGGAAAAGGGCAGCCATGCCTCGCTCGGCTACACCGAGAAACGCAAGGCGCTGTTCGCCGACGGCGGGCACATCTACATGTACTACGCGCGCGGCGGCGATTCGCTGAACTTCAGCGCCCATGGCCCGGGCAATGCGGTGCTGATCAAGTCCGCGCATCCCTGGGTCGACGCCATCAGCGGCGCCGACTCGCTCGCCGCCATGCAGCGCAACAATCCGGACAGCCTCGGCATGCCGCGCGCGCCCGAGCGCCTGTGCGCCGGCCAGACGCTGCTGTGCAAGGCCCTCGCCCTGAAAGTGCCGGACTGGGACGCGCGCCGTTTCGACCTGCAGCGGCTGTTCGTCGAGGACGTCGGCGAGCGCCCGCAGACCATCATCCAGTGCGCGCGCCTGGGTATTCCCAAGGGGCGCGACGAGCATCTGCCTTACCGTTTCGTCGACGCCGGCTACGCGCGCTACTGCACACGCAACCCACTGCGCCGCGGTCAGGTCGAAGGACATGATTACCAGTTGCTGAGCGTCGCAGGAGGTGACCTTTGAGCGTCTGGCTGGACAACCTGACCACCTGGCTGAGCGCCAACCCGCAATGGCTGGGGCTGGCGATCTTCCTTATCGCCCTGTTCGAATGCCTGGCCCTGGTGGGCATCCTCCTGCCAGGCGTGGTGCTGCTGTTCAGCGTCGCCCTGCTGGCCGGCAGCGGCGTACTCAGCCTGTGGGAAACGCTGGCGCTGGCCTATGCCGGTGGTTTCTGCGGCGACCTGCTGTCCTACACCCTGGGGCGACGCTTCAAGCACAACATTCCGCGCCTGCCGATCCTGCGCCGTCATCCGCAGTGGGTGATGCGCGCCGAGCTGTACTTCCGCCATTACGGCGTGGCCAGCCTGCTGGTGGGGCGCTTCATCGGCCCCCTGCGCCCTCTGCTGCCGCTGGTCGCCGGCATGCTGAACATGCCGCTGCTGCGCTTCATTCTGGTGAGTCTGGTGGCGGCAGCCGGCTGGTCGGTGGCCTACCTGCTGCCCGGCTGGGCCACCGGCGCCGCGCTGCGCCTGCCGATGGCCGAGGGGTTCTGGACGGAGGCGGCCGTTCTGCTGGCCGGCATCGGCCTGATCCTGCTGCTGACGGTGCAGGCCAGCCTGGCGGGAAAACAACGCGCCAGCCTGCTCGCCGGCGGGCTCAGCCTGCTGCTGTTGCTGGCGATCATGATCGGCTGGCCACACCTGGATGCGCTGGACCAGGGCCTGCTGACCCTGGTCCAGGAGCAGCGCCGGGCGCACCTGGATCGCTGGATCGTCACCCTGACACGGCTCGGCGATCTGCGCACGCAACTGGTGGCGGCCGTGGTGCTGTGCAGCCTGCTGCTGCTCGCCCGGCAATGGCGTCATCTGCTGTTCGCCGGTTCCACGCTGCTGCTCACCGCGCTGGGCAACACCACGCTCAAGCACGGTTTCGCCCGCGTGCGTCCCGATATTCTGAGCGAGCCGCTGACCAGCTTCAGCTTCCCCAGCGGTCACAGTTCGGCCTCGTTCGCCTTCTTCCTGGTGCTCGGGGTACTTGCCGGCCGCGGTCAGGGCGTGCGTCTGCGCCTGGCCTGGCTGGTGGTGGCCTGTCTGCCGGCGCTGGCCATTGCCCTGTCGCGGGTCTATCTGGGCGTGCACTGGCCCAGCGACGTGATCGCCGGGGCACTGCTGGCATCGGCCGTATGCGGCCTGAGCCTGACCCTGTGCCAGCGCCGCGAGGTGCTGCCGGCATTGCCGGCACGCCTGTGGTGGATCGTGCTGCCAGCCTGCCTGGCGGTACTCGGCGGCATGGCGGCCTGGCAGCTGTCGGCCGCGCTGCTGCGCTACGCCTACTGAGCCCAGGCTTCAGGCATCGCCCTGCAGCTGATCCACCATGACCTGCAGCTGTTCCAGGCGCTGCGCGGGATCGTCCTGCTGCAACAGCTGCAGTTTCTGCGTCGGCTCCAGCGGCAGCAGATAGGCCAGCTGATTCGCCAGCTGCTGCTGAGCGCCGACCACTCCGGCCATGCCCAGCCCCGAGACCAGCGGATGCTCGGCCAGGGCGGCGAGCAGCGCGGCCAGGTCGGCATGCTCGCCGAGCAGCGGACGATCCTCCTGCTCCGGCAGCCAGTCCACCTCCGCCAGCGTCAGTTGATCCGGCAGTACGCGGGCCTCGCGTACCCTGAAACGCCGTCCGCCCTCGACCCGGATGCCCAGCAGGCCGTTGGGGCGCTGCTGGAAGTCGCGCACCAGCGCCTCGCAGCCGATGGCGGCGAAGCTGCTGGCGGCCTCGCCCACCTCCGCGCCGTCGACGATGCACACCACGCCGAAGCCGCTGCCCTGTTTCATGCAGCGGCTGATCATGTCCAGATAGCGCGCCTCGAATATCTGCAGATCGAGCATGCAGCCGGGGAACAGCACGGTATTGAGGGGGAACAGCGGCAGGTTCATCGTCACCTCATAAGAACAGGACAATCGCCAGCGGCAACAGCACCGCGGTGATCACGCCCATCAGGCTCATGGCCAGGGCGGCGAAGGCGCCGCACTCGTCGCTCTCCTGCAGCGCCCGCGCCGTGCCTACGGCATGGGCGGTGATGCCCAGCGCCATGCCCAGCGCCGCCGGATGACGCACGCCGCACAGACGCAGCAGCGAAGGTCCGACCACGGCACCGATGACCCCGGTGATCATCACGAACACCGCCGCCAGCGCGGCGATGCCGCCGATCTGCTCGGCCACCAGCATGGCGATCGGCGAGGTCACCGATTTGGGCGCCATGCTCATCAGCATCAGCCGCTCGGCGCCGAACAGCCAGGCCAGCCCGGCTCCCAACAGCGTAGCCAAGGTGCCGGCGATCGACAGGGTGAGGATGATCGGCCAGAACAACTGGCGGATTCGCCGCAGGTTGAGATACAGCGGCACCGCCAGCGCCACCGTGGCCGGGCCGAGCAGCAGGGTCAGCAGCGCAACGCTGCTGCGGTATTCGGCGAAGCTCAAACCGCACAGCAGCAGAATGCCGATCACCGTGAGCATCGATACCAGCACCGGCTGCAGGAATACCCAGCGCGTACGTTCATAGGCGGCAACGGCCAGCTGATAGGCACCCAGGGTGATGCCGACACCGAACAGCGGGTGATGAATCAGCGCCTGCCAGGCGCCCTGCCAGTCCGGACTCATGCTTCCTCCCGACGCTGCTGGCGCTCGATCAGCTTCTGCATCAGCCAGCCGGCGAACGCCACCGACAGCAGCAGCGACAGCAGCAATGCACCGACCACCGCCCAGAAATCGGCGGCGATGGCGCCGGCATAGGCCATCACCCCGACGGCCGGCGGCACCAGGATCAGCGGCAGATACTTGAGCAGGCTACTGGAGGCGAGGCTGAGCGGCTCGCCCACCTCGCCGCGCAGCATGAGAAAGACGAACAGCAGCAGCATGCCGATGATCGGCCCCGGCAACATGGGCAGCAGCAAAACGTTGAGGGCGGTACCGAGCAACTGGCAGAGCACCAGCCAGGAAAGGCCGCGAAGCAGCATGGGCAATCTCCGAAACGAGCGATGCCCAGCACCACCGCGCTAGCAGGGGTATCCGGGCAATCTTGAGGGCATGCCGGCCATTATAGGCGCGATGACCCGGCGCTGGCCTCTGTATTGCCTCGTCCGTATGGCCTATGCCCCGCCATTCAGTGGATCAAGGCAGGCTTGACCCGTTGCCGGCCCCGTGATGATCTAGGCCGCAACGGTTCCACGCACACAAGAAAAACACCCGCGTCCTCAAGGAGGAACTATGCCGTTCGTACC
>VFQP010002152.1_pt1 | contig 22913 bp, 22 predicted proteins | sample 3512351 | NCBI WGS metagenome assembly VFQP01 (sample SAMN10412372, study PRJNA504923) | tailings metagenome | isolation source: Relicate 1 Philex TSF1 revegetated site | place: Philippines: Tuba, Benguet | collected 2017-08-29
ATACCAATGTGGTTTCTTTTCATGATTAAGTAATAATGGATAACGTTCTCCATTAGAAAAGGTAATAAAACGCACACTGAACGCTTCTTCCATAATCTCTTTTACTGACAATAAATTACAATTTAATAATGGCAGCACATATCCTAAATTGAGGGCAATAAAAATTAACAGTTAACAGTTATAAAAATAAAAAGCCCTTATATTAAAGGGCCTTTAGAATAAAACTTAACAATTTATATTGTGGTAGGAATTAAAATGGGACATCATCGTCTAGTCCATCAAAAGCCTCGTGTGCTGGAGCTGATGCAGCGGAAGGCGCACGATTTGTGTTGTTTTGATAAGACACCTGCGGTGCGGATTGTGTTTCCACTGGTCCGGCCCCCATTCCTTTGCCATCAAGCATTTGTATATCACTAGCGACAATCTCTGTTGTGTAACGATCTTGGCCCTGCTGATCTTGCCACTTACGTGTACGTAAACTACCCTCGATATAGAGCTTAGATCCTTTACGCACGTACTCTCCAGTGATTTCTCCCAGTCGATTGAAACAGACAACGCGGTGCCATTCGGTTTTTTCTTGCTTTTCACCTGTTTGCTTGTCTTTCCATGACTCTGTTGTGGCCAATGAAATGGTTGCCACAGCATTGCCATTTGGCATATAGCGAACTTCAGGATCACCGCCGACGTGACCAATTAAGATAACTTTGTTTATCCCTCGTGCCATTTTATTTCTCCGTTTGCGATAGGTTAGAAATTGTCATTATATCTAATTTTAAAGTAGGTGGTAAGAGCGAAGGTCGTTCAAAATTAGCTGAATAAAAATTAAAACCAAAACAATAAAGCATAAGCGGTAAATCAGAAGCTCGAAGGCAATTGAAAGGGGTTTCCCGCGAAACTTTTCAATCAGACCATAGATAATCGCGCCACCGTCCAGGTTTGGCAAAGGTAACAGGTTAACCAATGCCATGGCGATATTAAAGTTAGCCAAAAAATATAAAAATATCGCCAATCCTTGAGAAAAGCTATCAATGATTGTTTCAAATAATTTAAAAGGCCCTAACAGCGCTGCAAAGGGAATATTGCCCGTTAAAATTTGTTTAATCATTATCACAAAAAAACAAACAAGTTGACTGCTTTGAACCCATGCGTTGCGTACAGCTTGTGTTATGGGTAATCCTTTGATATGAAGGATGTATGTCGATGATTTTTCTGGAATAATGCCCAAAGCAGAAAAGATCGATTGATGAGATGTTTTGATATCTCGAAGGTTTAAATTAATATGAGATATGCGGCATTGACCTGCAGTGGAGCAGAACTGAATGACAACGTTGTTTTTGCCGGCGTTCATGATGAACCGCATGCCAACATCTCTCCAATATGGTGTATCGTGCTCTGCAACTTGGTTGATTCGATCACCAGCTAAAAGGCCCGCGTTGGCCGCATGGCTAAAAGGAGAGATGCTGGCAACAACCGGTTCTAATTGTTTAAATCCAATTAACATCATGAAAAATAAAGCCATAAATCCCATCATCAAATTTGTGATGGAACCTGCAAGCAGTACAATTGTTCGCACCCAAATGGGTTTTTTATCAAAACAATATCGTAAATTGTTTTCAGAAACAGGCGCTACGCGGCTATTTAATAAATACACTCGGCCACCGATTAAAAAAAGATTGAGCTCAATTTCAATACCAGAAGCCGTTTTCCAGCGTTTAAGTGTTTGACCGAATCCAAGAGAAATTCGATGGATACCAATATGAAAAAAACTGGCTGCTAAACCATGCCCCAATTCATGAATACCAATCACAACGATTAAGCAGGTGACCACAACAAAAAAAGAGATGATGCCGTGTATCAGTAAATCATGCATGTTCTGTCCTTAATAAAGTTCCAATAAATATAAATCTCTTCGTTATTTTGTATATTAGGCCCGTCTGTATTTAAATCGATGGAAACTATAGGTATTGGGCGTATGCAGTAAAACATCATGATAGCTTGGCATTTGTCTTTCATCAAATTTGGTCAATGAAAGATCTTCTTCCAACGTTTTTGACATAGATATATAAGATTCGATGCTTGATTGGCCCACCACAATCTTTAGCTCGCATATTGAAGATAGCATTTTTTCATATATTGTGTTTGGATTTAGACAAGTCGGCGTTACAAATCCGACTCTTAAATTAGGGTATTGGCTTTTCTGAAAAAGTGATTGTAATTGCTCAACCAGAATATCCGTATGGTGTTGCATCTGGGATGGCCAAAGGATCATGATATGAATTTTGGATTTATTTGATAGTCGTTGGCCATGCTTGATTAGGATATGTATCATTTTATAAAAATCATGTTGATGCACTAATTGAGAGATGCAAAGAAAAGTGAACGGTTTCGTCGCATCCAATAAATGCGGTTGTTGACAAACATCGTTTGCATCAAGATAGCTTTGATTGGGGCCTTTAAACATATTTTTTTTACCCAATACATATATTTTTTCCATTAAGTTTAAACCACTGGAAATTAATGCGGTTTGGAATGCTAACCGTTGTGTTTGGCTATCCGTAATCAGCCTATAATAATAACGTTGATTCGGAAAATATTGTTTATCAAATAGATTAAAAAATGCAATTTGGCCCGTGTATGTTGGTAATAAAATTCCGTGTGAAGAGCCTTTTGTATCTGAAGCAATAGGCAATAAATTTTCTGTTTCTTGAAGAGATAAAATAGACATCAACCGATTTTGTACCACAGCCTCATATAAACCATCCGTTATGCAGAAGGGTAAGCCAGCGAAAAAGCTTAAACTTTGCTGCATAAAGCTTGTTTGTAATTGATAGTTATTGGTTTTGTAAAGGGCTGTTGTTTGTTGAACGTGTTGGTTTTGTTGTGTTTCGTTTGTTATTAAAGACAAATTATGAAACACTTCATACGCATCGTTGTGTGGTGTTTTTCTGATGGTGATGCTAAATCTAAAGGAACAAGGTATGAGCGTTTCTGGCCTAATCAATGCAGGCTTATCATGCGACAAAGGATTGTTGATTTGTGGTTTTAGTTGAGCATTCACCACGTGAAATGTATGAGATTGTTGGAATGGGTCGCGGCAATCCACCTGAATATGGTTATCATTTTCCGTATATCTCGTTTGAAGCGGTTGCATTAGCGCTAATTTTTCTCCGGCATCGATATCGACCAATGTAGGCCATTGTGTTGATTGAGGTAGATGAGCGAGCCATGCTTGAATCAGCATTAAAAAGCTCGGTTTATCTAAGCGGCAATAAGGATGCTTTGCTAATTGAAGTTGTTTTTCCAAATGCTGACGTTGAGTGATGAGCGTTCTCTCTGAGCAGCGTGTAGATAAAAATAAATAACACTGATGATTATGTAAATATGACGCGTCTTCTAAAAGATTAAAAACAGAATATGTGGCATGTTGAATCACCGTTTCGATGTGACGATGCTTATGTAAAATAATGGTGCAATCAATATGAGGTGGCAGCGATTTTAATATTTTTAGCAATATCGCGACTAAATGAGTATGGCGATGCTTGTCCAATAAAAGCTGTACACCGAAACCCCATGATTGCTTGTTATGAAAGACTAAATTGGAATCAATGGTTTCATAGGGTAGAATGAAAGGCTGTATGCCAATCTCAAACGGTATTGTAACATCGCATGAAACATGTTTTGGCGCGGGATAAAAAAGAGGTCCTATCGGACGAGTGTCATCTGTGATGACAGCGTGGTCACTGAATCCGTTCATATGATTATCTTCCTTGGTTTAAAACTTGCTAAATCGTGTTAACATGCTTTGATTTTGATTAATCATACCGTTTTAAAGTCGAATAAGCAATTTTTGAAACATAAGGAACCATTATGCCATCCATGGATATCGTCTCTGAAGTCAACGAAGTCGAGTTACGCCACGCAGTAGAAAATACTAGCCGAGAAATTGCCACACGATTTGATTTTCGCGGCGTTGAAGCCAGTATAGAGTTAAAAGAGTTAATCGCAACTTTAAAATCTGCCTCAGATTTTCAAGTGCGACAATTGGAAGAAATGTTTCGCAACCACTGTACCAAAAGAGGTGTTAGCACATCTGGTATTGAAGTGGATGAAAAGCCTATCCATAGTGGTAAAACTTTTTCTCTCAACATGACCTTTAAACAGGGAATAGATCAAGCCACAGCCAAGGAAATCGTTAAAGAATTAAAAGATAGCAAGCTGAAAGTACAAGCATCGATACAAGGAGATAAAATTCGTGTTACTGGTAAAAAACGTGATGATTTACAAGAATGTATTGCTCTTTTGAAGAAATCCAAAATTGAGTTGTCGCTACAGTTTAATAATTTCAGAGATTAAGTTGTCGCAAACAGCAAAGTCATCCAACATCAAACGTTAAGTTTGGGTGACTTTGCACGGTCTGGAACGAAAACGCCTCTCATCTTACAGGCAGGTCTTTAGCGCTTCATGCAAGTTGGTAAAGACATTTTCACGACCAAGAAGCTTAAGGATCCCGGCCTTGCGCATTTTTTCAGCCACTTTAGGCTTTGCCCCGCATAATATGACGCGAACGCCGCGTTGTTGTAAATCGGTAATCACTTCCTCTAATGCTTGTAATCCAGTGAAATCGATCAAGGGCACCCACCGTAAACGAAAAATTAAAATTTTCGGATCCGTGTGAGTGCTGGCCAATACATGTTCAAAATGCTTTACTGCGCCAAAAAAGACAGGACCATCAATCGAGTAAACTAAAACATCATCCGGTACTCGATCTAATGCGGTTTTATTCACATTTTCTGCGATATCGGTTTCTCTTTGGGAAACGATCTCGATGCTAGATGACATATGCATCATGAAGTGCCCGATAGCAAGTAAAACACCAACGTTCACCGCAACGACTAAGTCTACAAATACCGTCAGTAAAAAAGTGACCACAAGAATGAGTATATCGGCTTGCGGTGCGTGTCGAATCAAGTGGATTGCATGTTTCACTTCGCTCATATTCCAAGCAACCACAAATAAAATAGCAGCCAATGTTGCCAGAGGAACATTGACAGCCAAAGGTGCTAAAAACATGATGATTAAAATCAATGTCAATGCATGGACAACACCTGAAATGGGACTATTGCCACCGTTTCGAATATTGGTGGCAGTTCTGGCGATGGCCCCGGTTGCAGCAAACCCACCAAAAAGAGGCGCTGCAAGATTCGCTAAACCTTGACCAATTAATTCTTGATTTGAGTCGTGCTTGGTTCCCCCCATCCCATCTGCAACCACAGCGGATAGTAGTGATTCAATGGCTCCTAGCATTGCTACAGCAAAAGCAGGTCCCATTAATTCGAAAATTTTGTCCATCGTCAATGTGGGTATATGAAATGCCGGTAAACCAAGAGGAATACCGCCGAATGCACTTCCTATGGTTGCGACGCCGTCTAGATGAAACAGACTTTGCATGCAGGTAGCAAAAAATAACGCAATCAGCGGCCCTGGGATACGCTTGATACAGTTAATTCTTTGAGCAAATAAAACCACTGCCAGAGAAGCGACGCCAATAAAAGTGGTCGTCCAACTAATTTGAGGAAAAGATTGAACCAACTGCCAAAATTTTTCATGAAAGTGTGTGCCATGAGTTGCCGGAAGTCCAAAGAAATATTGCCATTGCCCGACCCAAATCACGACAGCAATCCCGGCAGTAAAACCAATGATCACTGGATAGGGAATAAATTTTATCACGGAGCCCAGGCGCAGTAAGCCCATTAGACATAGCATACAGCCTGCGATGAGTGTAGATATTTGTAAGCCATCCATGCCATATTTAGCTGTGATGCCAGACAAAACTACAATAAATGCGCCAGTTGGGCCTGCGATTTGTAAACGGCTACCGCCGAATAAAGAGACAACAAGGCCAGCAACAATAGCTGTATAAATACCCTGCTCCGGTTTAGCCCCTGAGGCTATCGCAAAAGCCATGGCTAGAGGTAGCGCAACAACACCAACGATCACACCCGAAATAATATTTTTTATCCAGTTTTTTCGATTGAATAACCCGGCACGGTAACATTCGATTAAGGTTTTCATCGCATGACTCCGTTTGTTGAATGAGGTGAAACATATTACCATATAAATGTGACAAGACGACATTTCTCAGGATGTTTTGAAAAATGGCCGGATTCCGTACTATTAGAATAGGGGATATGATGAGTCAGTTTGGATTTTCTACGCTATTTTTTAAACGCAACAAGCCATCACATAACAACAGAAATACTCGTCACCGGGATGATGTAAACCAGTGGGTAGGTGAAAAATCTGCCGAGACATTTGGTTATCTGAAAGAAGGGTTTTTCCACATGAAACACGATATTGGCGAACGACTACATGATTTAAAAGATGAATATAATCAAGTATATCATCCCAAGCCACGTGTTGTGAGGGTCCATATCATCAAGGAAGAACCCAAAGAAGAAGAGATCTGTTACGAAGCGTGTGATAAAGAACAAGATACGCCTTCGTTTTGTGGTATGGAATGGCCATTACTCTGCTGTTTGAGTTAGTTTGCTAAATCGTATCTTCTTAAGATAATCTTACGCCCAGATAGCAATCGTTGAGCACAAGCGATTTTATTGTAACATCTGGGTTTTAAATTTAAAACGAGGCCTATTTAAGTTTCAATATGTCCTAATAATCTTCTTTGGTTTCTCAATCAGCCTCGGTTATACTGCAAGTCTATGAAATAATTGAGGCAAATATCATGACGTTTTTTACACAGGGGATTTGCGAAACATCAAAGCCCGAGCGCATCGCAAAAAAATTCTTGCAACGATTGTTCATGGCGTCAGATAAAGACGCTTTGGATCGCCAAGAAATCTGGCGTTTATTCCGAGCCATTATCGTCAAGCGTGATCCAGTACTGATGGCTGCTTTTCGAAAAGGATTGCGTCAGGTATTGAAAAATTTAGGTGAAAGCAACAGCGAAGCTTTGCCAGCAGAGACTAAAAAAGATATTATCGCCTACATACTATGTTTATTACCACATACAGAGCTAAAACCAAGCGAGCCCATGTATGAAATCCCCACATGGAACTCATCAAAGAGCGCGTGGGAGCTTTTGACTTATAAGGTTAATCCTATTGAGCTGACATCAACTTGGGGGCCTGAGGCTTTTGTCATGCTTGATCACGAGCGGGTTTTTGCTTATGGTCTTGAACCTCAAGATAAAGCTAGAACAGACATTGATTCTATTTTATTGTTTAAGGGTATTCCCGTTCCAACAGGACAAGGTTTTGCAACACAATGGTTTGCAGAGGGTTTCTCTACGCCAGGAAGTTGGTTATTGTATACAGGTTATGCCTCATTGCAAACTTGGTTAAAAGATAAATCGGTGAGTGTTTATGGTGCCGGTCAAGGCGGATCTAAAGCGTGCAGTTTGATTGATAATCCGGCTGTTAAACGAATTTATGCATACAATCCGTCAAATTTGGGTGTTTTAACAAGAACCGAATTACCATCAACATGGAGCAAATTAGAAAGTAAGCCTGAGGTTTCCATCGTCTTTCAACATAACGAGCGCGTTTATTCCTATCTAAAAAATATCTTCCCAGAGTGGCATATTTTCCGCTTATCGGCTAGCCAACGTACCAATCCTTGGATGGGAAGCATGCTTTGTCATGCAGCACATGCTTCAGCTCAAAAAACAGAAGTTAACGCTGAGCCGTTGACGCCAGAGATACATCGGCAGTGGGCGTTTTACTTAATGGGTCATCAAATATTGCGACATTTAGCGTTTGGTCTATTTGCTTTGCCTTGCCGTTTTGTTGTCTTACCGTTTGTGCGCGCCTTGATAAGACATCAAACAGAGGCATTGGTCATTAGCTTGTTTGTTTTGGCTGGAATGATGTTCCCAAGCATTTTTGCCGCACCCTTAGGGATAGCTGCTGTCGTTTGGGCCAGCCTTTATTTAGCCGGTAAACTATCCGATCCGTTACAACGATTATTAAACTTTGCTCCTGCGCCTGAAGCAGATTGTCACCAGGTGGAGCTTGAAGTCAATCAACCGGTGGTATAGCAGTATAGGAAGTCCTGGCTGTAAAAAGCCAGGCTAAGCCAACCTATTATTTTTATATACAGCTGATTAGAAATGAAAATTCAAAATAGCAAACAAAATTTCTAGAGTAATCAAAACGATAATAATCAACTCTAAATTATGAGAATGGCGATTTTCAAGGTAACTGTTTAACATGTCAAAAATCTCGTTCAATGTATCTAGACGATGATTGATGGCATTGACACGACGTTGAACGTGAAGATATCGCTCCAACATGATGTAATATTCTTCGAGTGTGGGGTGTTGCCAAAAATATTTGGGATGATACATAAAATTACTGATTAAATTCATTTCACTTTTTGCACCAAGAATTTCACCAATTATTTTTTGAGTCTCATTGCGTGAAACAGTGATTTCACCCTTGTTAGAAAGATGGTGAATAATAGGAGTATATCGTTCAATCAGCGCTTCTAGGATAGTTTCAAAATACTGTAGTTTTACGGATTGTGAAAACCCATAAGACAAACTTAGTCTCAATTCGTCGTTGTCTAAATCCGCCTCGATGCTTAAGCAATCGACATCGAAATAATCATGCGGTTCAATGGTTGTTTTTTCGCCTAGATTAAATATGAATTCGTCTCGAACACGAAAAGCTATCGGTTTATCAGCATACAGTTTAATGGAGTTTAAATAAGCATTAACTTGGTACCGTTTAAGGCCCCAAAAAACCACGGTACCATTTTTAAAAATGAATATCAGGACATTAGGTTCATTCGTAACAATCAGTTTGAGCACGTCGCGTGAACGTACTGAAACAAAACCCGGACACTCAGTTTTGTAGTAGTTATCTAAACGTGTTAAATCAATTTTGTTTGCAATACAATAACTTAGGCATTCCATCTTTAACTATTCTTCTGTTTCCGCCATTTCTCGGCCGGAGTAGGCTTTACGTTTATCTGTTTTTCCACTTAGCCAGTCTGGGCATACATCTAGGACTTCGGCAATTTTATCAAGTTGATTGTCTGGTGGAACCATATTTCCAAAAATCATGGCATTGGCCATATGCCTGGTGACAGAAAATACTTTTGCGATAGCTTTTGTTTTTTCTGCCAAATCCTCTGGAAGATCCATAAAAGATATTTCTCGATTAAAACGTTGTGAAAAAATTTTCGTGTTCATGCAATCTCTCCCTGATATTTCGAGGCGTCATCCATGACGTGAAAAATCTAACTGAAATCATGTTTATTGTTATAACTTATTTTTTTTAAACGGAAAAGCCTTTTTACAGCTAAAAGCATATTAACGAATTATATGAAAGCATAATGCGTATGTTCAGAGCTGAATGTTCTGGTGCACACAGGTTCCAGCGGATGCTCTGAGCCCATCATTTATTGATTCTTTGTAAAATAATAATTCAAATCCAGTTCTCGAGCAGCCTTCACATCATCTAATCTTTTTACGGTAAGTGAGTGGGGTGCCTCCCGAAGTAGCTCTGGTGATGTTCGGGCTTCTTCGCGAACCCGGGCCATAACTGCTATAAAATGATCCAATGTCTCTTTACTCTCAGTTTCAGTTGGTTCAATTAATAAACATTCCGGTACCAGTAACGGGAAATAAGTTGTGGGGGCGTGGCATCCATAATCTAATAATCGTTTCGCCAGATCCATCGCTGTTACACCAAATTGCTTTTTTTCAGAATTTAAAGTCAAAATAAACTCGTGGCTGGCGCGTCTGGAAGGATATGCTGGAACATAACCGATTTTACTCAATTCATGCAATAAATAATTGGCATTTAATGTTGCATGCTCTGAGACTCTCAATAAACCCTGTTGCCCTAACATCCGAATATAAAAATAAGCTCGTAACAGTATTCCTGCATTACCCATAAAACAAGATAAACGGCCAATACTTTGAGGATAATCGGCGTGATCTGCAAAGCAAAATTCTTCTTCTCTTTTTATCACAACAGGCAGTGGTAAATAAGGTGCGAGACGCTTGGCTACGGCTACAGGTCCAGATCCTGGTCCACCGCCCCCATGCGGTGTTGCAAAAGTTTTATGTAAATTAAGATGCATCACATCAAAACCCATATCTCCCGGTTTAACCTGTCCAACGATGGCATTAAGATTTGCACCATCATAGTAAAGCAGCCCACCAGCCTGATGAATAATAGCCGCAATGTCTTCAATTTGCCGCATAAATAGGCCCAATGTTGATGGATTCGTCAGCATAATACCTGCTGTTCTTGGTCCTACTTTTTCTCTTAGTTGATTTAAGTCAATATCCCCATCTTTTGCCGTTTGAATTTCAACGATTTTAAACCCACACATGGCAGCAGAAGCCGGATTTGTACCATGAGCTGCATCGGGAATAAGCATTTCATCTCGCTCTGTGTCACCTCGAGATTGATGATAAGCTTTGATCATAGCAACCCCAGCAAACTCTCCTTGTGAGCCAGCCATCGGGGTGAGCGATACAGCGTGCATACCAGTGATATCAGCAAGATATTGTTGTAGTTCAAATAAAATTTTTAAATATCCCTGGCTAAACGCTGGAGGCGTTAGGGGATGTCGTTGAATAAAGTTAGGTAAAGATGCCGCTCGATGCACCCCCCTTGGATTGTACTTCATCGTACATGATCCTAATGGATAAAAGTTGGTATCAATAGAAAAATTTTTTTGAGATAGGCGGGTATAGTGTCTTACAACCTGTAGCTCAGAGCACTCAGGAAGGCGAGGTGGTGTTTTTCTACGTAATGTTTCTGGAATCAATGAGGCTGATGGTGTTTCGTCCATCAATTGTGCTTTATTGGTTCTATTGGTTTTAGATTGTTCGAAAATTAACATAATTTACCTTCCGAGGCTTGGATCAATTCCTTAATCTCTTCACGATGTTTAACAGGCGTAAATTCAATCAGTTGATACGTCGTGATTTCAGCTAAGGAGTAAGGATCTTGTTGTAAAACCGATTCCAAATACGCTCTATCTTGGGTCAGGGCAATAAGAATACCACCAGTTCGTGGTTTCATTGGACCTGAGGCTAAAAAAAGGCCTTGTTTGTAGTGATAGTCTAAAAATTCACGGTGTGCCTGTAAATATTTATCTACCTCTTGAAGAGAAACTCTATAAGTCAATTGTACAATAAACATGGCAACCTCTTGATTAAATTAATTTTTGAAGCATGTATTCATTTCAGCACTTGAACATATTTTTCTATATCGGTTGATGACCGTTTTTCTGTGGCACAAACCAATAAGGTATTTTTTAGCGAAGGAAAATGTTTTTCAACAGCGTAGCCCCCATCAATTCCATGTTGACGTAATTTAGCCAAAACCTCATGAATAGGGCGATTAAAACGAATCAACGCTTCATGAAAAAATGCTGATGAAAATACCAATTCAATCCCGTCAATTTTTGTCAGCTTGGCAACTAATTCCTGCGTACGTTGATGGCAGCTTGATGCAACTTGAGCCAGTCCTTCCGCACCCATTAGACTCAAATAAATACTTGCTGCGGTGACAAGAAGCCCTTGGTTGGTACAAATATTAGAAGTTGCCTTCGCTCGGCGAATATGTTGCTCTCTCGCTTGTAACGTCAAGGCATAACCGACTTGTCCGGCTTTATCTTGTGTGCGACCAATTAAACGACCTGGCATCTGACGAACGTGATTCATCCTTGTGCTTAAAAAACCAAAATAGGGGCCACCTGATGCCATGGGCACGCCCAAAGGCTGACCTTCTCCACAAGCAATATCTGCACCAGACTTTCCCCACATTCCTGGTGGTTTTAAAAGTGCAAGGGAGGTTGGGTTGACGCATGCAATACATAACGCTTGGTTATCGTGAGCCCAATCACATAATTCATCCACGGTTTCAAGACAGCCGAAAAAGTTCGGCTGGGCAATGACCACTGCCGTGATGTCTTCACCACGATAAGCTTGTAATGCTTCTAATGGTGTGACACCTGTTTCTCCATCAAAAGGTAAGGTGATAACTTCAATCTGTTGGTTGCGAACGATGGTTTCTATCGTGTCATGGTACAAAGGATGCAGTGTGCCCGCTAATAAAATGCGATTTGCCCGACTTTGCTGATTAAGACGAACTGCCATGAGTATGGCTTCTGCTAGAGCAGAAGCTCCGTCATATAGCGAGGCATTGGCTATGTCCATGCCTGTTAGTTCTGCCATCATGGTTTGAAATTCATAGAGTAACTGTAATGTTCCTTGACTGGCTTCTGCTTGGTAAGGTGTATAAGCTGTTAAAAATTCCCCTCGCGAAGCAAGGTCCCATACCGCAGCAGGAATATAATGATCGTAGCTACCTGCTCCAATAAAGCAAGTCGCCGGTTGGTTCTCATTAGCCAGCGACTCAGCCACCTTAGTCATTGCCATTTCACCGAGACCAGGTGGTATGCTCGGCGTGTCTTGATGACGTAAATGAGCAGGGATTTCATCGAATAATGCCGACAAATCGTTCACACCGATACGACTTAGCATTTCCAGTTTCTCTTCTGCGGTATGTGGAATGAAAGGCATATTACATATCCTCTGTAAGCTCACTTAAGTATTCATCTTCACGAAGTAGCTGGTTGATTTCTTCAACTGCTATTTCATGCTTCAAGGGTTTGATTTTGACAAGCCAGCCTGAGCCGTATGGATCTTGATTGAGCAGAGCCGGATTCTCAGAAACATTTGTGTTGATGGCGACTATGACACCGCTAATGGGGGCGTAAAAATCAGAGGCGGCTTTGACAGATTCAAGAACCCCGATTTCATCTCCAGCTTTGACTTCTCTGCCTACAGCAGGTAGCTCGATGTATACCATGTCACCAAGTAAATGTTGCGCATGTTCTGTGATGCCAACCAGTACTTCCTCTTGATCTAATTCTTGATTGATCCATTCGTGGCTTTTTGTATAACGTAAATTCGACATTATTTATCCTTAAATTTTATTGTTGAACAAGCATTACCTAAAATATTCAATAAATCAACGAAACCTTTTGTTTTATAAATCTATTCATGTTGGAAATAGGTCTATAGCGAGGTCAGCGTTTGAGAAAACATAGCTTCCCCACTTTGGCGGGTAATAATTTTCCTCGAATGTCGACCAAAACCTGCTCACCCACTTCAACCGGTACTCTTGCAAAGCCGATTGATTGATTTAAGCTTGGTGAGTAGGTGCCACTGGTGATGATGCCATCATGGAACCCTTCAATCAGAACACGTTGTCCGGAGCGCATGATGCCTTTATCTTGTAAGGTTAGTCCCACGAGTTTTTGTCTGATGCCTCGTTGTTTTTGAGACAGCAAAGCTCCCATACCAATAAAATGACGATCTTCAGGCTGCCATTTAACGGTCCATCCCAGACTTGACTCCAAAGGCGTTGTGGTTTCATCCATGTCTTGGCCATATAACAACATACCTGCTTCAATTCTTAATGTGTCTCGCGCCGCTAATCCACAAGGTTTAACACCTTGTGCAATCAGAGATCGCCATAACGCTATAATAAGCTGTGGAGAGGAGATAATTTCTAGACCATCTTCGCCCGTATATCCAGTTCTAGCGATAAAAAGCTGTTCGATTTCTATGCATTCGAAGGATGCCAGTGTGGAAACGGCATCTGCTTCTGTTGCACTTAAAACAGATAAGGTTTTTTCAACCGCTTGAGGGCCTTGTATCGCAATCATGCTTAAATCAGAGCGTTCTTGTAATCCAACAGAAAAGTGGCGAGCTTGTTGATGAATCCAATTTAAATCGGACATTTTTGTAGCTGAGTTTAAAACCAGACGATAACTGTCAGAGCTACGTTGATAAACAATCAAATCATCAAGAATGCCACCATGTTCGTTGCACATACAGCTGTATAGCGCTTTGCCCATATGAGGTAATTGATCAATGTCATTGGTTAACAAATGTCGTAAAAACAAACGGCCACCAGTCCCTATGATATCTAGGATGGTCATATGTGATACATCAAATAATCCTGCCGATTCACGTACGGCAAGATGTTCTTCGATTTGTGAGCCATAGTTTAGTGGCATTTCCCAAGAATGAAAATTGACGAGTTTGGCCCCTAAGATTTGATGTTCCGCATTTAACGGTGTTTTATTTAAAATCATGATGAGAACCTTATTAAGTTATACGATGGTAACGGGTTGTTCTCCTTTTGCACATCGACATGGCGTGGCAATCGGGATGGATTTTAAGCTCGTGATTGCAAATCCTCTGACCCCTTGATTCGTAGATTCTATAAATCTTAAGGTGATATTTAGCTCTTGTTTTTGACTGTAAGCTGGATTTTTATAAATCACAAGAATAGGCATGGTTGCCTCCCATCCCTTTGGGTCTATAGATTTTATAGTCGGGGGAAGTGTTGCTACGGCTGTCACCGTGTAGGCATTTGTTTTGATTTGTTGCGGTAGGTTCGAGGCTTGAAGCGCGCGGCTGTATTCAATCCATCCATCTGAAGTAAAATATTTTGCCAGGTCCTTTTCTTGTTGAACAAAATGTTCATGATCAAGCGTATAACTTGCAACAATTGCCTCATTAACCCATACCGACAATTCAACATTCGAGGCAGCTAAAATTGGTGTGAAATGGAGGTAGCCAATGCAAAAGCCAATAATCTGAAACCATTTGAAGGACAACAAGTTCTTATTCATTATTTTATTCATGGATTTCCTTACCCACATTAGTCGGTTGTAGCAATCTATTTTTCATTATTCAATCACGAAAAACCCAAGATCTTCAAGTGGAATGAGTATATACTACGAAGATCTTAATCTTACTGTATCTTAAATTTTGTGGCGTATGAACAATTGATGTGTCAAATGGGGAAGTGGGGTGAGTCAAAATCGTTTTTATTTTGATAATCGCGAAAGCGTAAGTCGTTTTCTTAATAGCTGGGATCTGTTGTTGCTGGTCTTGATTTTTTCCATCCTTTTTTTTCTTGGTTGGACCGGCGAGCAAATGGCGACGCCTTATGCATTGGGAGAGCCAATTCCCATCTCATTATCTCCTTATCAACTACCAGCATATGCGTTAAGAACTGTTTTGCGTATGTTCATTGCATTGGGATTTTCTCTTCTTTTTACGTTTATTGTCGGAACCTTGGCTGCTAAAAATCGGCGTGCAGAGCAATTCATTATCCCCGCAATCGATATTTTTCAATCTGTCCCTGTGCTCAGTTTTTTGGCGATTACAGTTGCGGGTTTTATTCATCTATTCCCAGGCAGTTTATTGGGGCCTGAATGTGCATCTATTTTTGCTATCTTTGTTTCTCAAGTTTGGAATATTACATTTAGTTTTTATCAGTCATTAAAAGCTGTACCGGATGATTTACGAGAAGTGGCTTTGATGCACCAATTATCACCATGGCAATTTTTTTGGAAAGTCGAAGTTCCTTGTTCGATGTCAGGATTGTTATGGAATTTAATGGTTTCTATGTCGGCTAGTTGGTTTTTTGTTGTCTTGTCAGAGGCCATCGTTGTTGCGCATCAAGATATTCGTTTACCTGGGGTCGGATCCTATATTGCTTTAGCGATTGAGCAACATAATATGCGGGCTTTATTTTATGCCATTTTAACGATGGTTTGTGTTATTTTTTTATATGACCAAATTCTTTTTCGTCCATTAATTGCTTGGTCTGAAAAATTTAGAATCGATCAAACGCCACCAGAAGAAGAGTATCAATCTTGGCTGATTGATTTGATTCGACTGAGTCCTTTAATGCGGCGATTTGAATTCGGTTTATTTGCGTTTAAAAATGGATTTATCAATGGCAAATGGTTCCGCTCCGGTCATTTGGGGCTTTCTGTCGATATTGTGCCTGAGCGGCAGAAGCGAATGGATTTGGTTTGGCGTTTTGTCAGTGTCTTTGCTATGTTAGCCGGTGGATATTTGTTACTGGACTACATTTTCAATACATTGGATCTAAAAGAAGTATTGCATGTTTTTCTTTTAGGTATGGCAACGGGTGCACGTGTTTTGGTTCTTATTTTTCTAAGTTCATGTCTATGGATTCCTGTAGGTGTTTGGATAGGGTTACGTCCTTATTGGACGCAAAAAGTTCAACCAGTGATTCAATTCGTTGCAGCATTTCCCGCGAATTTATTTTATCCCTTGTTTGTCATCGCCATTGTACAATTTCATCTAAATGTAGAAGTTTGGTTGACGCCATTAATGATTTTAGGTACTCAATGGTACATTTTGTTTAATGTTATTGCTGGCGCTTCTTTAATTCCGCGCGACTTATCATTGGCTGCAAATAACTTTGGTGTCACAGGTAAACAATGGTGGTTACGTTTGGCTTTGCCCGGAATATTCCCTTATTATATTACAGGCGCTATCACCGCCGCAGGGGGCGCTTGGAATGCTAGTATTGTGGCAGAAGCGGTTAGCTGGGGACATACGCATTTAAACGCAACAGGTCTCGGTGAGTATATTCAAAATAGTGCCACAGCGGGTGATTTTCCTAAAATTGCTTTAGGCACAGCTATGATGTGTTTATATGTGTTATTTTTTAATCATCTTATTTGGCGACCGCTATATCGTCTTGCCGAAGAGCGTTATCGTATCACTTCATCAGGTTAAGCCATGTCCGAAATTATTATCTCAATTGAACATTTAAGAAAAGCTTACAAAAAAACGGCGGCACAAGATTTACACGTCTTGGAAGATATTAATTTTCAGTTGCATAAAGGCGAGTTCGTCGCGCTTCTTGGTAAATCTGGTTCGGGCAAATCGACTTTATTACGAGCAATGGCTGGATTGGTACCACCCACTAGTGGACGAGTCATCTATCGCGGCCAAGATGTCAAAAAGCCAGTACGTGGTATAGCCATGGTATTCCAGTCTTTTGCGTTGTTGCCATGGCTAACTGTTTTAGAAAATGTCGAGTTGGGTTTAGAGGCTCAAGGCGTGCCTCGCGCTGAGCGACGTCAGCGCGCTATTAAAGCCATCGATATTATTGGCTTGGATGGTTTTGAATCGGCTTTTCCAAAAGAGTTATCTGGAGGTATGCGTCAGCGTGTCGGCTTCGCTCGAGCCCTAGTTGTTAACCCTGATGTTTTATTAATGGATGAGCCTTTTTCTGCACTCGATGTTCTAACAGCAGAAAATTTAAAATCGGATTTACTTGAATTATGGCAAGAGAAAAAAACCAATACCAATGGAATTTTGTTGGTTACTCATAATATTGAAGAAGCCGCTATGTTGGCTGATCGTATCGTGATTTTAGGGAGTGATCCTGGTTATATTCGAGCCGATTTACCGGTTACATTGGTACATCCTCGGGATCCAGAATCGTCAGAATTTAGACATTTAGTTGATCGTATTTATACCCTGATGATCACGACATCAGGTACCAAAACCCGCTATGCTCACCGCGAACGACAAATTAGCTTGGGTTATCGATTGCCGGATGTAGAGCCCTCGGAGCTATCAGGTCTGATTGAAACCATGACATCATTTGAAGCGCGAATTGATTTGCCTGAGCTTGCTGACGAGCTCATGATGAACGTAGACGATTTATTTCCTGTGATTGAAACACTAGAAATTTTGGGATTTGCGGCGGTTTCCGAAGGTGATATTCATCTCAGTGAACTTGGCCGTAATTTTTCTGAAGCCGATTTACAAACGCGTAAACAATTGTTTGCGGCACAACTCTTAGAAAAAGTACCTTTGGCTAGATATATTCGCCGTGTTTTGGATGAGAAGGTTGGCCACAGAGTCTCTGAAGAACGTTTCCTATCTAAATTAGAAGATTATTTGAGTGAAGAAGAAGCCGGACGTGTTCTAAAGACAATGATTGATTGGGGGCGTTATGCTGAATTGTTTGCCTATGAGTTTAAGACGGGCTTTTTAAGTCTCGAAAACCCAGGTATGGGTACGCTGGATTCTTAGCCTTTGCCAGGATTTTCCGCAAAGAGGTGCTATCCATGTCTATCGAATTATCATGCATCGATGCCGGTTAACTGTAACGTAACTACTGAGTCGTTGCTATTCTCAGCAGGAATTGAAGATTGACCTTGCCGTTGTCATATTCAATGAGCGGTAGCCTTTAATGACAACTGGCATTTTTTTCATTCATCTCAGTCATATACGTCGCTAAAACTTCTATGTCTTCATCATTAAGATGGCTACTGATATCATGCATGATGCCATTTAGATCATTTTTTCGCTGTCCGGATTTAAAGGCCAGTAACTGTTGAACTGTATACAACTTAGATTGTCCGCGCAACAAGGGGAAGCCCGCTTCGGAATTACCCTTGCCATCAGGACCATGACACGTGATACAGGCGGTAATGTGATGCTGAGTTTCTCCTTTTCGATAAAGGACCTCTCCACGAGAAGCTGATTCATGTGATGTTTGGGGTACAGGTAAATCAGCCAATTGCGCGTAGTAAGCGGCGATGTCAGCCATGTCTTCTTCAGTTAAATTAGCAACCAAAGGCCCCATCACGGCACTTTGACGGCGTCCTTGTTTAAAATCACGTAGCTGCTTGATAAAATAAACCGCATTTTGGCCAGCAAGATGAGGCCACTCAGGATTGATACTCATACCGTTAGAACCGTGACAAGCACTGCATACCAATGATTTTTTTTCTCCAATAGCGGCATCACCAGAGGCTATACTCTGATTGGATACAACAAATAAAAGAATCAGACAGTGAACCCAAAGAGGAGTGGTTTTTTTTCGCAAACAAGACATGAATCGCTCTGTATTGTACGGTAGATAGAAACAAAGAGCATATTTTAGCAATAATTAATATTTTTGGACAGTATGTCGCAGGTATTCGTGATATGTTATTCTATATCATCATAAAATGTTACCAGGTTAACCGTCATTTGCTCTTACAAACCTTTCTATTTTTGTGTATCATACAGACATGCCTTTAAATCCTTATCATCAAGCCAGCTTTATAAAAAGCGCAGCGCGAGTTCACCAACTTCCAGAAGATGTTGGTTTTGAAGTTGCTTTCGCTGGGCGTTCAAATGCTGGAAAATCCAGTGCATTAAATTGCTTAACAGGACACCGTCAACTGGCACGCACAAGTAAAACGCCAGGACGCACGCAATTAATCAATCTTTTTTCTGTTAAAGACGAACAGCATCGTTTGGTCGATTTGCCTGGCTATGGCTATGCGAAAGTCGCGCAGAATGTGAAACAAGATTGGCAAGCTAATTTATCTCATTATCTAGAAGTGCGCATGAGTTTGCGTGGCCTCGTATTGTTAATGGATATTCGTCATCCACTCAAAGAGCTAGATCGTACCATGATTCATTGGGCATTTGATCGGGAGCTACCTGTGCACGCACTTTTGACTAAAAGTGATAAGTTAAGCCGGTCACAAGTACAGCAGGCCGTGATTGAGGTACGAAAACATTACGATTTATTGCCCGAGGATTTATTTAGCGTCCAAGCTTTTTCTTCGACGAAAAGACATGGTTTGGAAGAGCTCCTAACTATTTTGAATCGTTGGTTTGACTGGCCAGAATAGTCAAAATCTGCCAGTTTTAACCTATTGAGGGAAGCAGGCACGAATAATAGCCGAGAAATCTAAATCACCCATTCCTGCTTCATAAGCTCGCTGATAAAGCTTAGTTGCCAGGGCGCTCATGGGAAGGTTTAGATGGCTAAATTCTGCGACTTGCTGACTTAACCAAAGATCTTTTAACATCATATTGGTGGTAAACCCCGGTTCGTACTCATAATTTGCTGGTACGTTTTCTAGCACGCCAGGAACAGGCACATATCGTTCCATCACCCAACATGAGCCAGATGAGTTGGTGACGACTTCATGCAGTTTTTTTGCTGAAAGTCCCAAGCGACTTGCCAATTCAAAGGCTTCCGACACAGCAATCATATTAATACCCAATATTAAGTTATTGCATATTTTTGCTGATTGGCCGCTACCAGATTCACCCGCATGAATTATGTTTTTTCCCATATGTTTTAAAATGGGCATTGCGCACTGAACCGCTTCTTCTGTCCCACCAATCATAAAGGTTAGAGAGCCTGCATTTGCGCCAGCAACGCCGCCTGATACAGGCGCATCCACATTGATTAAGCCGCATGTCTCCGCCATTTGATGGATATGCTTTGTGCTTTGCACATCAATAGTAGAACAATCAATGTGCAAGGTTTGTTTTTTTGCATGTGCGAATAGTCCTGTGTCGCCAAGGCAAACATGTTCGACTTGCTGACCTGTTTGTAACATGGTAATCAATACATCTTTTTCTGCAGCAAGTTCTGCTAAATTGGATGCCAGCAGTCCCCCTGCAACTTGTAACTGGCTCATTGCTTGTGTTTGGAGATCAAATCCAGTAACGATATAGCCGGCTTTAATCAAGTTTTTGGCCATCGGTAAACCCATGTGTCCAAGGCCTACAAATCCTATCCGTTTCATCGGTGCTCCTTAGCCGTTTTCTGGCATGACAAACATGTTTTCATTGACATGATGCAGAAACCACTTGCTCGTAATGGTTTTTAGTTTTGTATAAAAGCGAATACTTTCTTGGCCATGCATTGGGCAATCACCAAACGAAGAGCGCTTCCATCCTCCAAAAGGATGATTTGCAATAGGAACTGGAATAGGGATGTTGACACCAACCATTCCGACGTCTACTTCTTTAGCGTATATTCTTGCGCTGTAGCCATCACTGGTAAAGATTGCCGTACCATTCCCATACTGATTTCTGTTGACTAAAGCGATTGCATCATGCAAGGTATTGACCCTTATGATGACTAAAACAGGACCAAATATCTCTTTTTGATAAATCGACATGTTTTCTTCTACATGGTCAAAAAGGCATGGTCCCAGATAATAACCATGAGGATACTCAGGATGTTTGAAAGACCTTCCATCAACGCATAGATTTGCGCCTTCCTTTACCCCGGCTTCAATTGCATCTAGGACACGTTCACGGTGTGCTTGACTAATAAGAGGGCCCATATCCACCTCTTTGGCATCACCGGCATCTATGCGAATTTTTTTTATGGCAGGTACCAGTTTATCTAAAAGACGTTCGGTGGTTTTATCCCCCACCGTGATGACGACAGAAATCGCCATACAGCGCTCGCCTGCAGAACCAAATGCGGCGCCAACGATAGCTTGGGTCGCCTGTTCGATATTTGCATCAGGCATGACCACACAGTGGTTTTTTGCACCACCAAATGTATGTGAACGTTTGCCTGCTGCCGTTGCTTTTTTATAAATATACTCCGCAACAGGGGTTGAGGCTACGGCTGTCCAAGCAACAATATCTGGATGGGCGAGCAAATGATCAACGGTTGTTTTATCTCCTTGAATAACGTTTACTACGCCATCAGGAAGACCTGCATCATGAAGCATTTCGACTAAGCGCATCGGAGCCGATGGTGCTTGTTCAGAAGGCTTTAATATGAATGTATTGCCAAAGGCAATAGCTGGTATCATCATCCATATAGGGACCATAACAGGAAAATTAAAAGGTGAAACACCCGCACAGACACCTAGCGGTTGACGAAGGGTATAGCAGTCAATGTCTGTTGAAACATTGGCTGAAAAAGTACCCTGCCATTGTGTAATTAAACCGCAATGATAATCAACAACTTCAATCCCACGCGCTACCGATCCTTTAGCATCATCTATCGTTTTTCCATGTTCTTTTGAAACCAGTTGCGCCAGCTCTGCTTGATGTTTCGTTAATAAAAAACGAAATTGAAATAAAATTTGCGCGCGTTTACTGGGCGTTGTTTCGGACCAAGAATCCCAAGCGGATTTTGCAGAAGCAACGGCTTGTTGACATAACGCCTCATTAGCAAAATAAACCTCGCCAATAGCATCACCTGTGGCGGGTTGATAAATAACATGGGGTGATTGTGTCGGACTTACCACATGTTGTCCTGCAATGATATGCGAAACTGTATACATCATGCGTGTCTCCTTACAGGCCTGATCAAATTAAAAAAACACATATTTTGAGCCGATTCCTTCGTTTAGAAGGGGGCTGTTTTCTTCAACTCCCCAAAGTCAGTCCCTTTCTATGCTGGAGTTAGGTGCTTCGTATGCCGTAGACTTTAGGTCAACAATGTTTCTAATCCATAATACAGTTCTTTTAATTTTAAAACATGTTGACAGGCCAAAATTAAGCCAGGCATAAAGCAGTTTCTGTCAATACTATTGTGTGTGATAGTCAGTGTTTCACCAAGACTACCAAAAATAACTTGTTGTTGTGCAAGAATCCCAGGCAGTCTTACTGAATGTATATTGATATTTTCGTACGTTGCTCCCCGAGCTCCTGGCAGTACCTCGGTGACATCATTTTTAGAGAGGCTAGCTTTGCGTTGGGCTGCGATCATGTCGGCGGTTTTTATGGCGGTCCCAGATGGTGCATCTTTTTTTTGCTGATGATGTGCTTCTATGATTTCAACTTCAGAGAAAAAAACGGCAGCTTCCGCCGCAAAGCGCATGAGTAATATCGCACCTAAGGAAAAATTTGGTACAATAATACCTCCCAATTGCTTTTTTTTGCATTTATCTTTGAGTATTTCAATCTGATCTGACAATAGCCCCGATGTGCCTATAACTGGGCGCGCGCCGGCTTCAATAATCTGCAGTACATTTTTGTAAACGCAGTCTGCGCGAGTCAAATCAATGACAATTTGAGCATCCGTTGCTAAAATGGCTCGGGACAAATTATCATCACGACCTAGTTGCGCTGCTAGTAAAAAATCTGGGTGCTGCTCTATGGTTTCACAAGCCAATAACCCCATTTTTCCTTGAGCACCATTAACAATCACAGGTATCTTCATGATGGCTCTGATGGATTGGTTTTATCAGTCTCACCTGATTGAGATGAAGGAGAAACAGCTTGCTTTTCGCTAATACCTTGGTTA
>VFQP010002153.1_pt1 | contig 22912 bp, 27 predicted proteins | sample 3512351 | NCBI WGS metagenome assembly VFQP01 (sample SAMN10412372, study PRJNA504923) | tailings metagenome | isolation source: Relicate 1 Philex TSF1 revegetated site | place: Philippines: Tuba, Benguet | collected 2017-08-29
GAAGTGGGCGCCATGCGCGAGGGCGTGCCGTTCGAACAGCCGCACGCCAAGCTCCTGCCCACGCAGGCTATTGTGAGCTGGCCACACGCGTGCAGTGAGTGGTGGTGTAGGGGCAAGGGGTGTTGGGCAATCAGGTGCACCTCATCGTGTCGCGCTTGCTCAACGCTTGCATCGGTGGCGGTGCGGTGCGGTGCCCCTCAAGCAGCTCATCAGCAGCAGTTTCATCAGAAACCACGGTTGCCTTGCACCCCCAGCTCTGCTTCGTCAGCCGCCCCCGACAGGCATGCACCAACGATTCGCCAGTGCGAAAAAGGCTGAGTGCTGCTCTCGTGCACGAACGATCAACAAGTGCGCATGAATGCCTCGCCCAGCGAGTGCAACCCCCCTTCAGATACGCACGTGCTCTGCCACCCCGCCAAATGCTCCGAATGGTCACCCGCATGTCTCAGCGGTCCCACACCGTGTTGTCCCAAACCTTGAGGCGCGCCTGCGGGCTGCCGCTGCGCTCGGCCAGCACGTCGCGCTCCTGCGCCACCCGCGGGGAGCACACGGCCACGTCCGCCGCGCCCGCCGCGCCCGTCGCCACGGCGCCCACGGCCGGCGCGCCCGTGACCCTGCCGCCGCCGCCCGCCAGCAGCAGCCCTGCGTCACTCACCGGGCTCACCAGCCCCTCGCTGCCCTCGTCGCTCTCCCGCACCAGCAAGTCCCCCCCGCGCCGCGACGACGAAGCGGCGGCGGCGCCGTCCGACCCCGTGTGCGCCGCGCGCCGCGCGCTAGACCGCGGCACCGACGTGCGCGCGGCGCTGCCGGCGCTCGCCGGCGCGTCGCCCGCCCGCTGCACCTGCTGCCCTTGCGCCCAGGCCAGCGCGGACCCCGCCTGCGCCCCGTCGGCCGGCGTCGCAACAATCTCCGCGCCCCCGGCGTCCACACCCGCTCCTGCCGCCGCCGCCGCCGCCGCCGCCACGGACCGGTGGATAAAATCGGACAGCGCGCGGCTCGTGTCGCTCGCCCTCTCCAGCTCCGTCAGCGTGCCCGTCGTCGTGGCCGTCGTCCCGCTCGTCATGGGCCGGTCCACCGACTCGCTGCCGCCCGGCACGCCGCTCGACGCCACGCGCGACAGCAGCGCGTGCTGCTGCCGGTGCTCGGCCAGCACGGCGCCCGCCGACACGCCCGTGGTGGCCTGGCTCGGCCCCGTCTGCACGCTGTCGCCGCCCAGCGTCGTGACCGTCCACGCGCCCTGCAGGGCGCCGCTGCGCGTCGCCGCGCTGCCCTCAGTGCCCGCCGACACGCTGTCGCGCGCGCCGACCGGCAGGCCCAGCGGCGGCGACGCCAGCGCGCCGCCGCCGCCCGAGCCCTCGCCGGCGCCGCCGCCGCCCACGTGCAGCGAGCTGCGGCCGGCCCAGGGCGACGCGGGCGGGTGCCCGGGCCGGCGGCTGCCGCCGGGCCGCTGGTGCGCCGCCGCCGAGGCGGCCGCCGCCCCCGCCGGGCTGCCCGCGCCCTCGGGCACGGCGCCGCGAGAGTCCACCGAGGCGGACGCCACGGCCAGCGCCGCCGCCTGGCCCGCAAACGCCTCGGGCGCCAGCGCGCCGGGGCTGTCCGCCACGTGGATGCGCATCAGCACCTGCGACCACCGCGCACGCCCACGTGCGTCACGTGCAGCCTTGCTCGACGGCTGAGCAGCTACCTGTGAGCAGAATGAAGACGCTGGCAATGCCCTGCCGTCCAACACAAAGAAAAGCAAGCCTTCGACGCACCTCGTCGGTGTTTACGGCATCGCGGTCGCCCTGCAGCAGGCTCAGGTGCTGCTCCGAGCCGTAGAAGGCCGGCGCCGCGTGCGTGCTCCTCCGGTCGCTCGACTTGTGAGACGGCGACGACTTGAAGCTCTTGCCGCCCGCCGACGACGCGCCGCCGCCCGCGCCGCCCGCCTGGCCGCCGCCGCCGCCACCGGGCCCCACGCTTGCCTGCTGCGACGCCGGCGTCGACACGTCGCTGGGGCCGCCGCCGGGCAGCGTCGCCGCGCCGCCGACGCCGCCGACGCCGCTGCTGCTCAGCTCGGCGTTGCTGCCGCTCGGCGCGCTGTCTGCCCCCAGCGCCACGTCCGGCTGCTGCAGCCAGCGCGCAAGCACGTCGCTCCGCAGGCCGGCGCGCATCGCCCCGCCCGCTCCGCCGCCGCCGCCGCCGCCGCCGCCTCCCGCTGCGTCTCCGCTGGGCCGCCCGTCCCCGCTGACGCCGCCTGCCGCCGCCGCAGTCGTTGCCGCCGCCGCCGCGGCGGCGTCGGCGCCGTAGTCCCTGATGCGCTGCTGCTCCTCGAGGGCGGCCAGCTGCTGCTGCGACAGGCTGCTGCTGCCGGCGCGGCCCGCCGCCTGCGACGCGGCGGGCTGCGGGGCCGCCGCCGGGGGCGCTTCGGAGCCGGCGGACGAGTCGGGCGCAAAGACGTGCACGGTGCCGGCGCCAAACGCCACGCTGCGGGGAGGAGGGGGGCGCGCCGCGCCGCCGCCCTCGCCGCCAGCGTCGCCCCGGGCCGCCGGCGCCGGCGCCGCTGCCGCCGCCGCCTTGGCGTCGCCCGCCCCGCCGGGGCGTCCCTGGGGCCGCTGCGCCTGCGCAGCAGCAGCCGCCGCCGCTGCCGCCGCCACCGCGGGCTGGCGCGGCGGCGCGGCCGCCTGCGCCGTCGCCGCCGCCGCTGCCGCTCCGTTGCCGCCGGCTTTCGCCGCGGCGCCCTCCGCGGGCCTCTCCGGCAGCGCGGGCAGCGGCGGCGCGCGCGTCACCTCGGGCAGCGGCACGATGGACTGCGGCGGCATGTCCACCACCGAGGGCATGCCATGGTACCAGCCCTTGCTCAGGCCCTCGGCCGTCTCGATGGTCATGCCCACCGAGGCGGCCGTCTTGGCGGCGGCCGACGCAATGGCGGTTTCTGCGGCCTTGGAGCTCTGGCCGCCTGCCTTGATGAGGCTGGGGAAGCCGGCGAGGAAGGCGGCGTGCATCAGGCGCAGCGCCTCGACGATGGTGGCAAAGGCGGGGCGGCTCTTGGGGTTCTTGTCCAGGCATCTGCGGGGCGGTGGGGGAGAAAGGGCGGGAGGACGGTTGCGCGTGGGGTGCGCGGGCGGCGCGCGGTGAGAGCGGTGAGAGCGGTGAGAGGGGCCGGTGAGAGGGGGCGGGCAGGAGGGGGATCGGACTCACTGAGCGCAGAGGAGCACGAAGGGCAGGGGGCTGTCGGCGGGGAAGCGGCGGAAGCGGGGGTTGGCCGTGTAGCCGTTCTTCTTGGTGCGCACCCAGGGGGGCATGCAACGGTACGTCTCCCTGCGCAATGTCGTGTGGCGTTGCGGCGAGTGGCGCAGCGCAGCTTGCGTGCGGCTGGCTGCGGTGACGGCAGGGTCGCAGGATCAGCGGGGGACACAAACGCCCTGCTGTTCAAGGCGAGGGATGGCGATGCCAGGAGGCCTGAGGGCGCACGCTCACCACATGAGCACTCCGAAGCTGTAGACGTCGCTGGCGCGCGTGACCTGCGCCGCACACACGCGCACACCTTAGCATTGCCGTGATGAAGGGCCACGTGGTTGTGCCCACCCACCCCTTCAACTGAGCCTCAAGAACGGTAGCCGATCGCGCAGCCTCCTGCGCAGGCCCAGTCTGGGCTGGCTGGTGGGAAGCGGCGCAGCAGCGCGGGGCCCCGCGGCGCACCTTGCCGGCGCTGACGACCTCTGGCGCGCTGTAGAACGGCGTGCCGTTGGCCATGTTGGAGAGGTGCGTGTCGCCGGGGTTGAGCGTGGCGCTGAGGCCAAAGTCCGTCACCTTGGCCACCACGCCAATGGGCGACGCCGTGTCGTTCTTGAGCAGCACGTTCTCAGGCTTGAGGTCTGCGAACGTTTGGGTAGTGCGGAGGCAACCAGGCAAGGCAGCAAGGAGCAGCACGTGAGCAGCACGTTCTCCGACCTGCGGCGCGGTGCGGCGTCAGGGGTCGCAGCGCATGGCGTCAGGCTTTCGGCAGCGAGCCCTCTGGCTCCAGGTGGGCGCCGCGTGCGCTAGACGCGGCTAATCAGCGCTTTGGGCTGTGCTGGCCCGCAGCGACGCTGCGGGGGCTCTGGTCCAAGCGCCCGCCATGACAGGTGTCCAGCGACGCTCACCTCCGTGGATGATGTTCTTCTTGTGGATGTACTCCATCCCCTTTGCGATGTCGATGAGCACCGTGAGCACCAGGTCCATGTTGGGCCTGCGGGACGACGGCTCGTGCAGGATGTGCGCGCCCAGCACGGCGTGCAGGCTCGCGTCGCAGTACTCCTGCAGTGCAGGGCCGCACGCACGCACGCATGCACCGGGGGCGCGGCAACCTGACACCACCCGCAACGGACGCCGCGGCAGGTGGAGCACGGGAGGTGCCCGCCACGGCCGGCATCTCTGGCCGCTACACCTCACGCATGCGTCTGGCTTGCCAGAGCAGGCAACGTGGTGCGGAACTTGCCTGCACCAGGTAGAGCTTGTAGTCGCGCGTGAAGCTCGAGCCCTCAATCTGCAGCCGGCTCTTCTGCGTGCGCGCCACGCAGCATAGGCACACGCCCCCGCAGCGACACCTCAGCCCTGCTCGTGCACAGTGCTCTCACATCTGACACGCCCAGTAGCTGGCTGATGGCCCCGCCCAGGTGTCGAACAGATGCAGTTCTGCCAGCATGCGTGCACGAGGCGTCACAAAAGGGCACGTCAGGTCCCGAGGGCGCACCTGGTGCCCGCGCACGGGCTTGTCGTCTCGGATGGGCGTGATGTCGTAGTGGTACGTGCACACCACGTTGGGGTGCATCATGCTCGTGCACACCTGCGTGCACAACCCACGCAAGAGCCCGCTTCCGTCACTCTTCACGCGCCGCCCACCCCGCGCAGGCGACCCAGGCCTGCACTCACCGCCGCCTCCATGATGGCCCTCTTCTTGGGCGAGTTCTTGTTGTTGCCGCTCACGCCGCTCGACATGCCCATGCGGTCGCTGAACATGACCGTCTTGACGGCCACCTCCAGGTTGCGCCACATGCCTGCGCGGCGGCGGCGGCGGCGGCACGAACGCGGCGTCCAAACACCTCCCACCACGTGCCTCCCGCCGCGCGCGCTGCAGCAAACTTCGCGCGCGCCGCCGCGCCGTGCGCAGCGTGGCGTGCGTGGGAGCGCAGGCGGGCGTCGGCGCACCTCTGTACACGGAGCCGTGCGCTCCCTGGCCGATGAGGTCGATCAGCTTGAGCTTGGTGGCGTCGGTGCCCTGCAGCTCCTGCGCCAGGGCAGCCACCTGCACGCCGCGCACAAACCAGGCACGCGCTCCACGGGACAGGGGTGAGGGCGAGGGTGGTTGGATGCCTGCGTGAGCACCGGCTAGCTTTAGGCGTCGGCGTGTGGGCTGCCGGCCAGCGTAGCGTAGGCGTCGGCGTGTGGGCCGGCGCACATCATCTGCTTGCTGATGGCTCCACTAGATGGCTCCACTAGACGTAAAGCTCCTTGTTGGGGACCCACTCCTTGTACGCACCTCCTTGTTGGGGTCCCACTCCTCGGCATCCTTGGGGGCGGCGGGCTTGGCGGCCTTGGGCGCGCCGGCGCGCGCGTGCGCCTCGGACGAGCCGGCCACCGCCAGCGCGGCACGCTGCGCCTCGGCCTGCATGCGCACACACGCGTGCGACCACGCCACACCACGCGCCTCGCTGCCAACCACGCTCTCTGCCACTCTGCGTCGCCGGCGTTGCAAGGAGCGTCGCGTGAGCCCGCTTCCTCCCAAACGCGTCCCTGGCGGCCCCACAGTCGCCGCAGCAGGCACGCACCTGCTGCTTTGCCTGCCAGGCCGCCTGCTGCTGCGCCTGCTGCTGCTCCCGGACCTTGGCCTTGAGCCCTTCGGCCTCCACCGCCCGCGCCGCCGCCTCCTCCCGCTCCCGCTCCACCGCCGCCCTCAAGTCCTCCTCCCTCTCCTCCTCCTCGTCGTCCTCCTCCTCGGCCACGCCGGCTCCGGCGCCCGCCGCCCGCCCCGGCGCCACCCTCGGCAGCCCGCCCGGCTTCTTGGCGCCCGCCGCCGCCGCCGCCTCCTCCTGCCGCAAAAGGTCGCTCGGCACCTCCTCGGACGGGGGCTGTGCCGGCCGGCCCTGGTTGAACGTGTGCCGCCGAAGCCCCGAGGGGTCGCCCTGGCCCCAGTCCACCCACCCGGCGCCACGCCGCCGCCCGCTCACCGACCCCCGGTCCTGCCACGACTCGCTGCGACCAAACTCCCTCGACCGCGCCAGCGCCGCGTCGCCGCCGGCCGCTGCCGCCAACTCTAGCTCGGACGGCGTCGCGCCGCCGCTCGCGCCCTGCCGCGCCGCGCCCTGGCCGCCGCCGGCGTCGCCCGCGCCGCCCTCGGACGCCGCGCGCTCGCCGCCGCCGGCGGACGGCGCGCCGCTGGCGGCGCCGGGGAGCGTGCCGGTGCCGGAGCGCTGCGGCGGCGCCGCCGCCCCCCACGCCTCCATGGGCGGCGCCCGCCCAGCGTCCGCCGCCTGCCGCGGCGTGGTGCGGCCCGCCACCGCCGCCGCCGCCGCCGCACCGGGCGACAGGTCAAAGGCGCCGCCCCCGGCGGCGGCGGCGGCGGCGCGCTCCCGCTCGCGCAGGCTAGAGCTCTGCTGGACGTAGCGGCCCGAGCCGGCGCCGTGCGACCCCGAGTGCGCCAGGCTGAGGCTCCCCGAGCCGCTGGCGAGGTCGTCGGCCGCGCCGCCCGCCGTCGTGCTTCGCGACTTGCTAATGCCGGCGCCGGGCGGCGTGGCGCGGGGGTTGGCGTAGCCGGCGGCGGCGTCGGGGACGGCGTTGCGGCCCGCCGAGGGGTGGTTGGCGTGCGAGCTGTCGAGCAGCGACCCGGGCTCCGCCGACGCGCGCTGCGCGCAGCGGGCGCGGCCCAGGACACAAAGCACAGCGTTTGGAGACGAGGGCGCACGGTGCTCGTGTCCTCACGGTGCATCCATGCGATCCTGTTTGTCCCCACGGTGCTTGCCCTCACGGTGCATCCACGCACCTCCATGCGGGAGAGCCGGTGCGGCTGCGCGGCGCCGCCCGTGGAGCTCAGGAGGCTCTGCTCGGGCTGCAGCGGCGCGGCGCCCGAGCCCTGCGCCTGCGCGCGCTTCAAGCCCTCGCCGGGCAGGGCTGCGCCCTCGGGGTCTGCGGCCAGCGGCGGCGGCGGGTCGCGCGAGCCGGCCATGACGAGGGGCACCACCTCGGAGCTGGTGACGGCGGCGACGCGCGCGCTGTGGCGCGGCGAGCCGCTGCGGATCAGCGGCGCGGGCTGCGGCGAGGGCAGCGCCGAGGTGCCGGCCGACGAGGACGGACGCGACTTGAGCGCTTCGTCGTGCTTGCGCTTCCTGGGGGCGGCGCGCGCGTGTCGGGGGACGCAGCAGCGGCGCGTGAGAGGTGGACGCCAGGGCAGCGAGCGGCGGGCTTGCGCGGAGATACTGGCTGGCGCACCTTCGGCAGTACCAGGCCAGGGCGAACCCGCCGACGACCAGCAGCACGAGCCCAAGCATGCCGGCGAGCACGCCCACCGCCACCGTCAGGCCAGTGTTGCCGGGCGCAGGCGCCACGACCACCACCACGGGCGGCGGCGGCGGCGGGGAGATGGCCGGCGACGGCGCGGCCTGCTGCACGCTGCGGCGCGTCGCGCCCGCTTGGGCCGCGCGGGCGTGCTCGTGGCTGGGGTCCGCAGGCGATCCTGTCGACTGGGAGCCGTGGACGGCCAAGGCGTGCGCGCCTTGAGGGCGCGGGCCTGCCGCCGTGGACGCATTGCACTCGATGGTGACGTTGCGCAGCCACAGTCGCCCCGTTTGGAATGTGCCGATGTGCAGCGTTTCTGTGTCCGTAACTGAAAACTGGGGGCGTGCATCCTGCGTGCGCCGCGTGGGAGCAGCCGTCAGACAGGCACAGATCTGCGGCGGCGGTACAGATCGCCGGTAGAGCGCAAAAACAGAAGTGTGAGGCCGCTGGCACGCACCGTTGCGTCAGACTGATGGCTGGCTCCAGCTGCGAGCACCCGCGGCGGCTTTGGATCACGCGCGGGGCCGCGAGGAGGCTCTATCCGTCTCAGCGTGCCGGCGGCGTGCCGCGCCTCAGCGGCCTCTAAGGTGAGCAGCAGCGTGTCGCGCGCGCTGCACGTGGTCTCCACGATGCACGAGTCCAGCGCCAGGGTGAGGCCGCCTCCTGGGTCGGCAAAGGCTGCGAGCCAAGCGGCGCTGCGTGGCGGCTGGCTGTTCAGGTCCTGGGACCACGCCAGGACCACGCCTTGCAGGTGCAGGCCGGCCATCAGCACCTCGCTCGCCCCTGCATGCGACACGAGGACCACTCCATCGAGCTCTGGCTGCAGCTCCCTGGGCTTTCTCTCGAGTCGGGCGCCTGCAAAAGCGACGTGGGGGCGCACCTGGTGCGGCGCTTGACCGCCACACCTCTGTGCGCCACGCCAAGTCCATGGATGGGAGCCCAGTGCGCCCCATCCTTGCGCTGTGCTCTGATGGCCGACAGGCGAAGCAGGATGGTCGTGGGGCCCCTTGGCCACCCCTTGGTCCTGGTGGCACGGGCAACGCGAACGAACCGCCGCCACGGCCGATGGCGTCGCTGTCCAGGCAGCCCGGCAGCACCTGGCAGTCCCGCGCGCGGCCGCCTGCGCCCTGGCTGCGCTCATCGCCGTCGCGCTGCGGCTGCTCGCTGGCGATGGTTGGGCCGCTTGCTGCGCTCGCCACAGCGGCCGCGCAGCCCAGCAACAACAACAGCAATGCACGACGCACGCTCATCGCATCGCGCTTGCTGTGCTCGGCTGGGTGGAGTCGCGATGCTTTCTGAGGTTTGACGCAAAATACGGCGGTCTCGCACGACAGCTCCTTTCAGAACATCACCGCTTTGGCGGCCCGACCAGCGGCTGCACAAAGGCAGAGAGCCCCGATGGCGCTACTGGAGGGCCTTGCTGCTGCTGCTCTTGCTGCTGGTGCCCGCCAGCGGCGCCGGCGTCGGCCAGCGAGCGCGTGAGCACCCGGCTCAGGCGCGGCATGAGCTCCTCGTACAACGTCCACACCAGCGCCGTCTGCGCCGTGCGCTTGAGGAACCGGGGCCCCACTCCTGCACGACATTGAGCGTGACCGGGCAAAACGCGGGCGCTCGCAGTCACGGGCGGCGCGCCGTCGCCCCGCGAGCCCTGTGCCACACTATGGACGAGAGAAAGGAGTTGCTGCTGCGCCACGCCCGCACCTGTCATGAGCGCCCCGGCGCCCTGCTGCGTCAGGATGGAGGTGAGCGCGCCCAGCGCGCTGGCCCGGCCGGCCAGCCCCAGCTGCATCTGCGTGCGCACCACGTCGGCCGGCTGCGTGAGCATGGTGGCCGCCGCCGCCGCCACGCAACCCGACACAAAGTTGACGGCCGCCTGCGGGCGGCCCTCGCCGTGCAGGCCGTGCTTGAGCTGCGAGTAAAACATGTAGTAGAGCCCTGCGCCGCGCGACGGACACCCAACGGCAAGAGCACGCGATCAGTCAATGTCGCGCGATTGCCAAGAAAGACGTTGATCCGGGGTGAGCAGGGGCTGCTGAACGGCCAAAAGGCAGCCGGGCGGAAGGCAGCACCAGAGAAGGGCGCGTTGGTGAGCACCGTGGGGCCGAGGCCCCGGAACAGGCCCGCCACGCCCTCGGTCCGCGCGATGCTGTACAGCGCGTGCGCCGTGTTGCGGTAAGCCTGCGCGCCGAGCTGCTGTCTCCCACCGCCCGCCGCTGCTGCGCCCGCCGCCGCTGCTGCTGCGCCTGATGAGGAGGCGGCCGGCGCGGGGCCAGTCCTGGCGTACTCCATGCGCGTCTTGACCACCGTGATGGGGCACGTCAGCACGGCGGCGACCGCCCTTGAGAGGCCTGCGTTGGATAGCAAACCACCGCATGGTTGAGCGCACCAGCACGTCCACCTCAAGAACAACCTCAGGCGGCCCCCGCGGCGCACCTCCGGCTAGGGCCGCCTCGGGGGCGGAGAGGCGGGGCGGCCTGCCGTCTTCGCTGGCCGCGCGCGGCTGCAGCGTGAGCATGAGGTGCTTGAGTTGCTCCAGCAGCACAAAGTGCAGTCCGGCACCGGCGCCCACGCGGATGACTGAGGGACCCGTGCCGAGCCACAGGCCCTGCACGCCGCCCGCGCGGATGACCTCGGCGGCAGTGCCGACCATCGATCTGCACGCGTTGGTGTGCAGCCACGAGCAGGGCGCACAACCTGTGAGGCGTGGCGCACCCCGGTGGGCGCATGCGTGTGCGACCCTCTGTGGGCAACACCGCGCGCTGCAGGTGGCGCCTCTGCCAGCACTACCCGCGTCCTTCAGAGCGGCGCCTACCTCCGCACGCCTTGCAGCAGGTCGCCTTGCATCTTGGTGCGGATGACGTCCAGGGGCTGGCGCGGCAGAGCGAGTGCAGCACCACGCACGTGCAGGGCAGCATGTTCTTCACACGCCGGAGACACAGCAGCCATCGAGAACGCTGCTGGTGCACGGCCGTTCAGCTCACGGGGACGTGCGATGCGCACCTGCACGCAGGCGCTGATCAGCGAGCCCGAAATGGCACCAGACACGGCTGAAGCTGCTCTCGAGTGCAGCACGGGCGCGCTCAAGTTGCTGTTGTGCTGCTGCCCCTGCTCTGACTCTTGGGTGCTCGGCTGCGGCGACTGCGGCGACCGAGAGGCGCCCATGCCGGAGCGATCGTGCTCTCGGCTCAACGACGCTCCCAGCGAGTGCTCAGGTTTGCAAATGCAAGGCGAACTCGCGTTCGCCGCAGCTTTACCTCTCCATGGCCAAAAACAGCAGGGATGGGGCGAGCGGCAGCATGCTGCAGCAGTCCTTGGGACATTTCTTGCGCGTGGAATCCATCCATTGCTGGCGTGTGAAGCAGTTTGGCCCACCTTCCACCTTCCCCACCCGCCAAGGGCGGCCAACCCTAGTTACCCTCCCGGACGGTCGAGGGCCCCCCTGCGGCGTCCTGGCCGTCCAGAGCAGCGCCGCCGCCGGTCGGCTGCTTGACCAGCCGCGGCGCCAGCTCCTCCACCTTGGAGTCGTAGCTGGCGTCGTCGTCCTCCGGCAGGTCCACCTCCTCCTCCTCGTCGTTGTTGCCCAGGCCCCGCCTGGCCCCCTCCCGCTCCGCCTCAAGCATCATGCGCTCCTCCTCCTCGTACCGGCCGTCGCTGAAGCGCGGCGCGGGCGGCGGCTGCTGCTGCTGCATCAGGGCCATGTTCTGCAGCGCGCCGGCCGCCGCCAGTACCTGCGCCGCCGCCTCGCGCACAATCATGAGCTCCTCGTTCGTCATGGCCGGCGCGCCGCTGCCCGCCATCATGCCACCGGAGCCGCCCATGCTGCGCAGCTGCAGCATCTGCTCCTGCTCCTCAAAGTCCCACCCGCGGGCGCCGGCGCCGCTGCGCCTGCCCATGTTGCCGCCGCCTATGCTCACGCGCCCTGGCGGCCCGCCGGCGTGGCTGACGCGGCCCATGGCGCCGCCGGCGTGGCTGACGCGGCCCATGGCGCCGCCAGCGTGACTGATGCGGCCCATGGCGCCGCCGGCGAGGCTGATGCGGCCGTCGTTGCCCGTGCCCCAGTTCAGACCGCCGCTGCCTCCCACCACCGGCAGGTCCGAGTCGTCGTCCTCCTCGTCTTCCTCCTCATCGTCCTCGCCAAAGTTGGTGCCGCGGGGGTGCAACGACTCTTGCAGCGCCTCGGCCGGCGTGAGCAGCGTGTTCAAGCCGTTGCCCAGCGTCATGCGCCGCGTCATCATGCGCGTGACGCGGCGCTGCGCTTCCCGGATCACGTCAGGCGCCTGCGCAGCGACGTTGCAGGGCACGGGGACGGAGGCGATGCGGTGAGGACGCCGTGGACAGAAGTACGCACGGCCTGGATCGCGAGGGTGCAGGCGGCCCGCTCACGTCTGCGCCAGCGGCGGCGGCGGCGTTGATGCCCGTGGTGCCGGACTGCAGGCGCCGCTGGGGCTGCATGAAGGAAGGCAGCATCGACATGGCGCTGGCTCCAGAGACAGAGACCGAGGCGTTGCGGTCCTCCACCTGCAGGCGCAGCAGGCGTAAGCGTTGCAACGCGGGGACGCTTGGCCTCAGCGCAGGCGTGCGGGATGCGGCGGCCCGGGCTCCCTGGCGCAGAGCGACAAGTGCGGCGCGCGGGCGGTTGCCTGCCACGCACCCCCTGCTGCGATCCCGAGGGGCGGTCGTCGTTGGCAAACATGACGCCGGCACGGAGCGCGGGCCGGGCGCGCGTGGAGATGGCCTTGTGGAGGACGGACGCCTTGGCGCCGGAGAAGGACGCGTCCGACTTGCCCCCCGCCGTGGTGCCGCTGCCCTGCCTCTCGCTGACCACCGAGGTGGCTGACTGGGCGGTGGGCTGCACGCCAGCGGTGGACGACGCGGCGTGCGACGGAGCGTTGGGGTCGGGCTGCACCTTGGCGGCCTCGGCACCGCCCCCCTGCGAGAGTGCGGCCAAGCGACGCGACCGCATGGGGGGGCTGCACGGGCTGTGTGCTCGAGGCAAGTGTGCGTACTCCGGAGGTTCCAGATGGCTCGTCCGCACACCTGCGCCTCGTCTTCGTCGACCGTCGTGGGCAAGCGGAAGGAGGTTTGCCGCGAGGCCACGCGCCGGGTCCGCATGGACTTGATGCCGACGGCCGCGCTGGCCTCGGCGGCGGTGGCCCTCGGCGGCGGTGTCCCCGACGGCCTGCTGGCGTCGTCCGTCGCGCGGCGCGACGTGCTGCCGCCGCGCGACACGGGCAGCGCGCCATCGCTCTCCCGGGAGCCATGCTGCTGCAGTGCGGCGTCGTCGGGCAGCCCAGCAGAGCGGCGCGTCCTCGTCACCGTCGTCTGCGCCCGTCGCATGACCTGGCCGCGGCCCGCCACGCCGTCCGACGTGCGCGCCTGCCGCCCGTCGGCCTGCGATGGCTTCCCGCGGGGATCCAGGTTGGCGTTGCCGGCGCCCGTCATCCTGGCCCGCGTGGTGAGCATCGTGAGCAGCTTGCGCTGCGCGGGCTCCATCACGGTCGGATCCTCCTCATCGTCCCCGCCCGCGCCAGCCGCGCCGAACGCGATGCGCGCTTGGCCGCCGCCCACGCGGGCGCGGGTGGTGGCCAGCGCGAGGAGCTTGCGCTGCGTCGGCACGACGACCGCCGACTCGTTCTCGTCGTCGTCTTCCCCGGTCTTGGGGACGCCGGCGAACTGCAGCGTGCCCTGCAGTCGCGCGCGCCGCACGAGGCACGGAGAGAGGGCCGGCAGGTTGGCCACGCGCCGGCATAGCGCGCTCAAGGCAGCAAGGCACCGTCGAGAAGCCCACCTGCGACCGCTCGGCGCCCAGCCCTGGTCGGATGGCCGACTTGGGTCGCGCCAAGCCGCCAGCCTTGTGCATGGGCCTCGCCGACAGCGGCCGCCCGCCGACCATTGCGCTCGTGGGCGGTCCGCCGCCGACAGCCGCTGGCGCCTGCGCCCGACCAACAAGACGGCAAGGCTTGAGCCGCCGCGCGTCGAGGCACCGTTCGTTGCGCCGGCTCGAACACTCACGTGGCTTTGCCGCGTCCGCAGGTTGCCAGAGCCTGGCCGCGAGGGGCCTCGGCGGTTCGCGGACCCAGGCCGAGATGGGCCCGTCTTGTTCGACATGCCACCAAACAGGGACTGCCCTGGCCGCCCTCCGCCAAAGAGCGAGTGCCCGGCGCTGCTGGCGGCGCCTCCGTGCGACGTCGCGAACAGACCGTCGAGGCGCACGCTCTTGCGCTCGGTCGCCGTGCTGCCCGCTGCGTCTTGGAAGTCGAGGGCGTTGGCGGTGGGGTCCTGCGGGCGGCCATGCAGAGCAACCCAACAGTGCAGAGTCACGTGGCCTCCCATCCAAGCACGCGACCCAAGCCGGTCCTGGCCTCCTCCCAAGCAGCACGTTTGAGCACACGCGCTCACCGGTCCCGAGTCGTCCAGCACGCGCGGCCGCAGCACATGCAGGTACTTGCCCAACAGCTGCCTGCGGGGTTGCAGCAGCGGCGGCAGCCGGCGGCAGCTCAGTGGAGCCGCATCCACCGCAGCGCGTGGTGTTTGGTGGGAGCAGCGGTGCTGCCCTTCACCTGTTGAACTCTTCGAGTTGCTTGGGGCTGAAGCCCGACTCAATGTCGACCAGCACGAGTGCCTGCGCACACGACACCGCAGCACAGAGGCACACCTCACAGGTCTGCACACACAGCCTGGGTGGCCGCCCGCTCTCCTCGTGCAAGGGGCCAGTGCAGAGCCCGCCGGCGCTCACCTTGAGCTTGAGCAGCTCGTGCTTCTCGCCGCCCTTGATGCGGTTGAACGTGTCGTTCATGATGGCCACGAGCATGTTGAACGCGACGATCAGCAGTAGCACAGTGTAGGCCAGCAGCAGCGCCATGGACAGCACCGGCAGCGCAAAGGTCCCGATAATCTTCTGTTGGATAAAGTCCTGCGGGCAGAAGGGCAATTCGTCACAGCGACCACAGCGTCGTTCTCGTGCGCGCGAGCGAGTTGGGTCGCAGCAGGCTCCTGATGACAGCGGCACTCACGCTCTGGATGTCCCCAAGCATGATAGTGAAGAGCTTGGTGGCCAGGAGTCCGTCCGTCAGCGGTGGGTCAATGTCTGTGGGATCGCTGGTGCGCGGCGACAGCGTCAGGAAAGCCAGGTAGAAGCCCACATACATGATGCCCAGCAGGAAGAGAAAGTACATGGTGTCCTGCGCGCCACGGTGCAGCCACTCCAGGATATCGTGAGCTGCCGCTGCCGCACGTGCCGCTCGCATGAGAACCGCCACGCCCGGCAGAGCCCGCACCGCAAGCGTCTGGGTGATGATGCGCACGAGCGCGCCCAGGCGGTCGTTCAGGATGGCGAACCAGCCCAGGCGCAGGAACTGGAGCAGCACCAGCATCGCGATGGACGCCCGCAGCAGCGTGTCCTCCCTGCAGGCGGGCGAACAGGCGACCATGCCACGGCGTCGTTAGCACTGCCCCACGGGACCTCTGGCCGCGCGTAGTGCATGGTGCGGTGCGCCCAGCCCTGCAAGCAGCACCTCCCCAGGCGCGCACCTCTGCAGGTGGCCAATGGCCACCATGACTTGCAGCGCCACGGTGAGCAGGCTGCCCCAGTTGCTGGGCGAGGCGAACCACATGCCCACGCCCAGGCTGTGCAGCTGCCGGATGTACACGGTGCTCTGGAACGCGCACACCACCAGCATGCACACCAGGAGCGCCAGCGAGGCGATGCCCGTGTCGCACGACACAAAGGCCTCGGCGCCGTCGGGAGGCGCCACGGCGTCGGCCGCGTCGCCCTCGGCGCACAGCCCGTCCCACTGCGTGATGAGCACCAGGTACGCCACGGTCAGCAGCAGGTAGGCCATGTGCTCGCACAGCAGCAGCAGCTTGAACTGGAAGCCAAAGGTGGTCCACTTGGCCTGGATCAGCGCCTCCACCACCTGCAGCACGCGCCGCAGCACAGGCGAGGGGGCGTCAGCAGCAGGACTGCGCATGCCTTGGAGCGGCCGCCTGCGAGGTGGTGACGGGCGTCTGGGTGGGGCAAGGCCAGTCGGGATGCGGCAGGTGGCGTTCTCACCGGGAGCCCAAAGGTGGAGGCGGGCGCGCCGCTGCTGAGCAGCGCGCGCAGGTAGCACTTGTCGCCGAGCCGCGCCAGGTTGGTGATGGGCAGCACCTCGCTGATGGCGTCGATCTTGGGCGCCGTGTCCAGCACGGCGGGCTCGGTGCTGATGACGCCCATGGTGGCCTTGCGCAGCCACGGCGCCGTCTTGGTCACCACCTTGGGAGCCAGCACGGCGCCTGCGCGAGGGGGGGCGGGGGGACACGACAAGGGGATGCTCTGGAGGCGCGCCAGGTGGGGCCAGACGTGCCAGCGGTGCAGAAGCGCGGGTAGGCGAGGGGGACAGGCGGGGCGCTGGTGCGAATAGGGCGGGGCTCACCGGCCTGCACCAGCGTGACGATGAGGCCGCGGTGCATGCTGAAGTGCTGCTGCGCCAGGAAGGCCGAGGAGAGGATGGACAGCGTGCGCGTGGCGCGCGTCTTCATGGCCATGCGGATGGCGTTCTCCTCGTCCGCCAGCGAAATGTTGATGGCCTGCGGCAAGGTGAGGCAGAGCGGCGCGGCCAAGCCTGACCAAGGTCCGCAGCAGGAGTCGCCAGGCTGCTTCCGTGAGTGCAAAGGCGTGAGTGAGCGTCACCGCCATCACCGCTGGCGTGCTCCTCCGCTCCCTGGCAACGATCTCTCTCTCAACACCACCAAAGCAGCTCACCTTGCCCGAGTTGACGTACTCGAGCGCCGTGCGCAGGCGCACAAAGAGCGGGTCGTGGAAGTCAAACATCAGGTCGATGAAGCGCTTGTCAAACCTGCGCGCCACAAAGGGCAAAGGAGAGCCGCACGTTTAGAGCGCCTGCGCGCCACGTGCAGGGGGAGGCGAGCGCGTGGCCACGCTCCCGGCGCACCTGTACTCCTCCCAGGTCTCGAAGAAGATGCGGATGAAGTCGTACGTGATGCCCGACACGTAGCTGCCCGGCGGGAAGCGCGACCACACGGCCTGGTGGTGCCGCACGTTGTTGAGCATGGTGGACCGGTCAATCTTCATGTCCAGCAACTGCGTCACCACCTGCGCACGACGCACGGGCCACACGCTTGCACGATGACACAACGGGTGACGGGCCGCCAAAGCCGGAACCGTCGACGGTGCCAGGGGATGGGCGCCCGCCACCGTGTGCGCTTGCCTGGAAGGAGATCTTGTGCGAGAGCATCTGGTGCACAAAGCCCGCGGTGAGCCCCCCTTGGAGGCCGTCCACCACGTCGGCCAGGTTGGTGTCCAGCTGCACCAGCTTGTTGATGTCCTGCGCCACATTAGCGTCATCACAAGCCGGGCGCAACTTCATCCCTCAAGCAACGCATCGCTACCAAGGCATCCCTGTGCGTTGCAGGTGCACATGAGGCCATGAGCAGGCTCAGGCAGGCCCACCTTGCCGGTGAGCCCCGAGTTGAGCAGCGTGTCGAGGTACTCTGCCGTCTCTGTGGCCGAGCAGTCGCCCACCGACGACTTGAACAGCTTGAGCACCGTGTCAAACGTCACGTCGCTCAGCACCCAGCGCTGCACGCGGTCCAGGTCGCGGATGCCCAGCTGCTGCAGCGCCACCAGCCCGTCGTCCTGCACGCCCCCAACGCACGCGCACACACACGTCGTCGCCACGTGCCCCGTCGACCACAACCCGCCGTGGTGCACCGGGCTGGGTTCCTGCTGGGACCCGGGATCAGGCGCGCACCTGCCAGATGAAGCCGAGCGCCAGGTCGTTGCAGCGGAAGACGGCGGGCGTGTTGTGCGGGCAGAGGTAGCCCGGCACCTTTGCGTCCATCTGCCCCTGCGCCTCGAGCGACAGCAGCAGCCGGCACGCCTCTGGGTAGTCGGCCGACAGCGCGGCGATGGACGCCGGGTCCACGTGCGCCAGGTAGCAGCTGGGGTTGAGCTCGAGCCAGCGGTCCATGGCCGTCACCACGTTGTACACGTTGACGCTCGAGCGCGAGGCGATGGCGGCCGTCACCAGGTGGTTCACGTTGAGCAGCTTGTGCGCCTCGTACGCCTGCGTCGAGGTGATGATGGTGGCGCCCTGCAGGTGCGAGGAGCTGGCCCAGCGCGAGGTGGCGGGCCGCCCCGCCTCGGTGGTGGCGCCGCCCTCGGAGAGGTGCCCGGCGGCCGACAGCGCCGAGCGGCTGGGCGCGCGCGCGCCCGTCGTCATGCTGTGGCTGAGCTGCGCGGCGCTGGGAGACGGCAGGGCGGGCGCGGCGGACATGCCGGGCACGTTGGCCGACTTCCAGCTCGGCACGCGGCGCGCGGCCACCGAGTCCTGCGACGGCGACCACACGGCACTTGTTCTCAGCCTTCGCCAGCACCGCCTGGACGACGACGCGTCGGCGTGCGCAGAAAGCGCTCTCACCGTGAGCCGCTTGAAGAGCTTTGGGAAGCGCGCAATCTCGAGCGCCAGGGAGCTGTGCAGCCCTCCGACGAAGGCCTGCCAGACGCGCCAGTCGAGGTCGGCCAGCGACGAGACCACGCAGCGCAGCAGCAGGTACTTGACCGCCTCGGGCAGGCCGGTGTGCGCGGCGTCGCCGTGCGCCTCGTCGTCGGCGCGCTGCTGCATCTGCTCCGCCGTCATGGAGCGGTTGCCGACGGCCAGCATGGACTTGAGCGAGATCATCGACTTGACGCGCGACATGCCGACGTGCTCGCCGCCGTCGCCTTCGCCGCGCATGGTCGAGTCGCGGTCGCGCTCGGAGAAGGCCTTGGACGGTTTGGCGCTGGCCGGGAGGCTGGGGCCGCCCGTGAGGCGCACGGGCGTGAGCTGCCGCGTGAGCGTCGAGTGCGCGTGCTCGCCGTCGGCGCCGGGGAGCGTGAGCGTGGAGGCTCCTGGGTTGGTGATGACGCTGGGCGCGGCGGAGCCCCCAATGACGCCGCCGCCCACGGGAATCACCATGCCGGACAGCGACGGCAGGCTGTGCTCCACCTGCTGGTCGTCGTCAAAGTTGAGGCCCCTGATGAAGGGCAGCACGACCGTCTCAAAGTCCACCACGTTGAGGCCGTGCAGCAGCGTGCGGAACGAGGTGGGGAAGCGCGTGGCCATCTCCACCATCACGTCGCCCCACGGCACTTGCAGCAGCGCCGAAGGGCACACGGTGGGGATGTCCTCGGCCAGGAGCTCGACGAACTCCTGCAGCCCGCTGGCGATGGCCGCTCGCATCAGCTGCCACACCTGCGAGCGAAGTCCAGCCAGGCGGGCAGGCGGTGAGCCCAGGACGCCCGGCACTGCGACGCCTCTGGGCGAGGGACCACGCACACACCCCAGCGCGCGCTTGCCTGCGAGGGCCACTTGGCGGCGGCGCGCAGCACCACGGGCACCACCTCGAGCGTCCTGAGCTCGAGCGCCAGCTGCAGCACGGCGTCCGAGGGCAGCCGCCCGTTGGTCGCCAGCGCCACGTTGAGCTCGTTGATGAGCTCCAGGCCCCACTCGTAGTGGTGCAGCGCACACAGGCCCCAGGGCGTCAGGAAGGAGAAATCCTGCGGGCGGTGGAGCATCCATGCGTTCGCTCACCGTTCAGGACCAGGCCCGCCCACGTCGTGGCGCCCATGCACACACCCGAGGCGCAACCCGCACCTGCACTCTGTACGAGGCGCCGTTCATGAGCAGCTCGACCACCGCTCCGGCCTGGTGCCCCTCGATGGCGCAGTGCAGCGCCGAGCTCTTGATCTGCAGGTCCTGGTGGTCCAGGAGCTTCTGCAGCTGGATGCGCGAGCGCCCCACCGACTGCAGCAAAAAGGTGAGCACGGCCAGGTTGCCGTGGAACGACGCCAGCTGCAGCGGCGTGAAGCCGAACGAGTCGGCGGCGTTGAGGCGCGCGCCCGCCCGCTTGAGCAGCGCCGCCATCTGCCGCGCCACGTCCTGGTTGTACTTCGGCGGTTCGTGCGACTCGGCGCGGCCCTGCGCAGAGCACGCAGAGCACGCAGCACACGCATGCGCTGTGGAACCCCACTGTGCCCAACCCGCAGCCACCACTGCCTTGATGCTGAGGAGTGCAAAGGGCCACTTCTAGCCTCACCTGCGCTGCCACAAAGTGCAGCGGCACCATGCAGTGCCGCGAGGCGTCGACGACGTTGGGGTCGGCGTTGCCGTCCAGCGCGTCCTTGAGCAGCGCCACGTCGCCCTCGCGCACGGCGTGCTGCAGGTCCTCGGTGGCCTCCTTGTCGTACTGCACACGCGCAGTACGCGCGCAAGCACGACACACGTGTGTGCACAATCGCGCCGTGCGCAGGCTGCGACGCAGCGAGCAGCGCGGAGGCTCGAGCACTCACGCCAGTGATGGCCATCATGGAGACGCTGGCCGGCGGGGCGGCGGCCAGCCTCCTGATGCCGCCGATGCCGCCGATGCCCAGGCTGTCCCTGCCCATGGCGAACGAGCTCCGCATCCTCTGCATGATCTTGCTGATGCCCTTGTCGTCGCCGCCGCCGGCGCCGCCGCTGCCGGGCGTGTCGACGCCCCAGACGGCGTGCTGCTTGGCTGAGGTGCTCGAGGCGCCCAGCATGGACTTGAGGCCCAGCGCCACAATCTTGAAGCGCTTGGACAGGCTGATGGACTCGCCGCTGCTGCCGGCGCCGTGCGGCGTGTTGGGGTGCTGCACGCCGCTGTCGCTGCCGCGCTCGCTGCCGTGGTGCGAGGGCTTGAGCGAGCCGGCGGAGCGCTCGGGGATCACGACGGCCGCCGGGCGGAAGAGCACCTTTGGCACCGAGGAGGGAGGTCGGGTCGAGGCCACCGACGCGGCGCCGCTCACGGCGCCGTCCGGGAGCGGGTGCACCCGTGGCCCGCTGGAGCGGGGACTGTCCCCGGGGCCGGCGGCGATGGTCACCCTGGCCCTCGGCGGCTTTGCCGGCGGCGACGGCGCTGCTGCCGTCGCTGCAGGCGTGATGTCGCTGCTGGCGCCGGCACCACCGCCCTCGCTAGCCTGCTGGGACGCCGTTGTTTCATCCCCTCCTGCCGCCCCCGGCAGGAGGGCTGCGCCGTTGTGGCTGCTGATGGCGCTGACCTCTCCGTTGCTGGATGTGGCGTGGCTGGCAAAGCTGATGCTCTTGTGCTGCGGCGGGCCGTCGGGCGCGGCGAGCGGGCTCAGCCGGTGCTGCCGGCTGGGCGCCGCCGCCAGTGACTTGAGAGGAGGGAGGTTGCCCTCGTTGTGGCTCACGTCCCGCACCAGCAGCGCCCCCAGGGCGGCGCCCGCCCCCGACGCCGACGCCCTCCCCGTTTCACCCTCAGGGATGGGCGTCACGGGGTCGCCGCCCTCGTCACCCCCTGCCGGCTGGGGCTGCCCGCCCGCGCTGGCGTCGCGGCCCTCCCCTCCCCTGGACTGCGTCCCGTCGCTCTCGTCCGTGAGCGCGTTGGGCAGCGTCGCGCGGGCGCGGGCGCCGGCGGCGGGGTCGCCCTCCCCGCGTGTGGTCGCATTGGCAGCGGCGGCGGGCGCAAGGCTGGTGCTGCGGCTGGCGGCCCGGCTGGCGCTGGCGCTGCCCATGGGCACCACGGCGTCCTCTTGCCCGGGGGCCACGTAGGGGAGGTAGTGCTGGTTGCGGCCAGAGGGGCCGGCGGCGCGCCACACGTCCAGGGCAGGCAGGGACTCGTCGGCGTAGACCACGGGGATGCGGCTGCCGCCGTCCGCGCCGAAAATGTCCGGCTCGTCGTCAGAGTCCCCTCCCTCGCTGTCGCTGTCGCTGCCTCCATGGTCGGCTGCCGCATCACGTGTCGGCGGAGGCGAGGGCACGTTGCTCGCCTGCCCCGAAAGGCAACGACGCAAAGGAGGGGCTCTAGCTCTGCAGCGCAGAGGCCGGCGTGCAGGATGCACAGGCACCAGGCGTGCAGGTCGTGTGCGCACCTGGCCAGTGGTGCGGAGGGCGCTCCTCAGCGGCTGCTGGGAGAGCTGCGGCCGCGGCTGCTGAAGGCTCTCCTCGTCATCTTCCTCCTGCTGCCCTCCTCCCTGCGCGCCGTGGTCAACATGGCGAACTCGGGGGCGAGCGAGCAGGAAAGCTAGCAGCGCGTCCTGCGCGTCCCGCGTGCCAGCAGCGAGAGCGTATCGCTGCTCACCCCGAAGAAGAGGTGCCAGAGCCCCATGAGCGCTCTGGCTCATCAGTGGCGCGCTGGCCGCGCGAGCGATAGGGCTCGTGCCATCACGGCGAGCGCGCCCCTGCTGCTGCCGCCAGCAGCAGCCTCCTCCACGCTCCTCCGCGCTCCAACGAACACTAAGCAGAGGCTCATGCTGCTGCCCCTGTCGACGCTCGCGCTGGTGATGCTCCTCTCGTTCGTCGGGGCTGCGCGCTCGAGTACTACAAGTGCATTTCGCCGCACAGCCGGCGCCAAAGGGGAGCGGCTGGCAAGGCTCACGCTCAAGTCAAAGCTGCTGCGTAAGTGTGTGTCGGTCAAGCGTGCCTGCGTGAGAGTGCCCTCCTGGATGCTCGTGTGGCGTGTGAGTGCGTGCGCCCCAACCGCCGCGCGCACGCATCGGCAGGGCACAAAGTCAGCGCCAGCCGAGGGCAGGCCAGCTATCGTCAGAGCTGCTGTGTCACGCATGCACGTGAGGATGTGGGGCTCCTGATGCCTCGGCCGCCCCCAGCATCGCGAGATCTATTGCGCACGCCCGAAGCGGCAGGGCGCAGTCAGTGCGCACACGCATGGCACGTCAGACAGGCCTCTTGCCTTTTCACGCTTGTTGTTTCGGCGCGTGTTTGCCCCTTGGTGATGGTCAACATGATGGTCAACTTGGGGCACGGGACGCCACACAGCGTGCAGCACAAGATGCCGAGCGCACAGCCGCGGTCATGATGCTGCTTTGAGCAGCAGCTTTACCCTCGTTCTCGCGCACACTCTGCTCGGGCGAGCCCCGAGAGGCGCGCGGGCAGCGGGGTCGGGAGCTCCAGCGGAGAAGCGCCACATCGCGCGCTCTCCTGCTGAACACGACGACCATCAGGAGCTCTTGTCACACGTCGTCGGAGAGCGCAGAGGAGGAGCAAGATGGACAAGTACCAGCGCGGCAAGGTGCTGGGGAAGGGCTCGTTCGGCTCGGCTGTGCTGGTGACCCGCAAGTCGGATGGCAAGAACTTCGTCATCAAGGAGATCGACGTCAGTCGGATGCCCAAGGCGGAGCGGGAGGCGTCAGAGCAGGAGGCCAAGGTGCGCTGCGCGCGTGCGCCTGCACCAGGGGGGGACGAGCAAGCGGTGCAGTGCAGTGCGGGGCGCGTGGCACCTGTGCCGGGGCAAGGTCCAACTGTGCGTGCGCAGCGCGGGGCGTCGCATGACCCGCTCCGCTGTACGCGTGGTGCCACTGCACGCTTCGCAGCTGCTCATGGCGCTCAGCCACCCCAACATCGTGCGCTGCATCGAGTGCTTC
>VFQP010002154.1_pt1 | contig 22907 bp, 23 predicted proteins | sample 3512351 | NCBI WGS metagenome assembly VFQP01 (sample SAMN10412372, study PRJNA504923) | tailings metagenome | isolation source: Relicate 1 Philex TSF1 revegetated site | place: Philippines: Tuba, Benguet | collected 2017-08-29
GAGTGCCGCGCGAGGTTGCGAAACAGCGCGCCGCCGTGCACGAAGCCCTCGACCTGGTACTTGGTGAGGTTGGCGCCCGCGCTCTCGACCAGGTGCACGAAGGGCAACCGGTTCTCGAGCGCGATCTGTTGCACGCGCAGGATCTTCTCGAGCCCGCGCGGCTGGATCGCGCCGGCCTCGATGCCCGAGTCGCTCGCCACCACCATGCAGCGCACGCCCGCGATGAAGCCGATGCCCGCGACCATGCCGCCGCCGGGCACGCTCCTGGCGGGGTCGCGCGTGTCCTGCAGGAAACCGGCCAGCGAACACAGCGGCAGCCAGGGCGCGCCCGGGTCGAGCAGCAGCGCGATGCGCTCGCGCGGCAGCAGCTGGCCGCGCTTGTCGAACACCGGTTTGCTCTGCGCCGACGCAGCGGCCGCGCGGTCTTCGAGCGCACGCAGCTGCGCGATGCGCTCGAGCATGGCGGCGCGGCGCGCCTGCGCGGCCTCGCCGTGGGGGTTGAAGGCGGTGGCAAAGGGCATGGCGGCGACCGTCACTGGAACACCTTGGGCATCGCGTAGCGGTGGAAGCCGTCGAAGGGTTTGACGGCGTCGCGGCCCTGGGCCTCGGCGGGCGCGGCCACCGCGCCCCAGCCCATGCGCACCTGCGGGCGCGCGCCGTCCACGCGCAGCACGCTGCCGCTCACGAAGCTCGCCGCGGGCGAGAGCAGGAAGGTGATGGCCGCGGCCGTTTCGGCCTCGTTGCCGAAGCGGCCCAGCGGCACGGTCTCGCGCATCTCGCGCAGCATGGGGCCGGCCTCGGGCGGGTAGTGGTCCATGCCGCTGGACGCGATGTAGCCCGGCGCCACCGCGTTCACGCGCACGCCGCTGCGCGCCCATTCGAGCGCCGCGGTCTCGGTGAAGCTCACCATGCCCGCGCGCGCCGCGCCACTGTGGCCCATGCCGGGCATGCTGCCCCACATGTCGGCCACGATGTTGACGATGCTGCCGCCGTGGTCCTGCATGGACTGCAGGTAGACCTCGCGCGCCACCAGGAAGCCGCCCATGAGGTTGGTGTCGAGCACGGCCTGCCAGCCCTTGGCGCCGATTTTTTCGAGCGGGCTGATGTACTGCCCGCCCGCGTTGTTCACCAGGCCGTGGATGCGGCCGTGCGCCACCACGATGGCCGTGACCAGGGCCTGCACCTCGGCCTCCTGGCGGATGTCGCAGGCGTGAAAGCTCGCATGGCCGCCGTCGACCACGATCTCCTCGGCCACGGTCTGCAGCTTGTCGAGCTTGCGCCCCACCAGCACCACGTGCGCCCCGAGCGCGGCGAGCTCGTGCGCGGTGCAGCGCCCGATGCCCGAGCCACCGCCCGTGACCACGATGAGCTGGCCCGCGAACAGGCCGGGACGGAACACGGATCGGTAGCCGGCGTTCATGCGCGGGACTCCTTGAGGAACAGTTGCAGCGTGGTCTCGGTGAGGTCGTCGAGGCTGGCGCGGCCGTCGGGCACGTACCACTGCGCGGCCCAGTTGAGCGCGCCGAACAGCATGAGGCGCGCGATGCGCAGGTCGCCGCCGAGCGCGCCCTCGCGCTGCAGCGCCTGCAGCACCGGCACCCACACGGCCTCGTAGTCGTCCTTGAGGCGGTTCACGGCGCGCTTCTGGCCGTCGGAGAGCACGCGCCATTCGTAGAGCATCACGGGGATGTGGTCGCTCTCGGGGCCGAGCAGGTTGTCGAAGTGGCTGCGCACCAGCACGCGCAGGCAATCGCGCGCGCTCAGGGGGCCGGGGGCCGCGGCCACCGCGGCGTCCATGCGCGCGCGCTGGTGGTCGAGCGCGCGCTGCATGCCCTCTTCCATCACGGCGGCGAGCAGGGCTTCCTTGTTTTCGAAGTGGTAGAAGGGCGAGCCCGAACGCATGCCCACCGCAGCCGCGATGTCGCGCGTGCTGGTGGCGTCGAAGCCCTGCTGGCGGAACAGCCGCGCGGCCGCGCGCAACAGCGCCTGGCGGCGGTTGCCGTCGTCGCGCTCGTTGGCGGTCTTGCGCGGGCGTCCGCGGCTGCGGCGCACGGGCGCTTCATCGGGCTCGGTGGCCGGGGGGGCTGTCTCCATCGGCCGCAAACATAGCAGCGGCCTTTATTTTTAGCAAGCGGTTGCTTGGTGAAAACAAATCGGCGCTGTCACCGAAGCGGCTCGCCCTCACTCCGCCCGGCACACCACCAGCGCATACGGCAGCGCGCGGTCCTCGAACCACGCACCCATGGCGAAGCCGCAGGCCTCGACCATGGCCTGCACGCCCGCGCGTTCGTACTTCTGCGATTGTTCGGTGTGGATCACCTCGCCGGCCAGGAAGTCGAACGCGCGGCCGAGCACGCGGCTGTGCACGGTCTGCTGCGCCTGGCTCACGAGGTAGCTGCGCGCCACGCCTTGCAGCGGACAGTAGCTCGCGTAGTGGCGGAAGGCGTCGGGGACGAAGTCCATGCCGAGCTCGCGGTTGAGCCGCGTGAGCAGGTTGAGGTTGAAGGCCGCGGTGACGCCCTCGGGGTCGTCGTAGGCGGCGAGCACGGTGTGGGGGTCCTTGCGCAGGTCCAGGCCCAGCACCAGGCTGTCGCCGGGGCGCAGGTGCACGCGCACGCGGCGCAGGAAGCGGTGGGCCTCGGCGTCGGTGAAGTTGCCGAGGTTGCTGCCCAGGAACAGCGCCACCTGGCGGCGGTGCGCCTGCGGGATCGGCCAGGTCTGGAAGTAGTCGCCGCACAAGGGGCGCACGGGCAGCAGCGGCAACTGGCGCGCCATGCGGGCACCCAGGCGATCGAGCGCCTGGGGCGAGATGTCCATGGGCCGGTAGACCAGCGTGGCGCCGGCCTTGAGCCAGGCGCGGCACAGCGTGAGCGTTTTGCTGCCGTCGCCGCAACCGAGTTCGAGCAGCTCGATCGGCGCGTCGCCCGGTGCGGCTTCGGCGAGCAGCGCCTCGGCGTGCGTGCGCAGCAAGGCGGCCTCGACGCGTGTGGGGTAGTAGCCGGGCAGCCGCATGATCTGCTCGAACAGGCGCGAGCCGCGCGTGTCGTAGAAGTACTTGCTGGGCAGCCGCTTGGGCTGGGCGCTCAGGCCCGTGAGCGCGTCGTGCGCCAGCGTGCCGGGCAGTGGGGCGGGGGCGGACTGGGCCGGGGCCTCGCGCACGCGGTGCATGGCGGCCACGGGTTGGCGAAGGGCTTGGCGTGCGCGGTTCATGCTCACCTCGGGTTCAGGATCGGGCCAGGCGGATGCCGGTGTACTGCCAGCGCAGCGGCGGGTGGAAGAAGTTGCGGTAGCTGCTGCGCCCATGGCCGGGCGGAGTGGCAAACGACATGCCGCGCAGCACCTGCTGGTTCACCATGAACTTGCCGTTGTACTCGCCCACCGAGCCGGTCGCGCGCCGGAAGCCCGGGTACGGCGCGTAGGCGCTCGCGGTCCATTCCCAGCGCCGGCCCCAGGGCATGCCGGCGCCGGTGGCCGCGGCCTCCCATTCGGCTTCGGTGGGCAGCCGCGCGCCGGCCCAGTCGGCATAGGCGCAGGCCTCGTACCAGTTCACGTGTGTCACGGGCGCATCGGCGGGCAGCGGCTGCGGGCCGGCCAGGGTCTGGTGCCACCACGCGCCGCCTTCGCCGCGGAACCAGTACATCGGGGCGCGCTCGCCCGAGGCGTTGCGCCAGTCCCAGCCCTCGGCATGCCAGTGCTGCGCGCGTTCGTAACCGCCGGACTCGATGAAGGCGGCGTACTCGGCGTTGTTCACCAGGCGGTTGGCGATGCCGAAGGGCCGCAGCAGCAGCTCGTGGCGCGCGCCCTCGTTGTCGAACGCGAAGCCCGGGCCCGCGTGGCCGATGGCCACCACGCCGCCGGGGTGCGCGATCCAGCGCAGCGGGCCGGCGTCCTGTGCCGCGTGTTCGTGCTGCGGGTCGACGGCGCCGGTGTCGGCCCGTGCATAGGCCGGGCGCAGCGGCTGGTGACCGAGGATGAACTTGATGTCGGTGAGCAGCAGTTCCTGGTGCTGCTGCTCGTGTTGCAGGCCGAGCTCGAGGCGCTCCAGCCACTCGGGCGTGGGCCGCGTGGCCAGCCAGGCCTGCACGGCGGCGTCCACGTGGGCCCGGTAGGCGTGCACCTCGGCGACAGTGGGCCGGCTCAGCGCGCCGCGCTGCGCGCGCGGCACGCGCGGGCCCTCACCTTCGTAATAGCTGTTGAACAGGTAGCCGTAGCCGGGGTGGTGCACGCGGTAGCCGGGCCAGGCGGGCGTGAGCAGCAGGGCCTCGAAGAACCAGGTGGTGTGCGCCAGGTGCCACTTGGGCGGGCTCACGTCGGTCACCGGCTGTGGCACATGGTCTTCGGGCGCGAGCGGCGCGCACAGGGCCGTGCTGCGGGCGCGCACCTCGGTGTAGCGCGCGGCCAGGTCGGTGAACGGGTCGCGTTGCATCGGCGGCTCCGGTTGCGGCGGAAGGCGGATGCTGGCCGCATTCGCTGCCGCGCGCAAGCGGCGCGGCGGCAACAAAGCGTGACGGGCGCCGGCCGCGCGGCGCGGCTTCAGGCCGCCGCGTCCGCGATGCGTTGGGCCACGCGCGGGGCCTGCATGGCGATCGTGCGCAGCAGCCCGCCGGGCTGGCGGATGTCGAAGCCCACGAAGTGCAGGCCCTGCAGCGCGCCCTCGCCATGCAGCACGGTGGGCAGGCCGCGCGCATCGAGCGGCAGGGTGTGCTGCGGGAACAGCACCGGCAGGCCCGCGCTGTAGCCGGTGGCGAGCACGATGGTGTCGAAGGCCTGCTCGCGGCCGTCGAGGAAGCGCACGCGGTCGCGCTGCAGCGCGGCGATGCCCGGGAACACCGCGATCTCGCCCGAGCGGATGCGGGCGAGCGTGCCGATGTCGATCATCGGCGTCTTGCCCTCGCGCCGCAGCTGGCGCAGCGGCGAGGCCCGGGGCGTGCGCAGACCCCAGCGGCTCAGGTCGCCCACCGTGAGGCGGCGCAGCAGCGAGGCCAGCGCGTCGCCCAGGGGCTCGGGCAGCCGGGCCAGGGCAATGCTCGAGAGCTGCGTGGGCCGTCCCAGCACGTCGCGCTTGACGATGTTCACCGGCGAGCGCACCGACAGCGCCACGGGCACGCCCTGCTCGGCGAGGTCGAGCGCGATCTCGGCGCCGGTGTTGCCCATGCCCACCACGAGCACCCGGCGCCCGCGCAAGGCCTGGGCATTGCGGTAATCGCGGCTGTGCAGCACGCGGCCCGCGAACAGGTGCTGGCCGGGCAGCAAGGGCACCAGGGGCTCGCGGTTGGCGCCCGTGGCCAGCACCAGTTGCGGCGCCGCGAACACCTGGCCCGACGCGAGGTGGGCGCACCATTCGCCGCCCTCGTGGGTGATGCGCACCACGGTCTGGCCGCGCACGGGCACGATGCCGTGGTGTTGCGCATAGGCCTCGAGGTAATCGACCACGCCCTGGCGCGGCACGTAGCGCGGCGCCTCGGCAGGGAACGGCAGGCCGGGCAGCGCCGAGTGCGACTTGACCGTGTGCAGGTGCAGCCGCTCGTAGTGGTTGCGCCACGAGGCGCCCACGGCCTGGGCCTGCTCGATCACGGTGGCGCGGAGGCCGCGCTGCTGCAGGCAGGCCGCGGCGGCCAGGCCCGCGGGGCCGGCGCCGATGACGATCACGGGCGCGTGGGTGGTGGAAGCGGTGTCGGCCATGTTGGCCGCGAGTGTGCCCGCCGGGACGGCGCGCGCGCAAGCCGGGCCGCACGGGCCCGGGGCGCGGCTCAGGCCAGCAGCAGGCCGAAGCCCAGGCCCGCGGCCAGGCCCATGGCCAGGCCCACGATGACATCGAGCGGGAAGTGCGCGCCGGTGTGCACGCGCGCCCAGCCCGTGCCCAGGGCCAGCGCGGCCATGGCCGCGAGCGCTGCGCCGCTGGCCGTGTGCGGCAGCAGCGCGCCCAGCACGGCGCCCATCACGAGCGCGTGGCTGCTGGGAAAGCCCGCGCGGCCGCCATGGCCCAGGTGGTTGGGGCACAGCCCGAGCGCAAACGGGCGCTGCGCCTGCCAGCGCCGCGCAAGCCGCTTGCCCGCGAGCTGCACCAGGCCGGCCCAGGCCAGGCAGAGCAGCGCCAGCACGGGGCCCAGGCGGTGATCGAGCGAGACCCAGGCCACCAGCGCCAGCAGCGGCAGCCAGCTCCAGCGCGCCAGGGCGCGCGCAAACCCCATCAGCGCGGCCGGGCCCCGGCCCGCGTGCAGCAGGCGGAACAGGCGGATGTCCAGCCGCAACCACGGCGAGGCACTGGCGGGCAGGAAAGCGGCGGTCGGCGACGGTGTCATGCCGCCACTGTGGGCAGCGCAGGTTAAATCTTCGTGAAATGCCGGTGTCAGGCGAGCGCGGCGGCGCGATCGCGCATGAGCGCGCGGTCCTGTGCGTTCTGCGTGAGCGCGGCCGCGCGTTCGAAGGCGGCGCGGGCCTCGTCGCGCCGGCCGAGGCGTTCGAGCAGGTCGCCGTGCACCGCGGCCAGCCAGGGGTAGCGCGCGAGCGCGGGCTCGGCCAGCAGCGGTTCGAGCACCTGCAGACCGGCCGCCGGCCCCGCGTGGCGCGCCACCGCCACCGCGCGGTTGAGCTCGACCACGGGCGAGGGCTGCACGCGCGCGAGTTCGGCGTAGAGCGCGGCCATCTGCGCCCAGTCGGTCGCCTCGGCGCTGGGAGCGCGCGCGTGGCAGGCGGCAATGGCGGCCTGCAGCTGGTACGGCCCGCGTGTGGCCGTGAGGCCCTCGGCCTGGGCCAGCGCCTGCAGCCCGCGCTCGATCTGCGCGCGGTCCCAGCGGTTGCGGTCCTGCTGTTCGAGCAGCACCGCGCGGCCCTGTTCGTCGGTGCGCGCGGGCCGGCGCGAGGCCTGGATCTCGAGCAGCGCGAGCAGGCCCGCCACCTCGGACGCTTGCGGCATCAAACCGGCCAGCACGCGCGCCAGCCGCAGCGCCTCGTCGCACAGCGCGGGGCGCATCCAGTCGTCGCCGCGCGTGGCGGTGTAGCCCTCGTTGAACACCAGGTAGATCACTTCGAGCACCGAGCCCAGGCGCTCGGCCAGCGCGCCGCGCGCGGGCAGTTCAAAGGGCACGCCGGCCTCGCGCAGGGTGCGCTGTGCGCGCACCACGCGCTGCGCCACCGCGGACTCGGTCTGCAGCATGGCGCGCGCGATGTCCTGCGTGCTCAGGCCGCCGAGCAGCTTGAGCGTGAGCGCCACGCGCGCGTCGGCCGAGAGCACGGGATGGCAGGCGGTGAAGATCAGGCGCAGCAGGTCGTCGCCGATCGGGTCCTGGCGCAGCGCGTCCACGGTGTCGGCCACGTCGGGCACGCGGTCGGCCTGCAGCGCCTGGAGGTCGGCGGCGATGGCGGCCTCGTGGCCCTCGCGCGTGGCGCGCTGGCGCAGGTGGTCGAGCGCGCGGTTGATGGCCACGCGCATCAGCCAGGCACCGGGCTTGTCGGGCACGCCGTCCACCGGCCAGTGTTCGAGCGCGGCCACCAGCGCGTCCTGCGCGATGTCTTCGGCCACGCCGAGGTCGCGCACGCGGCGCGCCACGGCCGCCACCACGGCGGCCGATTCCAGCCGCCAGACGGCGGCGACGCGTTCATGGAGGGCATCGGGCATGCCCGATGGTGACACCAACTCAGAACTGCGCGGGCGCGGCGGCTTCGTCCATGTAGAACACCTCCCACTGGTGGCCGTCGGGGTCGGCGAAGCCGTGCTGGAACATGAAGCCGTGGTCCTGCTCGGGGTTGGGCGTGGTGCCGCCGGCTTTCAGGGCCCGGGCCACCAGGTCCTTCACCTCCTCGCGGCTCGCGCAGTCGAGCGCGTTGAGCACGGCGGTGGCCTTGGACACGTCGGCCACGGGCAGGTGGGTGAAGGTCTGGAAGAAGGGCTTGACCAGCAGCATCACGTACACGTGCTCGCTGATCACGATGCAGGCGGCCTGCTCGTTGGAGAACTTGGGGTTGAGCGTGAAGCCCAGGCCGGTGTAGAAGGCGCGCGAGCGCGGCAGGTCGTTGACGGGCAGGTTGACGAAGATCTTGGACGGCATGGGGGGTGCTCCGGTGAAAGGCTTGCGGGCGAGGGATTTCGCCACGCACGATCGAACGACGGCCCAGGGTCGGCCGTTTCGACGGTTCCGACCTAGGTACAAACCCGCAGAGGAACCGGGCCGACCGCCCCTGCACTCAGAGGCCCCTGTCCCTCTCTGGAGATTCGCCTTGCAGGCCCTCAGCCGCTTCCGCCACGTTCACCTCCCCGCCCGCGCCGGATCGGCGCCGACTGTCGAAGAGACCCCGGCCGACACCGGCAGAACCGACCGCATGGACTGCCTGATCGCCCACGGCTTCGCCCTTCCCCCGGCCGGCACGGGCGGCGCGCGCGCCGTCTCGCGTTTCATCGACGGCGAACCGCTGTCGCACAGCGACAACCTCGAACTGTCCCGGTGGCTGAGCCGCGCCCAACCCGAGAACCCTGCGTTGTGGCTGGCGATGCAGCGGCTGTCGCCGTCGTTCACGCCCATGCTGGACCTGTGCCCGGGCAACGCCCCCACCGATGCCCGGATTCAGGCGCTCACCGAAGCGCTGCTGGCCACGCACCAGTGCGCGCTCGAGAACGGTCTGAAGTTCGGTGTCGTCGTGCACGAGAAGCTGCCGCCGGGCCTTGCGCGGCTGCTGCACGAAGCGGTTCTCGAAGCGCCGTCGAGCGTGCGGGCCTTGGACTACCCCTGCCACACGCACACCCCCGCCTGCGAAGAAACCCACGCACTCTTGCAAGCCTGTCTGCGCGACGGCAGCGGGCTGCAGAGCGTGGGCGGGTCGTTCAAGGTGTTGCCGCTGCTGGAGCGCAGCGTCCCCGAGCTCGTGCTGATCGATCCGGCGGCCCGCCCCGACCTGGATGCCCTGCGCCGGGTGCTGCGCATCGGCGGTGTGCACAACCTGTCGTTCAAGAACGATCTGCCGGCCGCCCACGAAGCCGTGTGCGCCGTGGTGGCCGAGACCAATGCCGCGCTGTCGGCACGGCCGCAGGACTGCGTGCACGGCATCGAGCTCAAGACCTTCTCGCCCTACATCACAAGACACGACGAGGGCCATATCCTGCGCGCGGTGCGGTCGCTGTTCGCGGCCAGGCATCTCAAGGCCATCACACTGCCCGATCCGAGCTGGCTGTGGATGCCGCTGCCCGAGCTGCAAGCACTGATGGAGCGCAGCCCGCTGCAATCGTTGCGCTTCCTCTCCCTGGGCAAAATCGACCGGGACGATTCGGCCTTCGAGCGCTTGAACCTGCTGGTGGCCGCGAACCTGCTCGACCCCGTGCTGGAACACAACCGCGTGCTGGAGCGCGAGCGGGCCGCGAAGGTATCGGGCGCCTTCACCCGCGTGCTCTCGGCACAGGCGCTTCAGAACAGCAGCAAACACGACCAGGCGCAGGCCGGTCTGGAGATCAACCCGCTGGCCGAACACCTGGCGCAGGTCTTTCGCGGTGCCCGCGAGGTGCAGGACATGGCCCAGGTCCATCCGTTCACGGGCGCGGCCGCTGCGCTGGCCAGAGACACCGCCTCGCAGCAACTCGAACGGGAGCGCGCGCTGCGACCAGCGCTGGAAGACATTGTGCTGACGCCCGGCGGGTTCGCGGATGTCCGGCATTGGCCGGCGCAACTGCCCCGGACCTGAGCGCGAGGATCAGGCCCGGCTCTCGTCGAAACACGGCGCGAGTGCCCGCACCTCCACCGTGGCCCACTGCGCCGCCGGGCACTGGCGCGCGAGCGCGATGGCCTCCTCGCGCGTGACGCCGTCGAGCAGGAAGAAGCCGCCCACCATTTCCTTGGCCTCGGCAAAGGGGCCGTCGAGCCGGCGCGGCACGCCCGGCGCTTCGCTCACGCGCACCGCGTCGCCCAGGCCTGCGAGCGAGGCCACCGCAGCCAGCTTGCCCTGCGCCCGCAGCGACTCGCCGAAGGCCTGCATCTGCGCATAGGCCTCGCGGCCCTGGGCCTCGGTGCGGGTGGCGCGCTGGCCGTTGGGTTCGACGATGAGCAGCATGTACGACACGGTGTTTCCCCGGGATGTGAAGCCGCGCATGGTAGGCCCAGAATGTGCAGCCATGGACACCGCGCGCTTCAACGCCTTCAAGGAACAGGCCCTGGCCCGGGGCTTCGACGAAGTGATCGAACGCCGTTGGGCGCCGCACAGCGTGCTGGCCACGCACACCCACCCGTTCGACGCCGACGCGGTGGTCACCGAGGGCGAGATGTGGCTCACGGTTCAGGGCGAGACCCGCCACCTGGGCCCGGGCGACACCTTCGCGCTCGAACGCAACGTGCCGCACGAGGAGCGCTATGGCGCCGAGGGCGCGGTGTACTGGGTGGCGCGGCGCAATCCGGGCTGAGCCCCGCCTCAGAGCTCACCCAGCCCGATCTGCGACAGCACGTCGGGCTGCAGCAGTTCGTCGATCGTGGGGTCGGGCCGGTGCGACCACGTGAGCGCCAGCGCCACCGCCACCAGCAAGGCGCCGGCGACCCAGGCCAGTCGCGGGCGGTGCGCACCGCCGCGCGGCAGCGGCCCGCCCGCGGTGACGGCCTGGTGCGCACCCAGCGCCTGTGCGTGCCGCTGCCGCCATTGGGCCAGCACGCGCGCCTGCAGCGCCGCGCTGTCGGTGGCCGCGTTGTGCGCCAGGCCTTCGCGCAGGGCGCGGCGCAGCGCCGCGTCGTCGGCCCCAGGGGTGTTCATGCGCGCGCCTCCTGCCACGCGCTGCGCAGGCTGCGCTTGGCGCGGTGCAGCAGCTGGTGGGCGGCGTTGGTGTCGATTTCGAAGGCGCGCGCGATGGCTTCGGCGTCGGCATCGCCATAGGCCCACAGCGCCAGGGCCATGCGCTGGCGCGCGGGCAGGCGCAGCAGGGCCTGCTGCAGCGCGGGCGCGTCGGGCCAGGGCTCGGGCGCGGCGGGTTGCAGGGCGTCCTGCAGTTGGGTGAGCGCCTCGGGCTCGGTGCTGAGCTCGCGCCGCCGCACGAGCTGGCTGCGGCAGCGGTTGAGCACGATGGTGTGGAAGTAGGTGCCGATCTGCGCGCCGCGCGTGTCGTCGACCTGGGCGCTCCACAGCCGCAGAAAGGCGTCCTGCACCGCGTCTTCGGCGTCTTCGGCGCGGCCCAGCATCTGGCGCGCGAGCGCGAGCGCGGTGGGCGTGAGCTGGCGCACCAGCGCTTCGGCGGCGCGCGGGTCGCCGCCGCAGGCCTGGTGCCACAGGTCCCAGCCGGTCGCGGGCAGGCCGAGCAGGCGGCGCGCACCGCGCCGCGCGCGCGCGGCCACGCTGGCCATGCACAGCCCGAGCGGTGGCGGCCGGCCCGCGGCCACGGCGGCCAGGCGCAAGACGGCGGGCACGGGAGCGGTCAGCGGATGGGGCTTCATCGCAGCGGCAGTTTCTCGCGCATCGCGGCGCGTTCTTCGGGGCTCATGGATTCGAGCAGGGCGCGGCGCTCGCGCAGCAGCGCGCGCCGCTCGGCCGGCGTCATGGCCTGGATGCGCGCGCGGCGTTCGGCCGCGATGGATTCGCGCTGTTCGGGCGTGAGACCGTTCCAGCGCTCGCGCGTGGCGTCCGCGAGCCGTTCGCGCTGTTCGGGCGTGAGGCTTTGCAGCCGGTTGCGCAGCGCCTCGCGAAAGGCCTGGCGCTGCGCGGGCGTGGCCGTCTGCAGGCGGCGCTGGATGTCGTCGCGGCGCTGCGCCTGTTGCTGCGGTGTCAGGCGCGACCACTCCTGCGGGTCGGGCACGGCGGGCGGGCCGGCCTGCGCCCGGGCCGGGCCGGCCTGCAGGCACAGCGCAAGCGCGGCGGTCCACAGGGCCGACCACGGCGTGAGCGAGAGGGCGGTGAAGCGGCGCATGCGGCGGCAACCCCCGGGCATCAGGCCTCGCGCCACAGGCCGCGCGCGCTCGCGGGCGAGCCGGGCAGCACCTCGCGCGACAGGCGCGTTTCATCGGTGCCCAGGTGGCGCGCGAGCAGGGCGCGCTGCAGGCTGCGCAGGTCGGTGGTGGGCCGCAGGTCGCGGCCTTCGTGCAGTTGCGCGGGCGACAGGCCAGGCCAATCGGCGAGCACGCGCCCGCCGGCCACCGCGCCGCCCGCCACGAAGGCCACGCCCGCGGTGCCGTGGTCGGTGCCGCCGCTGCCGTTGGGCCGCGCCGAGCGGCCGAACTCGGTCATGACCAGCACCGTGGTGTCGGCCCACAGCGGCCCGAGCGCGGCGCGCAGCGCGAGCAGGCCGCCATCGAGCGCGGCGAGCTGGCGCTGCAGGCGCGGGCCCTGCTGGGTGTGCGTGTCCCAGCCGCCGAGCTCGAGCCAGGCGACGGCGGGCCCCTGCGGCTCGGCCAGGAAGCGGCCGGCCTGCGTGGCCAGCGCGGCAAAGCCCGCCCCGACCGCGCGCGGCGAGGCCGAGGTCTGCGCGTTCGGCGCCATGGCATCGCCCTCGCCGGCCATGTCGGCCGCATCGGCCCTGTCGGCCAGCGGGGCCGCGGGCAACGCGCGCACCTGCTGCCAGCGCGCGGCGAGCACGGGGTCTTGTGCGTACAGGCGCGCCACGCGCGCGGCCAGGTCGTCGTCGGGCGCGGCGCGGCGCGTGGGGGTCCAGGTGGTGGCGTCTTCGCTGCCGCGCAGGGCCAGGGGCATGGCGGGCGCGAGCGCCACCGCGCGCGCGGCGCCGGGCGGCAGGGCGCGGCCGATCCAGCCGGTGCTGAGCGCGAACGGGCGCTCGCCGCCGCTCTCGAGCAGTTGCTGGGCGTCGAAGTGCGAGCGTTCGCGGTAGGGGCTGGCAACCGCGTGCACCACCAGCAGTTCGCCGCTGCCGTACCAGCCGTGCAGGCCGCGCAGCGCCGGGTGCAGGGCGAAGAAGCCGTCGAGCGCGAGCGGGGCCTCGGCCCCCTCGGCCAGAGGACCGCGCAGCGCGGCCCACTGCGGATCGCCCGGGGCCGGCACCGCGGCCAGACCGTCGAGCGCGCCGCGCAGCATCACCACCACGCAGCGGCCGCGCACGCCCGGGCCCTGGGCCCAGGCCAGCCGCAGCGCGCCCGAGGCCGCGAGCGTGGCGCCACCCAGGCCCTGCAGCCAACGCCGGCGCGACCAGCCGGCGGCCGCCGGGACGATCGGAGAGGAAGAGGACGTGTGCATGGTGTCGACCCGTCTCAGCGGCGTTGCATTTCGGGGCTGGCCAGCAGCAGGGCCAGGGCCTGCGCGCCGCTGTCGGCGCGTTCGATCTCGGTGCGCGTGCGCTCGCTGAGCGCGGCGCCGAAGGCCTCGCGCGCGAGCGCACGGGCGTCGGTCTGCGGGCCGGCCTGCTCGCCGAGCTGCACGGCCCAGGCCACGCGCTGGCGCAGCGCGTCGGCGCCCAGCCAGTCGGCCTCGGTGTCGGGCCAGCCCTGGGGCGAGGGGGCGCGGCCCGGCGGCTGGCCGAGCGCGGCGAGCGCGTTGGTCCAGCGCTGCGCGGGGCCCACGGGACGGCCAAGCAGTCGGTGGGCCGCGATGTGGAGCTCTTCGGGCGTGCGCGCCTTGCCGGGCGCATGGGCCTGCCAGGCCAGTTCGTGATCGAACAGGGCGCGCGCGGTCTGGCGCAGGTCGCCCCCGGTGTCGGCGCAGCGGCGCGCCACCGCCCGCACCAGCGGCTCGGGCGGGGTGTCGGCCACGAACTGGCGCACCAGGCGCTGCGCCAGGTGCTGCGCCGTGGCCGGGTGCGTGGCGAGGTCTTCGAGCACGGCGTCGAGCGCCTGCGGGCCTTCGGCGTAGCGCCGGCCCATCACGCGCTTGTCGCCCGGCTCGTGGCGCGCGGGCACGAAACGCGCGACGCCGGTGCCGGGCTCCACGGTCCAGCCGGTGAGCAGGCGCGCGAGCTCGGTCACGTCGGCCTGGGTGTAGCCCGCGTGCACGCCCACGGTGTGCAGTTCGAGCAGTTCGCGCGCGTGGTTCTCGTTGAGGCCGCGCTCGCGGCGCCGGCCCGCGGGCGAGCCCGGCCCCACCGACTGCGCGTTGTCGAGGTAGAGCAGCATGGCGGGGTGCAATGTGGCCGCGCGCAGCAGCGCGGTGAAGCGCCCGTCCACGTGCGGGCGGATGGCCTCGCGCTCGTAGGGCCACACCACGCCGAGCGTGGCGCCCTTGGTGGCGGCCACAGTGAAGTGGTTGGCCCAGAACTGCACCCAGCGTTCGTGCACCGGCGTGGCCGTGCCCACCATGTGGGCCCAGCGCCGCTGCAGTGCGCGCTGGTTGGCCTGCACCAGCGCCTGGCGGTCGTTGTCGGGGCCGGGGGTGTTCACGGCGCGCAGCGCGGCGCGCGTGAGCGCCAGCGCCTCGGCGCCGTCGGGCAGGCCGCTGGCGTCGAAGGCCTGCGGCGCGGCCCATTGGCCGAGCACCCAGGCCAGGGGGTCGCGGCCGATGGTGTCGAGCCGGGCCTCGCCCAGACCGAAGCGGTGGGCCGCGAGCGCAGGGGCGTGGGCGGGGGTCTGCATGCCGGGTTGAACCGCGTAGCCTGCCCGCGCTTACGCGCCGCGGTGCATGCCCGAGTGCCGCGGTCGGGCATGGCGCGCTGCCCCGTAAGGCCGGCCGCGGCTCGGCGGTTCAAGCAGCAGGCCGGCATGTCGCCGGTCGCCCCCACGCCAGGAGCCCCCCATGACCCCGAACACCCTTGCCCGCAACGCCACCCTCGCCCTCGTGCTGGGCGCCGCCCTGCTGCAGGCCCACGCCGCCGACCGCGTGGACCGCCGGCAGGCGCGCCAGGAACAGCGCATCGACCAGGGCGTTGCCTCGGGCGAGCTCACGCGGCCCGAGGCCGCGCGGCTGACGCGCGGGCAGAACCACATCGACCGGATGGAGAACCGCGCAGAGGCCGACGGCCAGGTGACGGGCCGGGAGGCCGTCCGGCTCGAAAACGCCCAGGACCATGCGAGCCGGCGCATCTACCGCAACAAGCACGACCGGCAGCAGCGCCAGCATTGAGCGCCGGGCGCAGGCAGGGCGAGGAACGGCGGGCGCCGGCCGGCCACCCAGGCGGTTCCTTCACTTCCTTCCGGACCGCCATGAACCGACTCACGCGGGGCGCCCCTCGCCCCACCCCCGCCACCGCCCCCACCACCCGGCCGATGCCCACCCAGTCAGCGTGGGAAGGACGCACCGCCCTGCTGGCGTCGGTCGGCCTGAGCAAAAGGGACCACAACGCTGTGCTGGGTGGCGCCGCGCACAAGTTCATCGAGGGCATGGCGCTCGACCTGCAGGAGCGCCGGCTGCTGTCCGACCACTGCTGCAAGAAGAACACCGCGGTGCTTGCGCTGATGCAGGACCTGCGACCCGATTTCGTGCCCGTGCTGAGCCTCATGCCGCCCGACGACACTTCGTTCGATGAGCGCGCACAGCGCACGATCGAGAGCCTGAAAGCGGCGGTCGAACTCGAGTTGGCCTTCGAGGTCCATCTCGGCGACGTCCCGGTGACGGGTGCGGTCATGGACGCCCTGGAAAACGCCATGACCGCCCCGGGCGCGCGCATCACGGCCTTTCACTTCGAGTCGCCATGGGCCGAAGACCAGGACGGCCGGTTCGTCCACCAGGCGCTGCTGCAACGCCTGAGCGACAGCCTCAAGGGCTGCGCCTCCTTGCAGGAAGTGCGCGGCGGCATGGGCGTGCTGTGGCTGCTCGACCGGCCGGTCGAGCACCTGTCCATCGTCTCCGCCCAGCCGCCCCGCTCGGCCGATATGGCGCAGCTCAAACGTGTGCTGGGCCACGGCGTGGGCCGCTTCACCTGCGCGAGCGATGATGTCCGCGTGTTCCCGGCCGTGACCGGCGTGGTTCGGGCCGCGAACACACAAGCATCGGCGGCAACGGCGGTCCAAGCCGTGACGCTGCACCACCCCTACCGGGCGCCCCGCGGCCCCGAGGGCGCGAAGGCCGTCGATGACCTGCTGCACACCCCGCATCTGAAGCGGCTCATGCTGCCCGCGTCAGAGTGGCTCAACGCGCTCGGCGATCACACGCTCACGGAACGGATCGGCGACACCGGCCTGCAGGCCCTGGACTTCGGCGACGGCCTCGGCGGCCTGTCGCTGCCGGTCATGAACGCGCTGGCGGCGAACGCAGCCACGCCAGCCAACCCGCCACGGGTTTGAGCTGGTCTTCGCGCAGCGTGGCGGCCTCGATGGCCTGCACCTCGAGGCCGTGCGCCGCGGCCAGCCGCTCGATCAGCCCGCGCGAGTGCGCGTAGCGCAGGCTGGGCCGCAGCTGCAGGTCGCGCCCCGCATCGGCCTGCTCCACGCTGAAGGCGAACACGCCACCGGGCGCCAGGCGCCGCGCCACGGCCGCGAACACGGCGTCGAGCGCGCCCACGTAGATGAACACGTCGGCCGCGACGACGAGGTCGGCCGGTGCATCGGCCTCGGCGAGAAAGCCCAGCAGGTCGCCGCGCGCCACGCGGCGGTAGTGGCCCGTGGCTTGGGCGCGCTGCACCATTTCTTCGGCCAGGTCCACGCCGTCGACGGCGTCGGCGTGCGGCGCGAGCAGGCCGCCGCACAGGCCGGTGCCGCAGCCCAGGTCGAGCGCGAGCGCATAGCGCCGGCCGTTCGCGGTGAGCGGCGCGAGCAGCGCCTGTGGCACGGTGTACTTGAGCTGCGCGAGGTGGTTCTGGAAGTCGTCGGCATAGCGGTCGAACAGGGCGCGCGCATAGAGCGCGGGCGGCGGGGGCGGGTCGGCCGCGTCGGTCACGGCCGCGAGGTAGAAGCCCAGCAGCTCGGCATCGGCCCCGTGCGCGAGCGCCTGGCGGAAGCAGCGTTCGGCCTCGCCCAGGCGGCCCACGTGGCGCATGAGGTGGCCGCGCTGGGTCCAGGCTTCGTCGAGCGTGGGATCGCGTTCGAGCGCGGCGTCGAGCGCCTGCAGGCCTTGCTCGGGGTGGTCGAGCTGCAGCTCGCACAAGGCCAGCGACAACCACAGACCGCCCTGGTCGGCGCCGAGTGCGATGGCCTGGCGCAGCGCATGGGCCGCACCGGCCCAGTCTTCGAGCGCTTCGCGGCTCAGGCCCAGGGCGGCCCAGGCGTCGGTGTGGGTGGGGTCGGCGAGCAGGGCGGCGTCGAGCCGTTCGATTGCGGCCCGCCATTCGCCCAGGCGGCACAGCGTGACGCCCAGGTTCGCGAGCACGGAAGGCCGGCCGGGCACGAGCGCGAGTGCGGCCTCGTAGTCGCGGCGCGCCTCGTCGAAGCGGCGGGCTTCGAAGTGGGTGTTGCCGGCAAAGAAATGCGCCTTGGCGCGGGCGAAGGTGTCGTCGGACATGGGCGGCAGGGCGAGGGGTGAGGGATGGGGGAAAGGCAGCGCGCATCCTAGGCCAGAGCGACGGCGCGATGAATGACGGGAACGGGTGTTCGACAGCGCCCGACACAACGCGCTTTGCCTATTGAGGGAATTGCCATGCGCTCACTGACCGCCGCCCACCACCGGGCAAACCATTTCTTGGCGAGGATGGAACATCCCCCCCTGCCCCGGCCCATGCGCGTCGAAGCGTGGCTGATCCAGCATGGCCTGCCCTGCCGCGTTGCCGGCAATCCCTGGATCGACCATGCGCTGACCGCCTTCATCGAAGGGAACGAGTTGTCGTTCACCCAAAGCGAATGGCTGTGCGCCTGGCTCACGGCTTCGGCCCCCCAGAACCTGCCGCTGCTGCTCGGCATGCAGCAACAGAACCCTTCGTTCCTTCCCATGCTGTACCTGACGGCCCCCGGGGGGCAACACGATGCGCCGCCCATTCAACAGGCGCACGCGGATGGCGTGCTGCGCGAAGCCGAAGGCCTGGGTTTGGTTCAGTTCCGCGCCACACACCAAGCGCCAAAGCGCCCCTGGGAGCCCACGCTGGGTTGTGCCGACTGATGCCGCCCGGGCCGACCCCACAAGGCCGGCGGGAACAGGCCTTCAGACCTTCGAGAAATCGGGCTTGCGCCGCTCCATGAAGGCGCCGAAGGCCTCCTTGGCCGCGGGCTCGCGCAGCATGCGGCCGAAGCTCGCGCCCTCTTCGGCAATGGTCTTGAGCACCAGCTCGCTCTGGCCCTTCTTCATGAGGCGCTTGGTCTCGATCAGCGAACTCAGCGGCTTGGCCGCGAGCTTGGCGGCCACGCTGTGCGCGTAGGCGTTGGCCTCGGTGGGCGGCAGCACGCGGTTGACCAGGCCCACCTCGAGCGCGGCCTCGGCCATGAAGGGCTCGCCCAGCAGCAGCGCCTCGGCGGCGCGGTGGTAGCCCAGCATCTGCGGCACCAGCAGGCTGCTGGCGGCTTCAGGGCACAGGCCCAGGTTCACGAAGGGCATGGAGAACGCGGCGTTGTCGCCCGCGTAGACCAGGTCGCAGTGGAACAGCAGCGTGGTGCCCACGCCCACCGCGGGGCCGCAGACGGCGGCGATCAGCGGCTTGGGAAAGGTGGCGATGCCTTTGAGGAAGCGGAACACCGGCGAGTCCAGGCCCGCGGGCGGGTTGTTCAGGAAGTCGCCGATGTCGTTGCCGGCCGAGAACACGGTCTCGTGGCCCTGGATCAGCACCACGCGCACGGCCGGGTCGTCGGCCGCGCCGGCCAGCGCGTCGGCGAGCGCGCCGTACATGGCCGAGGTGATCGAGTTCTTCTTGTCGGCGCGGTTGAAGGTGAGGGTGCGGATGCCGGCTTCGGTGTGGACGAGGATGTCGCTCATGGCTGGTGGGAGGGGTTGGAACCAGCCGGACAAGTTACCACGAAGGCCGGGCCGGATCAGTAGAGGTAAACCGCCCCACTGCCCGGCGCGCTGTTGTCGTCCGGGTTGCCGCCCAGCAGCGTGGACGCGCTGTCTTCGATGGGCGCGCCGACCGCCAGGCTGGCCCCGTCGCCCGAGAGCGCCAGACCGGCGCCGAAGCGGTCCCCGGCATCGGCGTTGGGCGCCTTGACATAGGCCCCGGATTGCCAGGCGCCGCTTCGGCGCCAGTACAGGTAGACCGCGCCCGATTCCTCGCGGCCGGTCGGCTCCAGGGCGGCGCCGATGCCACGGCCGATGCCGCTTTGCGCCACGGCGGCCACGGCCAGCGCATCGCCGTCGGCCGAGAGCGACACGGCATGGCCGAACTCGGCATAGGTCTGCGCGTTGGCGGCCTTGACATAGGCCTGCTGCGCCCAGCCCGCCCCGGCGCGCGCGAACACATAGACCGCGCCCACCAGGAACTTGTTGGGCTGGCGGCTCTGATCGCCGCCGACGCCGGTGGCCAGGCTGCTTTCGCCCACAGCCCCCACCGCCACCGTGGCGCCATCGGCCGACACGGCCACGGCGCCGCCGAAGCGGTCGCCGAGGCCGAGGTTGGAGGACACGAGTTCGCCGGTCTGCGCCCAGGTGCTGCCCTGCCGGGCAAACACATACGCGGCGCCGGCGTCCAGCGTGTTGCCGCCGATCGTGCGCGGCACCTGGCTGGCGCCCACCACCAGCGTCTGTCCATCGCCCGACAGGCCAAGTGCGCCGCCGAACCCGTTGTCCACGGTGGTCTCGGGCGAGGCGAGCGTTTGCTGGTGCGCCCATGGGCCCGCGGCCCGCGTGAACAGCTCGACCGCGCTGGTGGCGTTGGTCTGCCCCGTTTCGGGGGCCATGCCCGCGGCCAGCGTCTGCCCATCGGCCGACAGCGCCACGGCGCTGCCGAAACGCCAGGGCTGGGTGGTGTCGGTCGGCTGCAGGACGGGCTCGGCGGTCCAGCCCGCGGGGCCGCGTTCGTAGGCGTACACGGCGCCCAGGCCGTTGAAGGCCAGCGGCGCCCCCACCACGAGCCGCGTGCCCGACGCCGACACCGACACCGCAACGGCCGAGCCGAAGAGATCGCCGGCAACGGGCATGGGCGCCTTCAGGTAGGCATCGAGCCCCCATTGCCCCGCCCTGCGCGCGAAGACCAGCACCGCGCCGCTGCTGGGGGCCGAGCCGTCGGCGGGGTCGCTCGAGGCGCTGTCGTCGCGCGGCACCCCGACCACCAGGGTCTGCCCGTCGGCCGACAGGGCCACGCTGGTGCCCGCCCGGTTGCCCTGGTTGGGCGCCTTGAAATAGCCCACGGCGGCGTCGAGCACGCGGCTGTCGACGGTCAGCGCGGGGGAATCGGTGCACGCGCTGCCCCGGCAGGTGCGCAGCCAGTGCCGCGCGTTCCACTGCCCGGGCAGCAGCCATTGCCGTTCGTGCGCGGTGGTGTGGGCGGGCAGCGTCGCCACCACGTGGGGCGACGCCGCGTCGGCCTCTTGAACCACCCACTGGTAGCTGGTGGCATCGGAGGCGTCCTGCCAGCGCAGTTGCAGGGTCTTGATGCCGGTGGCCTGCAGATCGAGCGAGGGCAGCGGGCCGCTGTCTCCGCAGGCCGTCAGGGCAGCGGCGGACAGCGCGATGAGGAGGTAGCGCCAGGCGTGTGCAAGGGGTTTCATGGCAAGGCTCCGGGGTGGACGGACAGACCGCCGATGACAGCAGCCGCGAAACCGAAGCCCCATACTGCCCAGGGCGTATTTGTGCCGTTCGGCGGCCTCTAGACTCGCGCTCTCCCACCGCCTCTTCCTGCCCGCCCATGGCCTTTCGACCGACCTTGCTGCTGCTCTGCCTGGCCCTGCTCGCGGCCCCGCTGCGCGCCCAGGACAAGCCCGACACCAGCCCGGGCGCGACCCAGGCCGCCAGCACCCCGCAGCCCGAGCTGCCCCGGCCCCGCATCGCGCTCGTGCTCTCGGGCGGCGGCGCACGCGGCTTCGCCCACGTGGGCGTGCTCAAGGCGCTCGAAGCCGCGCGCGTGCCGGTCGACCTGATCGTGGGCACGTCCATGGGCGCGATCGTGGGCGGGCTGTACGCCGCGGGCATGAACGCCGACGAGCTCGAGCGCGAGATCCTGGGCGTGGACTGGAACGGCCTGTTCAGCACCCGGCAGCCGCGCCAGGTGCTGTCGCAGCGCCGCAAGGAGGAGGACTTCGAGCTCTCGCCCGTGCTGCTGCTGGGCTTTCGCGACGGCGAGTTCCGCCTGCCCACGGGCGCGGTGTCGAGCCGCTCGCTGGAGATCCTGCTGCGCCGCTACACCCTGCCCACGCGCCACCTCGCGAGCTTCGACGCCCTGCCCACGCGCTTTCGCGCCGTGGCCACCGACATGGAGACCGGCAAGCCGGTGGTGATGGACCGCGGCGACCTGGCCGCGGCGCTGCGCGCGAGCATGTCGGTGCCGGGCGTGTTCTCGCCGCTGGAGATCGACGGCCGCATCCTGGGCGACGGCGGCCTGGTGAACAACCTGCCGGTGAGCGTGGCGCGCGACCTGGGCGCCGAGATGGTGATCGCGGTGAACATCGGCACGCCGCTGGCGCCGCGCGACACGCTGGGCTCGCTGCTGGGCATCAGCACGCAGATGATCAACATCCTCACCGAGCAGAACGTGCAGGCCAGCATCGCGCTGCTCACGCCGCGCGACCTGCTGCTCACGCCCCCGCTGGGCACGCTCACCTCGGGCGACTTCAACCGATCGCGCGAGCTGGTGAAGCTGGGCCACGACTACGCGCAGACGGTGGCCGCCTCGCTGGCGCGTTACACCGAGGACAGCGCGCGCTACGCCGCCTGGACCGAGGCGCGCCGCACCCAGGCCGAGCTCAACGCCACGCGGGTGGGCCGCATCGCCAACATCCGCTTCGAGGGCGTGAACGAACAGCGCGCCGAGCGCCTGGGCCAGGGGCTGGCGCCGCTCAAGGGCCAGCGCGCGGACGTGGACCGCATCGAAGACGACATGGAGAAGATCGCGGCCACCGGCGACTACGAGCGCATCGACTACCGGCTGGTGCGCAACCCCGACACCGGCGGCGAAGACCTGGTGATCGGCCTGCGCGAGAACAACTGGGGCCCGAACTACCTGCGCGTGGGCCTGGACCTGCGCACCGACTTCCGCGGCGACGGCAGCTTCAACCTGCGCCTGAGCCACAACCGCCACTGGCTCACCGACAGCGGCACCGAGTGGCGCAACCGCGTGCAGCTCGGCGAGACCATGGGCCTGTACTCGGAGATCTTCCAGCCGCTGGGCCTGCGCGGCAGCAGCTTTCTCTCGGCCTATGGCGACCTGTCCATCCGCAAGGTCGAGCTCTACGACATGGGCGACTCGCCGCAACTGCGCATCCGGCGCGAATCGGTGCGCGCAGGCGTGGACGTGGGCTGGCCCTTCGGGCCGCAGGGCTCGGTGGGCGAGATCCGCCTGGGCGCCCTCGCCAGCGAGCGGCGTTCGACGCTGGAGCTGATGGCACCCGATATCAGCGCCCTGCTGCCGGGGGTGCGCGCGGTGCAGTGGCGCGAGACCGGCCTGCGCGCCGCGGTGCTGGCCGACCAGCTCGACTTCGCCAACTTCCCCTCGCGCGGCTGGCGCGCGCTGGGCGAGGTGGTGGTGGGCCAGCGCACCACCACCGGCGTGCCGGGCAGCAGCAACTTCACGCGCGTGGAGGCCTCGTACACCGGCGTGCGCAGCTGGGGCCCGCACACCTTCAACATGGGCCTGCGCGTGGCGCACGCCAACCGCATCCCGCTGGGCGCGATCGACGAGTACTCGCTCGGCGGCTTCCAGAACCTCTCGGGTTTCCGGCCCGGGCAGGTGGCGGGCAATTACCTGGCCTTCGGCCGCCTGAGCTACTACCGCCGCCTGCCCTGGGACGTGGGCATCGCGCGCGCGCTGTTCGCGGGCGGCTCGCTCGAGGCCGGCAACGCCTGGATCAACCGCAGCGAGGTTTCGCTCAAGAACCTCTACGCGGGCAACAGCCTGTTCCTGGGGGCCGACACCGGCATCGGCCCGCTCTACCTCGCGCTGGTGAGCGCGCCCAAGGGCTTCACCGGGCTCTACCTGTTCCTTGGCCGGCCCTGAGCGGTCGCCGCCCGGGCGTCATTCCTTGTAGTAGACGACCTGGTGCGTGGTGGCCAGCAGCGCGCCGGCC
>VFQP010002157.1_pt1 | contig 22863 bp, 35 predicted proteins | sample 3512351 | NCBI WGS metagenome assembly VFQP01 (sample SAMN10412372, study PRJNA504923) | tailings metagenome | isolation source: Relicate 1 Philex TSF1 revegetated site | place: Philippines: Tuba, Benguet | collected 2017-08-29
CACCATGATGGGGTGGAGGGGGACCACCATGATGGGGTGGAGGGGGACCGCCGTGGTAGGGGGGTGGGCCTGGAGGAGGGGGACCATGTGGTGGTGGGGGCCCATGCGATGGTGGTGGGGGCCCATGTGGTGGTGGGGGACCCACATGATGTGGCGGCGGCGGTGGTGGTGCTGTCGTACTCTGTGATGTGATGGGAATGTGTTGGGATGGTGGTGGTGATTGCTAGACACAACACAATGCTGCATACCAATATGGCCGGATCAGGGGGCAATGCATCTGGTGGCGGTACATCAGCTTCCACCAACGAGTTGACTTCTTGCGCTGTGGCCGATTGTGGCAGTTGTAAAACACAACTGATGATCATCACCACTGCTCCCATCGACCAAGCTCCCATACCTTTAAACGCCACATCTGCCAGCGTGCCCGGGTATGCTGGTCGTTCATTTACGCCGTTATTGCGGCCCTCAGTGCCGTAGCACACCACTGTGAGCGTTCGACAGTGAGATCTGAGGCAGCAGCACATATGCAACACTGTACTTCTTGTCCCTTCTTACCATCCTGGAGCCGAAACGTGGAGTCTTCCATGTTGAAATCAACCATGAGGCCAACATATCGCATGTTGGTCCTCGTTATGACGCTCCATTTACGTCCAAGGAATTGCTCGGGGTTTAACCCACCTCCTTCAGCTGCCATGATGCTGCTGTTGTCTATGTATTGCTTCTTTATGTATACTATATGGCGAATGTACTATTATTTAATGACATTGTTTTCAGGCGTTGCCCGTATCATCACACAACACATCACACATCACAGCCATCACCACTATCAGCATTGCTGTCCCCCATGGCGGAGGAGCTGCTGCTGGGCCCATCATCCACAGGCTTGGTCTTCAGCCGCAGCACCTGTTGCTGCAATGCCGCCTTGTCCAACTGTGTTTGTGGTATGTGAAAGTGATGTGTCTTACACTGTTGTGGTGCAGTTTTACATCCATGGTGCAGTTTTACACACGTGGTGCTGTCTTACAAACAACTGCATACCGTGAGTTGTTGCACTGCAGCACGCAGCGTTGTCAGCTCTGCCACCATATCCTCATGCACATCAACAAGCGTGTCTTCTGGAGAACGCAGCGATGCCTGCCAACACAATGTATTGTGATGTCATTGTGATGCTCAACACCCTCTCTTTGTACACCTCAACACACACGTGCTCCACACAAACCTACTCAACACAAACCTACTCAACATAAACCTACTCAAAACACACATATTTGCTCAAAACAAACCTACTCAACACTCACCTGCTGTTGCTCCATGTATGCAACCTTGGCCAGCAAAAAATCACGTTCATGTTCCAGCTGACGGTTTTCTGCAGCCATTCTGCTCTTGTCTTGCAGCAGTTGCACTGCCTGGGCACTCATCTGCTGTGCCAGCGCATCCTCATTGTGGGCGCCAGTGTTCCTATTGGGGGTACGTGTGCCATCAGATGCACCCGCTTGTGGTGCATTCTTGGGTGCGCTTGTGCCGCTGCCTGAGGGTGTAGGGTTGGTGTGTGTGTACTTGTAGTGTGTATGTAGCCTATATCAGGACTGGGTGTACACATCATGTGCTTGACCTGTGTGCAAGGGTGGTTGGCGGGCGGGTTGTGCACGGTGTGGTGGGCCTCGTGTGGGGTCTAGGGCACCACGTGGTGTTGGACTGTTGTGTACTCGTGGCCTGTGTGTGATTTGTACATTGTATATTGTGATTATGGGTGCATGCAACAACAAAACCGACAGCTTCAAGTGCCTGGGTTGAGCCATACCGTGGTGCATGATCCGCATTGCGGGGCCCACCACGTGGTTGCTGGTATGGCATAGCACCTACATAGCCGTGCATGGGTGGTGGTGCATACGGCATGGGGTGTTGATATCCCTGTTGCCTGTGTGGTGTTTGTGTGTGGGGGTGTACTCATATGTCACCACAACTCGTGCACAGTCCCATACCTTGGAGGTAGAGCGTAAGCATAGGGCATTGCAGCGCCTGGCCAGTACATCGGTACATAGTGTGGTTGACCGTGCATGTGCGGGTAGGCATGCATGGCGTATACATTTGGGTGTTGGGGTGAAAGGACCTGAGATGGGTGCATCCAGCAGCGGATGGTGCTGGTCAGATCACCACCAACTAAGAGATGACTTATCAGTCCAACAACCTTGGATGATATAGCACGATATGCTGGTGTACCCCGATACCTTGTGGGGGTGGTAACTCGCGGAGGATCCACGCACGGTTGATGATCTTTCTTCCCCACGCAGTTGCCTGCCTAGGGCATCATCCTTGTTGTTTGCCATTGATCTACGACATGTATTTATGGAGTGTCAACAACTCAGAGATGCGCGCGAATTTTAAACATATTTACGTGTTATTAAAAAGCGCCACCCGCTATTTTTGAAGGCTCTCGCAACCATTCTGTTGTTGTACAACACACAATCCCCTTGCTCTGGTTAGAGTAGGATGAGGAGAGCACCAACATAGAGACCAACATCCATCCCTTGCAACGACGATGTGTAGCACCATGTTGAGTCGTTTGCACTGAGAAAACACATGATAAGCAGCACCGTAGCATTGGCTTTGGATTATGGAGTGCTGGGAGTGCTTGGTACGTTTTGTGTTGGTTGGGGAGAGGACCTAGGAATGACAAGCACGCGGTTGTCCACACCATCAGGTTTGGGTGTGCTCGTGTGCTTGTTTGGAACCGCATCTGCACTGTGCTTGCCCCATTGCCACTCACGGCGCAATGCATCATTCTACGGCACATGGGCGGGTCGGGCAACTTTGAGCGCGCTGGGCGCGTTGCTGCTGGTATGGATGTCGTTGGATGATGCCATACCCAACACCACTCTGCGTTTTTTTTCGCAACACAACCCACCACCATTCCCCAGGCTGCACAGCTTCTACGCATGACGCATGTGTGGGCACAAACAACTGTCGCTGTACAGGAGACCACCAGCGGGTTGGGGCTGCTGTGTCGGTTGTACCTGTGTGTGGCATTGGGCTTGCTGCAGCCGTGGTTTTTGTTTCTAGCACTGCTGCTGTGCCGCCATGGTATCAGGTGAGCATCATGGGGAAACCATGTTGGTGCTTTTTGCACACATGATGATGGTGTGTTCATGATGATAATACCTTGGTGGTATACACACACATAGTGGTGTACACATGCTAATACACATATGGTGGTACAACTCCCCCACCCACCCCTCACAGTCCCGAGCGACCACGTACAAAAACCAGCACATGCGGTGCATGTTTTGCCCTGGGTGGTGTGTGTGGCAAAGGCAAGCCAAGGCAGTCACGCAGCAAGTCATCCACCTCATCCTTGTCAGCAGCACATGTACCAGATAGCCCAGGCACCCCCAACGGGGAGCTCATCAGTGCCAAGCATGTACGCAGCAGTGATGATGATGGGAATAGAGGTGGGAGCAATGATGCTGCAGGGTACGTGTGGTCGGTGATGGTGTGTTGATGCTGGAGGTGGTGGTCGTATACACATGTGTGCACGTGGTTGTATTCATCTATGCTTGCATGTACAAATCATCTCTCCTCATTTCCCATTCCACATTCCACATTCCACATTCCCCACCCAAACACACACAGCCCCACCTCCACCCTCGTATCGACCAATGTTCGCATGGTCTTGCTGTCCCTCTGTATGGCGCTCCCCATAGCAGCATTGCAAGGGGTGGTGGCATGGATGAGTCGCATTGTGAGTGGACCGGGGTGGGATAACAACCCTGCATCTGCTGGGCATTATTTTTTCAGCCCCTATGATTGGGGGAGGGGGGGGCAGTGTCCACAGGAGGTGCAAGACGCAGAGGGGTATGTGGTTGTTGGGTGGGAGGGGTGTAGTGTGAGGGGGGTTGTGTTGGGTGGAGGGGGTATGCTTGTGGTGACTGTGTACCTGGGTGTGGTGAATGAATATGCACATATGCATATTCACATATCATAGCAGCACACATCAAAATAGCAGCACACATAACAATAGCAGCAACATAACAATAGCACCCCCCCTTTCCCCATATCATTCCCACACAGGTGTGTGTTGTGTGTCTTCCCAGCAGCTTCCACTATTGTGACGTGTTGTTTTGCAGTGGTGTATTCTGTGTGTATGGTGTGGAGCTCCAAGGAGGTACAGGGGGTGATCATCAACAGGCGGCTGCGACGACGATTGCGTATGCTGCAGGTGTGTTGGGTGGTTGCATGGTGTGTTGAGAAAATCACACCATCCCACCAATTTATGTCCGATGCAAAAATCACACAGGCGTTGGTGGTGGTGTGTTTGGGTGTGCAGGTTGCCATGGCTGGTGTCAGTGTGGCGTCCTCACCATGGGAGGTGTTGTTCACGGTGTGCTGGGTGGTATTGGCATTTGTCACGGTGATCATGGTGATCAGTGTGACATGGATTCTGGTCATCTTTCCCATGTGGAGCATCCATCGAGCACACAAGGTATCAACATGTGGTGTTGGCATGATGGTGTGCATGATGTTGTGCACGATAGGTGTATGGGTTTGTGCATAGAGATTGAAACATCCCTTGCTTATCATCACCCCCCATTACCCAGGCGGCACCAAAGAGTGAAGCCAAGATGAGTGCATATGCGCCCACAGAACTGGAAATGCAGCTGTGGCCGCAGGATGAGGAGTCGAATGGAGACTCCCCTGTACCTGTAACTGATCCGTGATCATCGTGCTATGATGTATGCTGTATATCTTGTTGCTCTGTAAAAACGAGGTGTTGTACTTTTGTGACCCCAACTCAATTTTTTTTTATAGATCCTGATTTGCACTGTGACGCAGGTATTTGTGTAACATTATCATTATCAAGCACGAAAGTGGTGGCAGTGACAGCAGGGAAAGCAGATCGTTGATCCCACGACACACCGTACCGCGCGTTTCGTAATGCGTTGTATCGCTTTGCCCTTTATTTTACTAGCTGTATGGGTTTGCACAGCGCACGCAGGGCGTGTCTGGCCCAAACCCCACAACCAGGTCGGTCGGTGCTGCGAGGGTGGTGGGGTTTGTGTAAACACATACACACCTGCATACACACCCACACGCAGACATTCACCTCGCGCACACTGTGCGTGGACACCAAACGCTTTCATTTCAAGGTCACTGGCTTCACCAGTGGCGTCCTCAACCGTGCACTTGAGCGGTATGTGTTTTTGCGTGGGCGCCATATTTCAGAGTGCATATGTACCTCTCTGCAACAACACTTCCACACACACACACACACACACACACACACACACACACACACACACACCGATAACACACACACACAGGAATGAGGGGTATATATTTGAGACCCCCACCTACCTCCCCACCACTGCAGCCACCATTAAACGCATTTCCATGATTGATGGATGCATTCACCGGCTGGAGATACAAATAGGTATGGTGGGTGTGGGATGTGGTAAGTGTCGGATATGGTGCATATAGTGGGTATGGTGGATATTGTGGTAAATATGGTGGGGAATGGTGGGGTGGTGGGTATGGTGTACACCCAATTTTCTCATCGTACATCACACTCCAACACACATCGTACATCCTCCAACACACATCGTACATCCTCCAGCACACATCACACATCCTCCAACACACATCACCCACATCTTCAATACACACGCACACAGATATAAGTGATCAGTCTCTCAATGATGCAACCGATGAGAGTTATGTCATGCGTGTGGATGCACCTGTGAGCTTTATACAAGCACGCACAGTGTTTGGGGCGCTGCATGCACTCGAGACGTTTTCTCAGGCGTGTTGGGATTCTGTGTGATAAGTGTGTGGAGTGTGTGTATGTGTATGTGTGTGTATGTGTATGTGTGTATATGGATGTATATATATGTATGTGTATGTGTATGTATGTTGTGTACTCTCCTCACCACCACCACCACCACCACCAGCAGCAGTAGCCTGTACATCACCCCCCCCCCCAAAAAAAAACAGATGGTGGATAGGGTCAACTACAAGGACCTAGAGGAACAGGACAGGCACAAGGTTGACTGGGCATTCCAACATGAGTTTTCTGATGATGTGACAGCTGCACAAGAGGAGCCAGCCACACAAAAAGAAGGCGCACAACAGCCAGTCACTCAAGAGCCAGTCACTCAAAAAGCAGCAGTCACACAAGAGCCAGTAACACAAGAGAGTGTGGGAGAGCAGCCAGTCAATGCAGGGCAGCAGGAAAAACTTCATGATGATGTGGACAACATACACGCAGCACGACGACTGATATCCACAGACAGAGAATTAACAGACATCCCCATGTCATCAGCAACAGGCCCCTGCAGTGTCCCCGGGGACCCTGATAGCTGCCCCGATGCCCCCCTTTCGTTTCCAACCTCCACCGACATCATCACCCGTCATCGCAAGAAGCATGGGTCCACTATTTACCTCGTCAATGCCTCCATTATATTCGATGGACCACGCTTCAAGCATAGGGGGCTGTTGCTGGACACTGCAAGACACTTTTTACCTGTGGAAACACTGCTGGTGGGTAGTGTGTGTGGAGGGGATTGTGGTGTGATGTAGTGTGGTGGTGGGTGTTGGGGGTAGTTGCTGTGGTGTTCTTTTCTTGTTGTTTTTCTTTTCTTTGTTGTGTTTTTGATGTAATTGTTGTACACCACCCACATCACAACATGGTCACACACACACAACACCACCCACATCACAAATGTACGCAACATCATTCCTACCCAGGAGCACATTGATGCAATGGCATGGACCAAGTTGAATGTGTTACACTGGCATATCGTGGATGATCAATCATTCCCCTATCAAAGTGAGGTGTGTGATGGGTGTATAGGTGGGTGTGTGGTGTGTGGGTGTGTGGTGTGTGGGTGTTTGGTACGTGGGGGGTGTTTCCTCCCTCCACGCACGCTTTGTGTATGTATACAAAACATACACTCATCCTTCCACACATACACGCATCGCCACCCCCCCCCCCCCCCCCCCCACATACATGTATACATATACCCAATCCCCCCCCCACAGGTACTCCCTGAGCTAAGTGAGGCAGGTGCATTCAGCTGGAGACATGTGTACACCCACCAGGATATAGCAAAAGTGGTGTTGTATGCCAAAGATAGGGGGATACGTGTCATCCCTGAATTTGATACACCAGGTGTGCATGGGTTTATTGTAGTAGGTGTGATTTGTTGTAGTACCTGTCATACCTGAATTTGATAGATACACCAGTAGGTATACAGTGGATAGTTTGTTTATATTTGTGTGTGTATTTTGTATATGTTTTGTGTGTATGTTTTGTGTATATATGTTTTGTGTATATGTTTTTTGTGTGTGTTTCATTGTAGTATGCATTGCTGTGCATTCCTGTGCCATTTCTTTGCAGTGATGTGGCATTCCTGTGGAAAAACCCTCTGCAATTCCTCCCCAGCCACACATGTCCACTGCACATGCCCACCCCACCACCCATCACCCCACCACCCACCACAGGGCACACACAGTCATGGGGTCGCAGCTTCCCTGATCTCCTCACCACATGCTATGATGACCAGGGAAACCCCACCAATACCAAGGGACCCATTGACCCATCAAAGTATGTGGGGGGTTGCATACATTGTATGTGTGTTGTATGTTGTATGTGTTGTATGTGTTGTATGTGTGTTGTACAACCCTTGTTGTTGTGTGTTGTTCTGGTGCTCGTGCCTCCCTACAAACAGTACTCTACACATGCAGCACAAACTACTGCTCTCACACACATATCTTTCAAGTGCTTAACTCACATGTGCTACTTCTGATTACATCACACACATGTCTTCTTGTTCATCACATATATCTCCTCATATTGCATCACACACACATTTCCTCATGTTGCATCACAGTCAGCGTGTGTATGCTCTGCTCTGGTCGCTGTTCCGGGAATTGGGTAGGTGGTTCCCGGATGAGTATGTGCACCTGGGTGGGGATGAGGTGTCCATTGACTGCTGGAAGGTGAGAGAAATATGGGTGTGTGATGTTGTGTGATATGTCCTGATAATGTGGGTGTGATATGTCCTGATAATGTGTGTTCCCTCCCCCCCCACACACACCTTCCTTCCCCCCCCCCAACCCCACTCACCCAGAGCAATCCCTCCATTCGCACATGGATGGCATCCCACAACATGACTTTATTCCGCCAATTAGAATCCTACTATTTGCAAAAGGTGATGGGCCTGGCAGTGAGTGCCAGCAAGACCCCCATTGTGTGGCAAGAAGTGTTTGATAATGGTGTTGACATGGATAGCAAGACTGTCGTGCATGTGTGGAAGTGGTGGCAGGATGCTGTGCAGGGGGAGGGACAGAAGGGGAATGGTACTGGTGATGGGAATGGGTATACTCTACACAATGACAGCAATGGGACATCCACGTATCCTATTGGATTTGCCCCAAGGGGAAATGGGGAGTACAAGGGGCCCCTGGGTGTGGGCAATGGTAGGGTTCCTCCTCCACCTGCTGGGAATGATGAGGGGGCATGGAAGACAGAGTTGCAGCGCATTACACAAAAGGTTACACAGTGTGGCTGATGTTGTTGTTTCTTATGATGGTGTGGTTGTTGTTGCTTCTGTAGTCAATGTTGTTGTTGTATGCTGTGTGTGCGCATTGTTTGTGGGGGTTGCTATGTGTGCATCATACACAACAACCCCTGGTGTTCCTCCTACCCACTCCCTTGCATTCCCTCCACACCATCATCGCCCTCATCAACCACACATGCACTCCCCATCACCCACACCATCACCGTCATCACCCACATATGCAGGGACATCGTGCTGTGCTGTCATCACCATGGTACCTAGACTGGGGGGAGTACAGGGGAGGGGACTGGCAGCGCTATTACCAGGTGGAGCCCCTTGATTTTGAGGGTGACCATGATCATAAAGTACTCGTCATGGGTATGTGACTGGGGGGTTGTCAGTGAGTGTTGGTGTGGGTCTGCCTGTGTGGGTCTGCCTGTGTGCTTTAGTGGGTGGCTGGGTGGGTAATGCATGTGCATGTGTGCATGGTGAATATGTTTATATCCTCTGTGTGTTTTGCGGATTTTCAACCTTCCCCCTCTCATCGTACACAACACACAAGGTGGTGAAGCATGTATGTGGAGTGAATATGTGGACGGCACCAACAGCATTCCCTGGGTGTGGCCCCGGGCAGCTGCAGTGGCAGAGCGTTTGTGGTCTGCACCTGATATTCGCGACATGGATGAAGCAACGATGCGCCTGGGGCAACATCGATGCAGGATGGTGGCACGTGGGGTGGCGGCACAACCACTGGGGCCTGGGTTTTGCCCGGGGGATGAGTTTTTGTGAAGAAACAGGGCTTTGTAAAGAAAAGGAGGAGGGAGTGGTGAGACAATGTCGTCGTTGAATGAGGTCATTTTTGATGCACAGTTTTATGGTTTTTGTGATGTGGTTGTGGTCTGTATTGTTGTGCAAGTATGTGGTATGTATGATATTCAGTGTTACGCTCTGTGCAACATGTGTTGTTGGCACCTCCTCGTCATCCTGTGATCATCATCATTCCCGGAGTGCTTTGTTGCTCTTCAGCCCACGCAGCAGCAATCGACCACGCACACCCCGCACCACGCCTCCCCACCACCCTGTGGCTCCAGTGGGGCAATTGTCTTGCTGTGGTGCTGCCAGCGGTGGGGTGGGTGGTGGGGAGGGGGGGCGTGCATCAGGGGTGGGCATGGTGGTTGGGGTGTTTTCATTGTCATGGTGATGGTCATGGCAGGGCATGGTCGCAGTCAACGCCAAGGAGGACATCCATGGATGGTTGCACACCTGTGGGCAGCATACATATGCATATATACAGCTGTGTTGCTGACAGGCACCACACACACCTCGGCTACACCCTGTACACCTCAACACCACCACAGACACCTGGCACCACCACCTCACAAGCACACCTGCTCCAGGGTTGCCCTGTACCGTGGATCTGGCACAAGCATGCAGTCCAGCAGCGCACGTGTTTCAGTGTCCACACGCTGTACAACCTCAAAGGGCACCTGCCGCCGCTTGCCTTCCATGGTGTTGCGCAGCGTGCGTAGCACGTCTACATCCTGTGCGTCCATGGGGTGGACAGACAGGTTGTTTATACATGAATAAACTCGTTGTTTGATATCCCATATGGTCGGGATGTGCGTGCACCATGTGAGCATCCACGCCCATGGTACTTGCTGCAAAAGAAAACAGAAACACCTCCCACTCCCCAACGCACTTCAAAGGGGTGATAACCAAGCAGCAGCAGGTGCAGCAGCACCCCAAGGCTCCACACATCCGCAGCAGCTGCATCATACGTTCCACATACTGGCACGTCGAGTGCACAGCATTGTTCTGCACCACATGCTCCTGCACCGCACGCTTCTGCACTGCATTGCTCAGCAGCACATGCTTCAGCAGCAGTGATGACAGGGATAAAGAGTTCAGGGGCCATGTAGCCTACAGTGCCCACAGCAAGCGTCATGGTGTGTGCAAGGGCACGTGCTAGGCCAAAGTCGACCAACTGTGTTGGGAGGGTGGCGGACACGGGGTTGTAATTGGGTGTGGTGTGCATGGTGTTGTGTTGTGGATTCTATATACACAAGATCATGTTGCACAAAAACACCTGTGTCCTACCCTCACACCGCTCCTCCTCCTCCCCACACCTTGACTATTCCATTTGGCATCAACACAACGTTGTCAGGTTTGATATCACGATGCACAAGCCCTTGGGTGTGCATGTAGGACACCACTTTGGTGAGTTGGGCAAACACACTGTATACCATGGGGATCTCAAGGGGACCCTCTGCCTTGTTGAGCACATCCACCAGGTCGGCACCATCAATGTACTCCATCTGTTGTTTTTAGTAGTGAGGTGTGTAGTGTTGGTGTTGAACACAACCCGTGTTGGTGCGTACCACAAGAATGATAAACACTGCTCCTAGTGGTGCAGAGTATCGAAAGCTGCTGTACATTTGCACGAGGTGGGGGTGTGAAAGCTGCATGGCGCATTGTACCTGGCGCCAGTATGTGGGATGATATGGTGCGAAATGTGTGAGATGTGTGGGATGGGGGGTTCCCCTCAACCCCCGCATGAGAAAGTTGTGAAATCACTCGCACCTCACGCTCAATGTTGCGTTCCAAGGCGGGGTCTACGGGGGGTGAGGTGTCAATTGCCTTGATAGCTACCACAGGGGAAAGCGAGGGGCCTGTCGCGTGATGGGTGCCATTGTCACAAGGGATCCTGACGCACCCTGCCTTGTACACCACTGCAGTGCCCCCAGCTGTGCGACAAGAGTGTGGAAACGATGTGTCAATGTGATTGGAAGAGCATGGTGAAGCGTGTGGGTGGGTATGTGCTGTGCATGGATGTGCGCACCGTTGATGGCGTGAAGGATGGTAAACTCGTGCGTGTCGTTGTGCAGAACAGTTCCTTGTGCAAACGTGTGGTGCTGCAGTTGTGTTGTGGGGTTGGGCGGCATGCTGCTGTGTGCTGGTGCTGGTGAGGGTGGGCATGTTGTTGCGGTGCACTATTGAACACATACATATAATAAAGCCGAAAACACACTTCCCATCATGCCAATTCCCTTTTAACTACCTTGATTGCAAATTAAGAATGCGATCAACACATTACACAACGTGTTGACGGTGCCTTCAAGCAAGCATGGCCACAATCGATCCAGTTCGCAGTGCCAAGCGGCACATTGCGCTGATGAAATCACGCTTTGAGAATGCACAACTGAAATTCAACTCATTGCTGCACTCTGGAATGGCCAAACCCATTGCAGACCTGCGCACTGCATATGAAGCGCTGCTGTACATCAACTATGCCCACGCAATGGTATGTGTGGAGGCGTCACACGTTGTTGCGTATGCTTCCTGGTGCATTCACCCCTATCACATACCCCCTTTGCACCCCCCCAATCACACACACAGGAACGCAACGTCTTAAGGTTGTTGTGGGAGAGTACAGTGTACCCAGCCATCAAGGAATTTCGTACCATACCTGATGAACGCAAGGTGAGTATTATATATTCAACAGCACCAATGACCGTGATGATGTCCATTGATATTGCTGTGCTGCAGTGATACATCCCCCACTGTGTGGTTTCAGCAACCCCCCACACACATGCTCTCCCACCCTCCACCCCCCCACATCCCCCCAACAACACCCTAACCAAACCACCCTCTACACCCCACCCTCTACACACAGGATGCACAGCAATTTCTGCACTACATCACAGACGCACTCGCATTCTACAAAAGCACCATACTACGCCTCGAGCGCTTTTTTGGTCCCCAGGGGGTCACCTTCCCCCCAGATCCCCTATGTACAGAGCTTCACACAGCACATGCACTTCAACATTGGCCCCCTGGGGTGCCTGTGCCCAATGGGCCTGTGTTGCACCCTGTGGATGTGCGGGTGGCATTGGGTCGGTGTTTGGTGGCGCTGGGGAACCTTACCAGGTGTGTTGATGTTTGTTTTGGGGAGGTGTTCTGGGGGGGTGTTTTGGGGAGGATATGCGTGTGTTGGGTGGGGGTGAGGTGGTATATTCTCCCTTGTATTTCTTCTTTATATTTTTGCTTTATATTCATCGTCACATGCCTCCCCTTATTTTTCATCGTCACATGCCTCCCCATATTTTTCATCGTCACATGCCTCCCCTTATGTTTCTTCCGCACATGCCCTCCCCTTATTTTTCAGGTATGCGGCACCCTGTCGTGATGGCAGGGCAGCAAGGGACCTGAGTGTGACGGAAGCCTACTATAAGGCTGCTGTGATCATGCAGCCACAAGGTATTGGTGGGTGTATGATTGTGTTTGTGTCTGTGTGTGTGTGATCATGCAGCCACAAGGTGTGCGACAGTGTTTGTATGGGAGTGTTTTTGTGTGTGTTTTTGTGTGTGTGATTGTGTGTGTTTGCATGTCGGTATGTGTGTATGGCATGTGCAAGTTTGTGTATGCATAAGAACTCGTGTGCATGGGTGTTGCCTACCACTGTACACACATGACACACACAATGGACAACCTCCTACGCACATTGCAACACAGATGGTGTGGCATACAATCAATTGGCAGTGTTGATCAATGCTCGACATGATATGCGCACTGTGTACTTGTACTGCAGGTATGTGTGTATTGGGGTGTGTGTGCTGGTGGATACAACAAATGCGACAACAACAAACAACAACAACTTCTTTACTTGTTCCACACCACCATCATCACCACCACCACAACAACAATAACAATTTTACTTGATCCGCACCACCACCACCACCACCACAACAACAATAACAATTTTACTTTTTCCGCGCAACAACCACCACACAAAAAACAGGTCTCTGTATGCACGACAGCCATTCTCAGAAGCCAGGGGCAACCTCCTCCTAGCGCTTGATAGGAACAAACAAGCACTCAACACCCTGACTGACAAACACACCCCTCACACACCCCTCACCAACACCACTACTGGTGTGCGGGGGTGCCTGGGGGAACACAGTGGGGGACACAATGGGTCTGGGGGAGGAGAAAAGAGAGGGGGAACGAGAAAAAAAGGGGAGTCTGTGCGCAGCAGTGGTGGACGAGGGGGGAGAGGGGATGCTGTGGGTGGCGCGATGGTGACAGCAGGGGTGTATGGTGGGGGTGTGCATGGTGGGGGTGTGCGTGGACAGCCAAGGGGTATGCAAACGTTACAGAGGGAGATGAGTGTGCGATGGTTGAGTGCTGCTGGTATGGTGTTGTTGTTGTTGTGATTTTTCATTGTGTTTTGTTGTATTGATATTGTGTTTTGTTATATTGTATTGATATTGTGTTTTGTTATATTGTATTGATGTTGTTTTAAAAATGTATGGTATTGATTTTGTATTGTATGTTGTTGTTGTATTGCATGTTGTTGTTGTATTGTATGTTGTTGTTGTATTGCATGTTGTTGTATTGTATGTTGTTGTTGTATTGTATGTTGTTGTTGTATTGTATGTTGTTGTTGTATTGCATGTTGTTGTTGTATTGTATGTTGTTGTTGTATTGCATGTTGTTGTATTGTATGTTGTTGTTGTATTGTATGTTGTTGTTGTATTGTATGTTGTTGTTGTATTGCATGTTGTTGTTGTATTGTATGTTGTTGTTGTATTGTATTGATAGTGCATCCTCCTCTTCCTCCTCTTCGTCATCTTCCTGATCACCACTCATCCCAACACCACCCCCCCTCTTCCTCCTCCTCCTCACCATCCTCACACGCATCCCAACACCACACACTCCTCACCATCCTCACACGCATCCCACACAGGTATTGTACTGTCAGGTGTTGACACAGACAAGCTTCACACCATACTCTCACATGCCCTCTCTGACCTACTCGAGTGCCTGCAGCGCCTTGCTACACTGCCACCCAAAACAAGCAGCATCATGCCCCCACTGCCGGTGATGATGATGGTGGTGGGGGTTGCAGTGGCACATGCTGTGTTTGAGAGCAAGCAGAGTGCGGTATGAATGTGTTGGTGTTTGTGTGTTGGTGTACTCGTGCTTGCTCTTATTATGTAGTGTGTTGCTGTAGTTGTTCTTCTAGATATTATTGTTCTCCTTCTTTTCTTCTTCTCATTGCTGTTATTATTGTTCTTTTTGTTGTTGTAATGACCAAGTTGTTGTAGTGTACCCTTCATACACACACAACCCCACCCACCTATACATACACACCCTTCATCCCCTCTCATTTTTTCAGACTGATTTTTCCAAACAACTGCGTTTTGCAGAGCTCAGGCGCCTTGCCCTTGTGTTGCTATGTCAGACTGGGAGTTGTATAGCCCAGGCACTGCATGCCCACCTGCCTGCCCCCACACCATCGAGCTGGACGCTGTATACAGTACAGGGGGGTTGTGCTGCTGCGTTAAGGGTGTTGTTGTGTTGGGCAAATGCACATGTGGAACAAGTGTGGAGGTGTGTGTGTGTGGTTGTGTGTGGAGAATGGTGTTTTTTTAATGTGGAAGGTGGTGTTTGTGTATGCACCAGATGGATGGTTGTCGGGAGCGTGCATGGTTGTTTGTACACCAATACACACACTATACACACCCACACACACAATACACACACAATACACACCCACACGCCCAATATACACCCCCACACCCCCACACACACTATACACACACAGTCTACATGATCCCAGTAGTGATGAAATACAAGCACGCCTACACCTCCTCGATGCCCTCACCACAACTGTGCACCCCCTGTGCACCACACTCGCAGCTACCCAACACCTACCCCCATTCCCAGCAACACATCCCCCAGCAACACATCCCCCAGCAACACATCCCCCAGCAACACATCCCCCAGCAGCACATCCCCCAGCAGGCAGTCGCACAGTAGGGTTTGTTTTACCTGAAGACGTGTTGCTCCAGGGTATGGTGCCCATTGGTGATGCATTACAGGGGGGTCCCCCTGTGCAGGTCACAGAAATGCAAGGGGAGAAAAGTACAACTACACTGCTTGAGCAGCAGCAGCAGCAGCAACACAATGACAATAACAATGACAATGCACTGCTTCGCTTGCAGTTGCTTCTTGATGCCATTCGTCATGCACATCACCTACACCAGCAGCGCTGCACAGAGAGGCCCCACAACAACACCCTGCCTAACAACAACCTGCCCCACAACAGACTGCAGGGTACAGGGAATGCCCCTGTGGCCCCTGGTGCACATGCGACTGAGAGGGGCCCTGAGGTGCTGCTCCTTGAGGAAAGACAACGCCCCACCTCAGAGACTCCACAGCACCCTGTTGGATCTGTTGCAGCACAGCACGCAGCGTGGAAGGTGTCTGTTGCCTCAGCATGGGGGCGGTTGGATGCAGCACTGAAACAACATGGCGCAGTGGGAGAGGATGCTGTGAATAATGTCCACACAGAGGATGGCATGAGGGATAATGATGATGCTGTGAATAATGACATTGGGAATGACAACACATGTGACACTGTATACAACAAGGAGAATCATGCTGCACATATGCCTGATGTCGAAATGCAACCCAGCAACAAGGAGAAGAGTAGACGCAGTGGACGAGTGGGTGGGGGAGACGACCATGATATGCAAGGGGAAGAGGAGGAAGAGGAGGAGGAGGATCAAGAGGAAGAAGTGATTGTGTGGCAGGGTACCAATGCCGCTGCAGAAACCAACACAGCACCTACACCCAACACAGCACATACACAACCAGCAGTGGTTGTACAAACCAAAACACCACAAACAGCTCCGTACGTTGCCCCGCCTGCTGCAGCTGCATCGTTTTACGAACAATATGACGACCATGATGATGATATGCACGACGTGCCGTCAATGGTACACCCTCAGGCAGCATACGACATGATGTCCTTTCTGCCAGGTGGGACAGATCATGCTGCAGGGCCCCCTGCAGGGCCCACGTTTGGCTATGACGATGTGGTGTTGGCACCCACGCAACCTGTCGTGCAGGAGGGACCCCCTCGTGGAGGGTGGGACCCCTTTGGTGGAACAGACCCCTTTGGAAGGCGCTGACTGGTTACATGATTTGTCACACATTTGTGCTAGGTCGACACGTGACTTTTGTGTGTTACACATCATGTGTCGTACAACATTTTTTTAACAGCTGCACAGCTTGTGCTGGGCGTAGCAATGAAAGTGACGAAACCACACTATTGTTGTTGTTGTTGTTGTTGTTGTTTTGAGTGTGTGAAACCTAAGGCGCTGCTCCTAGTTGTGAAAGCAATACACCAAAATGGGCAACAAGCACATTGGTTTGTGATCGTCATGATCACAGGCAACAGCAGCAGCATCAAAATGGGGCGCTGCAGTCAACCAGCAGTAGAACCAACACACACACACACATAGCAGCAGCAGTAGCAGCACAAAAAATGGTGCGCCTCGCATGACACACGAGCAGCTGCTTCCCCTCGTTCCTCTCTCATATCATCACCAACAGGAAAATCAGCAGCAGCAGGGCAAAACGTGCATGATGCTTCACAACATGAAACAAGAAGCATACATGAAAACTGGAAATTTGAAAATCCACCACCTACAAACCTCCCCTACCCCTACCACCCACACATGCGTGTGAGCTTCTCTACCACCCCTGGCTCCAGCTGTGCCATGTAGGTATCCCACTGCCCCATTGACCCCAGTGTTTGTTTATACAGTGTCATGATCTGCACCAGTTCATTGGCCAGCCCCTCACAGCGCACCACACGCCATGATGTGATGGCTTCACACACCTTGGTAAAACCACCCATGGCACCCTGATTGTGTGTGTATGGTGTGTGGTGTGTGCGTGTACATGTGTGTGTACATGTGTGTGTATGGTGTGTGTGTAGCAATACCACCCCCTGTGTGTGGCAATACCATCCCCTACACCACCCACACCATCCAAAAATCACCCCACCGTACCACCTCCAATGCCATCCCCACCATCCAAAAACCACCCAATGCAACCACTCCCAACCCCCAAAAACCACACCTGTGGATTCAGCCGCAGCAACCGACACAACCCCAAAAAAGCATGTTCCTTTTCCAAGTCATCCCGGATACTCCGCAACGCATGACACCAATGCCACACAAAATGCTCCAATGCACCTGCGAGGGGCTCGGGACACGTCCATGCAATCCTCCCCAGCGTGATTGCGCTGTTTTCAATGATGCTGCGGGGCATGGAGCCTGCAGGGGCTGCCAGTACAGGGACCAGTCGCTCTGCAAGGGGTGCCACCACTGGTTGCAGATCATCTGAGGAGACTTTGATTGCGAGTTCACCGAGGGACCAGCAGGCGTTGTTGCTTGCAGAGAGATTGGCCCGTGTGAGGTGACTGTGGGGGGTGTTGTGAGGTGGTGTGTGTTGTGAGGTGGTGTGTGTTGTGAGGTGGTGTATGTTGTGGGGTGATGTGTTGTGCGGGGGGGGGGGGTTGTGAGGCGGTGTGTCGTGGGGTGCTGTACTGGGCAATGCCATACAAAACACATACACCCAACACCTGCAGCATGTACACATCCACACACTTTATCATCCCCCCACACCCACCAACACACCCCCACTCACCTGGGTTCCAGTGCATGCAGTGTGAGGCTCACCAGTTCCTTGAAGCATGGGGTTAGGCGTGCAGGACAACTCTTGGCAAGGTCACCTACCAATGCAAATGCACTCTGTCGTACATCGGGACTGGAATCCTGTGAAAGAAAGGGGGATAGGGACATGAGAGAGGGGATAGGGACATGAGAGGTGGGATAGGGAAATGAGAGGGGGGATAGGGAAATGAGAGGGGAAGGGCATATGGACATACATACGCCAGAATACATATAATCAAGACCTACCTACACACACACACACACACACATAGAATTAATCCCAATACAACCACCCCAAAACACATCCCACCCTCATCCACCCACACCCCAAACAAACACCCCCAAACACCCACATCCACCCACATCCACCCAACAACACCCACACCCACACCTGACAGCACTGCATGAGCAAATCAATCAGGGGACTAGCAGCCACCAACGACTCCATTGAGCTCCCTAGTGCATCCGCCATCCCACTCAACAAGTCCAATGCACAGGTAATGGCCTGCTTATCAGGGTCAACGTCTGTGTGTTGACCAGCAGCAACAGCAGCCGCAGCAGTGAGTTGGGTGTTGATGATGCGAAGGCAACGGGTAAAGGTGGGGACAGCATATTCTTCATATGCTGGGCCTGGGGGGGGCGTTGTGGGGTATTTGTGGAGTGTGTGTGGAGTGGAGTGGTGTGTGTGTGTATGTGGCGTATATCCAGTGTGTTGTGACCGTACTGTATTCAGTGTGTATCAATAATACACATTGTATCATATAATACATATTGTATCCATACTGTGTGTATGTTTCAGTGCACACACCACCATGAAACACATCAGTACACAAATGCTGACAACACACCCACTATATCCATCTCCACCTCCCCATACACACACACACACACACATACCCAATGTCACCCCCCCCCACCCCCACACATACCCAATGTCACAGCAACAGCAGTGAAGCACTCCAGCAGGGGCAACAACTCAGGGTCATCATCACCCAACGCATTCCACTTGGCCAACAATGGGGGCATAAGCAACAACGAATACTCAGGGGCTTGTAGTGCAGGTCTCACTGCCTCTGCCAGTGTGCTTATTGCGTCGTATAATATGCGTAGGTTGCGTCTACTGTATGCGGCGAGTGCTGCTGCCAGGGTGGAGAGGATGGGCTGTGGGGTGTGTGGGGGTGTTTGGGGGGTGTTGAGTGGATTGGGGTTTTTGAGCGTATTGCTGTTGGATGCTAGACAATGGGATGGAAACAGGCACACAAAACACCATAAAACCCTCTTCATACTGCACTCAAGACACATCCATACCTACACACACATCACATGTATGCAACCATCCACACACACACACACCCCACACCCCCTCACACACCTTTATTCGAGGTGTCAATTCAGCACCAGCAGCCTCCTCCACCGTTGCCAACGCCGAACACGCAGCCTCCTGTACCTTACGATTCCTATCCATCACATGGGACAACAACGCCTGCAGCACAGCATCAAGCTGGGCCCCTCCCCCCGTGGCCCCGTTGGCGTGGGCCCCTGCTGCGTTGGCATGCGCATCTGCTCGGGCACGTTCCACAAGCCAGTGGCTGTAGCGGCTGAGGGCCCAACAGGTGATGGAACGCACGAGGGGGCGTGTGTCGTTGAGCATGGGGAGGAGCGTGTTTACCATATCCTGTAGTAGTAGTAGTGAGTGTGTGTGTGTGTGTGTGTTGATTCACAAGTCATGTGTATGGGGTGTACCAAACAACACCCTGGACAATACACACCCACCACCATACATACCCACCACCATACACACCCATGTGCATGCATATCCACACACATCCACACATGCCCCCCCCCTCCAACACACACACATACACTGAGGTATGGCAGCAGCCCCTGTGCACACCCCTCTGATATCGCCCCCAATGCAAGTGTCGCACTCTCACGCGCCCTCCAATCAGCATCCTGCATGCGTGCCTGCACTATAGGGAGCACAATGGGTAGTAGTTCATCTCCAAATACTGTGGAGAGGACATCAAGGCCTGCTGCGGAACACTTGCGGAGGTTCCATTGTACCACTTCATCTTCATCGTCATCCTCTTCATCACCACGACCCCTATTTTTTTGGTTTTTTGTGTGTGTTGGGGAGTGTGTATGTGAGGACATGGGGGTACTATGTGCATGTGTTGTGCATGTGTTTGCATGTGTTGATCATGTTGTGCATGTGTGTGTGTTGTGCAAATAAACCACAAAGCACGTCATCAAAAACAACAGTTACAACAAAGCACATCATATCATCATATCATCACCCCCATACTCTATATCCTACCTATGAATGAATGGCTTGAGTTCCTGTGCCTCATTGGTATTATTATTCCTAATGTTATTACTAATTGGATGTGTCTCCTCATCTGCCAGCTCAGCCTCTGTCACCTGTGGTTTGGTGTGGTGTGGTGTGGTGTACACAAGGTATGCTTAGGTTGTCTGGGTGTGTATACTATGCACACTCCCTCCTCCCACCCAACCACAAACACATGCATAGATTGTCTTGGGGTGTGTATACTCTTCCCACTCCCTCCTCCCACTCCCTCCTCCCACTCTTTCCTCCCCCTCACTTTCAACCCCCCCACCCTCACTTCCCCCCCCCCCAACACACACACCTCTTCATCATGCTCCTCAAACACCATGTTTTTCAACAACACAGGCACCAGCCTAGGCAAAAATGGCCTCAACACAGCCGGATCCATTTGTGCCTCACAAAACGCAATCCAAAACTCACACGACTCCAATGCCACACCCTCATCCCCGTCTTGTGTACATCGCAACATGTATTCTATTATGCCCCCCATTTGGGATTCGAGTCTGTCAGGTTGGAGCGTGAGGAGCTGTACGAGGCCTGTGCATACTGCTTTGCGTACATCATTGGAGCCATCATATGCCAGGTTGAAGAGGCCCTGGATATATCTGTGTGTTGTTGGAGGGGGTGGTGTGGGGTGGGGAGGGATGGTGGGGAATGATAGTATGGTGACGTCATAATGATGTCATGGTGATGTCATAGTGGAGCATGATTTATGGAAATGAAAGCAGCACACACCAACACACCCACACACCCACACACCACCACACACCACCACACAACCCCCTCCCCCCCCCCTCACAAACACATACTGGTCAAGCATGTTGGCGAGTGCCTTGGGCATGTTGCCTGCCATGAGGTTGAGGCATGCCACCGACAGACACCGTGCCTCTGCATCATGTGCCTGAAACAACTGCAGCAATCGTGGTACAAGTGCATTGCTGCTGGTGCTGTTGATTTGTGGTACAGGATACTCGAGCTGTGTTGGGCAGTCCTCGCAAATCTGTGAGGGAGATGTGTTTGTGTGGACAAGGGAGATGTGTTTGTGGGGAGCACAAGGGGAGGATGATACGCATGCACATTGTATGTACTGTTGTGTGGAAATACAGTATCACACGACAGTGTACAACACGCAAAACATGCGCACTGCGTAATGCATGTGCGGTTCATATACTATATATTAACCAATCCAGTGGTAGTATGAGGTATTACCAATAACCCACCTTGTACAATGTGTCCAAAGCACCAAGTGTGTGATGGCTGTTGGAACCCTCTAGACATTGCACCAACACGGTGATCAACTCTGGCCACTGGGGCACCCCCACAACTGATACCACCACACCAATGTTGGTCCCCGCAGTGCGACGAATGTCTTTTGATTCGTGCCCAATGGAATGCAATAATGCCGCCTGTGTAATATATATGTGGTGTGTTTTCAGTGATGATGATGGTGCAGATAAATATCATGGAGAATGATGGTGCAGACAGATTTCAAGGAGAGAGGGAGGTTTGCTTTGCAGTGTGCTGTCGGTTGAGGTGAACCCTGCAGTGTGCTTTATGTTGAGGTGAACCCCACACTAGTACCTTGATGTACTGCTGATACTCGTCCGAGGTGCTGGCAAACTGCTGCTTGAGGTTGTTCTTCAAAAGCAAGCCCGCTGATTGTCGTACCTGGAAGTGTTTGTGCGCGTGGGTTGTACTCTGTATATACTGCACAGTCTACGTGCCCCACAACCATGCATTAACATCATCATCATCATCGCACCTCAACAGGATAGCCTTGGGCTTGTGCAAAAATGTAGGCAAGGTAATTGTTGAAATCAGGAAATGCTCTGCATTGGTCAAGCTGAGCAAGAATCTGAGAGTGGAATGGGCAAAAACACTATGTGTGTGCAACATCACTCAATGCACTGGCTGCTGCCCCATGACACACTCCCACCTGGGCTTGATTGCTGCCTGGGCTCTGATACGATGCTAAGAGCTGGCATATTTGCTCCACGCCAGCTGTTTGGGGCTGCCATAGCTGCTGTTGCATGATGTTGTTAGACCTTGATCAACCACACCTGCCGCTCCCCTCCCGCCATGTTTTCGTAATGGCCTTGCAGTGTTGTATGCTGTGAGTGTTTTGGAACCAGCTTTGAGTGCGGGACGACAATTCGAGGGGGAGAAAGAGGATGGCGGAATCTTTGTTGACGGATTGTGGGCAGCCTCCTATTGCTGGAGAGAGAGAGAGTGCAGAGCCGTGTCAAGTAAATGCTATTTGTGTAAAAGTTTCAGCTTGATATGTCACAAAAGGATTTCACATGCATACGTGTTACATGTCACACCCTCACTCTCTGCGCAAAGCGCAAAAAACACTCCAACTCCACACGAGCTCTTTACTCCCAGAGCTGGGCGGTCTTCTCAGCCAAGTCCACCACACGCTGGCTGTAGC
>VFQP010002158.1_pt1 | contig 22858 bp, 22 predicted proteins | sample 3512351 | NCBI WGS metagenome assembly VFQP01 (sample SAMN10412372, study PRJNA504923) | tailings metagenome | isolation source: Relicate 1 Philex TSF1 revegetated site | place: Philippines: Tuba, Benguet | collected 2017-08-29
TAACCATAACTCACTGGTTGAACGGTAGAAAAATTTGAATAAAGGTGAGTGGTGAATGGTGAGTGGTGAGTGGTGAATGGTGAATAGAGAAGGCGGAAGCGGAAACCCCAAAAGGCTGATGAAAAGAAAACGCTCAATGCTGTGCGTAGAAATACTATTACCTAACTGTCAATTTAATTTACCTTGAACCTGTATTCCTCCAATCAGTACAGTAATAAATTACTCATAACTTCTTTCTTCTTACTTCTTACTTATAACTTTTAACTTTTAACTTTTAACTTTTAAAAAATACAGCACAAAGCGAAAATTGCTACAAAAAACTACCTCCGAAATACTTCAGAGGTAGTTTGATTTTATCATAAAACGATTAGTATTCAAACAGAATACTTCCCCAAGTGAAACCGCTTCCAAAGGCGGAAAGCAAAACCAAATCTCCCCGTTTGATTTTTCCTTTTTCGATGGCCTCGCTTAAAGCAATGGGAATGGAGGCTGCAGTTGTATTTCCATATCTTTGGATATTGTTATAAATTTTATCATCAGGCAGACCAAATTTCTGCTGTACAAACTGCGCTATTCTTAGATTTGCCTGATGCGGAATAAACATATCCAGATCATCTATAGTTTTTCCGGCTTTAGATAAAGCTTCCTGCATGGTTTCCGGAAACCTGGTTACAGCATGCTTGAATACAAAATTACCATTCATAATAGGATAAACTTCTTTGTTGGTAACATTTTCCGGTTCTTTACGCATCCTGTCGCTCCATCCGAATTTTGAACCCGGAAACTGTGTGCACAGCTCATCTGCATATTTACCTTCGGAGTGCATATTCATTGCCAGAATGTCTCCCGCGTTTTCATCTTCGGTTGCAGACAGCACAACAGCTCCTGCTCCATCTCCAAAAATGACTGATACCCCTCTTCCTTCATCAGAAAAATCTAATCCGAAAGAATGAATCTCAGCTCCAACCACTAAAATATTTCTGTAAGTTCCTGACTTGATGAAGGCATTGGCCACGCTCATTGCATACACAAAACCTGAACATTGATTCCTCACATCTAAAGCTCCTATTGTATCACAGCCTAACATATCCTGAAGCAAAACTCCGCATCCCGGAAAATAATAATCAGGAGAAAGCGTAGCAAAAATGATATAATCTATATCTTTTGACGTAAGACCTGCATTTTTCAATGCTTTTTCAGATGCTTTGAATCCTAAATATGCTGACGTTTCCTGAGAATCATTTCTATTAAGGCGGTGTCTTCTTTCTCTTATTCCTGTGCGTTCTGTAATCCATTCATCATTAGTGGTCATTAATTTTGCTAAATCATCATTGGTAACAACATGATCAGGGACATGAAAACCTATTCCTTTTATTGTACTTTTAATCATATAGTTTGTTTAATTTTGGCAAATATAAAACTTATTGAATACTATTTTAAAATATCAGTATTTTTAATTTATGCCGATTAATACATTTTACAGAGATACGGACTGCGAATGGATAGACGTTGAAGCTCCAACATCTGAAGATATACAATTTCTTCATGAAAGATACCAGATCAATAATCTTCTGCTGGAAGATACATTGGATCCCAATCACCTGCCCAAATACGAACAAGATGGAAGTGTAAAATTTTTTCTTCTCCGCGAAAGTACTGAGCTGGAACGTAAAAATCTTAACACAATAAGTGACATCAGTACCAAAATCGGTATTTTTATTCTCGAAAAAACAATTATAACGGTTCACCGGATGAAAACAAAAAGTATTTCGGAAACCAAAAAACGGCTTTCTACAGAGCAGGAAGATTGCTCGTCTGACAAAATCGCCTTGATGATTGCTTTACTCATTATGAAAAGTTTTGATGATGAATCTCTAAGTTTATTTGAAACAATGGATAATATTGAGAATGAAATCTTTCTGAAAAATACCAATCACACCAATGAGATACGAAGGCTTTACCGTCTGAAAAGAAAATCAGGTCTAAACGCAAGAGTAATGATCATATCAACTGATGCAATTGATAAATTTAAGCTTCTGAACATTCAGGATGCTGAGTTTGTTGACCTGAAAGATAAACACAAAGATGTAATTGCTGACTTTGATCATCTCAACGCACAGATTACCAACCTTATTTCTATGTTTCTTGCGCTATCTGATCAAAAAGCCAATCAGGTGATGAAAGTTCTGGCAATATATTCTGTTTATTTTTTACCGATTACTTTTATTGCCGGTCTTTACGGAATGAATTTTGACAATATGCCGGAACTACATACAAAATACGGTTATTTTATAACTATCGGAATAATGGTTACCATAGTAATCACTACATTTATCTACGCCAGACGGAAGCAGTGGTAAATAAAAATACCCTAAAAAGTGTCTAACTTTTTGGGGGCATTCCAGAGAAACGGCTTTTATTTAAATTTACTCCGGCAATGGTATTTTTTTTCGTGGAGGTAAATTCATTAAAATAATTGCCATCAAAATCAATAAGATTCCGATCCACTGAATCAGAATTACTTTTTCGTTTAAAAGAAAAAATGCCATTGTCACAGAAACAGGAAGTTCTAAAGATGAAATAATACTTCCCAAACCTAAACCAGTATTTGGAAAACCCAAATTAAATAAAATTGGTGGAATAATGGTTCCAAATAATGCTAAAATAAAACCATAGGTCCAGAAAATTGATATGTCGAAAGGTCTGATATGCTGTGTATTATCTGTAAAATTCAGATAAAATGATTTTAAATTCTCAGAATGTAACGGACCAATCTGCGCAAAAAACAGAAAAAGAAAAATTACTACCGAACCGCCACTCAGCATGATCATGCTTTTGCGTAAAACAGGCAGGTGAGTTGCAATGGTATTGGAAGTAAACATCGTTACAGTAAATGAAGCCGCAGCCAGCAGCCCCCAAAAGATTCCTTTCCAATCCAGATTTACGTCTATATTGATAAGATTGGTTGCCAATACTGTTCCACATAAAACAATTGCTGTGGCAAAAATTTTTCTGAAACCGGGCAGTTTTCTGGTCAAAAAGCTTTCTGCTACCACACTAAACCACACCGACTGCATCAAAAGCACAATAGCAACCGAAACAGCAATATACTGCACTGATATATAATAAAAAAGACTTGTGCAGCCTAAAGAAGTTCCTGCAGTCAGCAAGCGTCTCATTTCTGTCGGCGAAGGAGAAGAAAGTTTATTTTTTGAAGTAATTGTCTGAACAAAATTGAGAACCAAAAGTCCTACTATTCCCAAAACGAACTGTGATGTAGTGACCTCCGCTGTAGTATATCCCTCTTTATAAGACATTTTAACGAAAGTTGCCAACATTCCGTAAACGCTTGCGCCCAATGCCACAAATAAAATTCCTTTAACAATATTCTTCTTCATAATTTATAAAAAGCCGGCAAATATACAATAATTTATATTGATAGCCTGCTTTTAAGAAATGAAGCCGAGAGCCTATTTAAATTTCATATCTGTTCATTATTAAATCAATCTGCGATGTATTATTATTTTATCAACAAAATACATTGAATTAAATAAACTATAGAGAACTATTTTTTAATAATAATTTTTGTTCTGAAATCTACTCCTATTCCCTGAACACTTACAACATAAACCCCATTTTCAATATCTTTTGTGGAAACAGGAATTCTCGCATCCGGTGAAAATCTGTCCTCAGAAAGCACCAATTTCCCTGACATATCATATATCTGAACAAATAATTTCCCAATGGTATTATCTTTCAAATATATAAAAAACTCATCTTTTGCAGGATTAGGATAAATTTTGATTAAACTCCTGTCTATTGCAGCATTCGCATTGCCTTCTCTACAGTCTGCAGGAACAGAAAAATCTTCTACCTGATCGTTAATATTCGTTTTACTTCCAGCGGAAGCATTCAAACCTAAACCTCTTTTAGCAAAAGTTTTCCATATCATACAACGATTTTCGCCGCCAGTAGTAAGCATTTCAGCATTCAGTACGGCATTTCTTCCGTCAATAAATGTAGGATTGCAGGTTTGTAGTTTCAAAGCATCTGTCACAAGCTGCAAAACTCTTGCACTTCCGCTGTTTTTATTAGCGGTAACGTCAGATGAATACCCATATTTTGCAGCATATTGCCAATGAAGATCCCAAAGCATTGATCCCCATACAAAACCTATTCTGTGTACATCAGGAACAATTTCACCGTCTTCCTCAAACTCCATTCCGTTGGTATCTGCATACGTATAATCATTTACAGAAAAATCCGGGGAATATTTTGCAGGTCTGAATCCTAAACCCGATGCAGGCTGACCACTTGCATAAGATCCGATACTTCTTGGAACGGAAGCATCAGCATTTGGAGTATTAGTCAACATTAATGCAAAAAAATCCGACCATCCCTCCCCCATTTGTTCTTCACTCTGAACCTTGGAAAGGCAACTGAATCCGTTTCCGGTCAATCTGTTGGTAATTCCGTGACCATATTCATGGATAATGATTCCGTTATCAAAACTTCCGTCGGGAGTTACAGCAGTTGCAGGATCGCTTTTGAGAGTAACATTTACCGTTATTGAATTGCTCAACTGTGTTTTGATATATTCTCCTTCAGTGTTATTAATCAAAACCGAAGGGATGGTAATTGAAGCATCCGTTCCGCCCATTGATGCAGGAAAATTTACGGCTCCCGGATTATTGTAAATAATGGCAGCAACTGCTCCTGCATCCTGAGCGTTTTTCACTTTGAGGGCAAAAGTACAGTTGGTTCCGCCTCCTCTTTCTATAAGACCTATTTTTCCTGCTAAAGAATTTGGAGTTAACGGAGTACAGCCATCAATCACGTTTGCCAGCATCACATCTCCCGTCACACCTGTACCATTCAGCTGCGGTCCAAATTGAGCTGCGCTTGCCTGCGGAACACGCGGAATTGCAGAAACAGGAGCGTTATAATAAAAATATCTGTTGACTCTTGACCAAAGATACATCTGCATTACAGGTTTTTTTCCATCAGAAGGAGTAGTAAAATTGGCATTATTTAATCCGCCTCCATCCTGAGATTCAGCCAGAAGATAATCATTTCCGATACCGCCTTTTCCAAAATTATTCTGCTGAAAATTTCTGGCAGATTCTGTAAAACCAAACTGATAGAAAATATCGTGTACTCTGTTCGCAGTATAAAACAAATTGGTAATTGCTGCATTTTGGTTAAAATCCGGAGTTGCGTTGATTGAAAAAGGAAAATTAAAGCTTAAGGAAGATCCGCCATCCGGAGAATATCCCGGCTGATCTTTATCATTTCTGTCTTCATAAGCATAGACGTTGTTACCTCTTGTAACCGTATATTTTTCAGTTCCTGTAGAATGCCATCCTTCAGGAGAAGAAGATAAGATCCACGGATTTGAAACCAGCGTTCTGCTGCCAAAAGTAGGCGCTTCTGTAGGTAATGGGAAAACATTATAATTTGCATTATCAGCCAAAAAAGTTGATGGTAATTTTTCCATAGAATTTTCTGTGATAATATTCGGGTGCGTGGAATCATGAGAATACGCATCCTTATGAAAATGACATTCTAAAGTGAGGTTTTCTTTTGAAATAATTTCTCCCGAAGATGCATCAACTAAAACATTCCAGTATTTTGAATTTTCCGGATCATGGAACAAAAACTGGTGGGATAATCTTAAATCAGAACCTGAAAGGGTGTATACAAAATTTTGTTTTGCAAAATTTTTATGATCGGGCTCTTTATCCGAATCATTCAGTATGATGTAATCTGATATTTCATTTCTGCTAAAAGAAGCTGCAATTTTTTCTAATGCGTTTTTTGGAGAAATCGTTACAACATCAGAAGACGATGTGAAACTTTTCACAAAGCTATCATTAAAATAAGTAATTTTTCTGTCCTTAATAAAAGCTGTAGCCAAAGAATTGTAAACAGGAATTCCCTTAAAGATCTGCTGTATCTTGATTACCTGTCCGTTCAAAGACTGCGAAAAATCAGTATTATCAATTTTAAAATGCGTCAGATCTGCTTTTTTGAATTCACTGATTTTATTTTTCCGGATATAATCTTTTATCAATCTTTCATTTTCCTGCGCAAAAAGACTTATCGGAAAAAAAGCCAAAAATGCTGACAGAAAAATTCTCGTTTTTGATTTATTTAAAAAAATAGTATTACTACCCATGATTAATCGTTTTGATTGATAAATTTACTAACTATTTCTCAATTCCATTCCTGAAATTTAATATACGACTGCAATTATTTTATGGATTCTTATAAATTTATAAAAACAAAAAAACCACTCTTTCGAGTGGTTCTATATCAAAAAATGTTCAGGATTATTTTCCTCCTTCCATTTTCTTTTTCAATTCTGCCAAAGCATCAATATCTCCAAGAGTTGATCTTTCTTCGTTGTTAGAAGAAGATACATTTCTGTTAGAAGCTTCTTTTGCATTCTTTTTCTCTTCGTCTCTGAAGATTCCTGTATGAGAAACTACTACTCTCTTGAATTCTTTGTTGAACTCAATTACTTTGAAATCAGCCTCTTCACCTTTCTTGATTTTAGATCCGTCTTCTTTCTCTAATAATCTAGATGGACAGAAAGCTTCTACTTCAGCATCTTCGAATTGTACAGAAGCACCTTTATCGTGTACTTCTACCGCCTTACCAGCGTGTACAGTTCCTTCAGCATATTTAGTTTCAAACTTATCCCAAGGATTTTCAGTCAATTGCTTGTGACCTAAAGATAATCTTCTTGCCTGAATGTCAAGCTCAAGAACTACAACATCTAGTTTGTCACCTACTGCACAGAACTCAGATGGATGCTTGATTTTTTTAGTCCAAGAAAGATCAGAGATGTAGATTAATCCATCAATACCTTCTTCCAATTCTACGAAAACTCCGAAGTTTGTAAAGTTTCTTACAGTTCCAACGTGTTGAGAACCTACAGGATACTTAGCTTCGATATTTTCCCATGGATCTTTAGATAATTGTTTCATACCTAAAGAGATTTTTCTGTCTTCTCTGTCTAAAGTCAATACTTCTGCTTCCACTTCATCACCAACTTTTACAAAATCTCCTGCGCTTCTCAAGTGAGTAGACCAAGACATTTCAGAAACGTGGATCAATCCTTCTACACCCGGAGCGATTTCTACGAACGCACCATAGTCAGCAAGAACTACTACTTTTCCTTTTACTTTATCTCCAACTTTCATATCAGCAGAAAGCGCATCCCAAGGATGAGCCTCTAATTGCTTCATACCCAACTGGATTCTTGTCTTCTCATCATCAAAGTCAAGGATAACTACTTTTACAGTCTGTCCGTCCTCAAGGATTTCAGATGGATGGTTCACTCTAGACCAAGAAAGGTCTGTAATGTGGATCAATCCGTCAACACCTCCTAAGTCGATGAACACACCGTAAGAAGTAATATTCTTAACAGTACCTTCAAGAACCTGTCCTTTTTCTAACTGAGCGATGATTTCTTTTTTCTGACCTTCGATATCTGCTTCGATCAATGCTTTGTGAGATACTACTACGTTTTTGAACTCAGGGTTGATTTTCACAACTTTGAACTCCATAGTTTTTCCTACAAACTGATCGTAATCTTTAATTGGCTTAACGTCGATCTGAGAACCTGGTAAGAATGCTTCGATTCCGTGTACGTCTACGATCATACCACCTTTAGTTCTAGATTTTACAAAACCGTTCACGATTTCACCTGTTTCGTGAAGTTCGTTTACTTTATCCCAAGCTTTCAATGTTCTTGCTTTTCTGTGAGATAACTGTAACTGACCGGTTTTGTCTTCTCTTCTGTCCACCATTACTTCAACCTCGTCACCTACGCTCAAACCTTGGTTGTAACGGAATTCGTTAAGAGAAATAACACCTTCGGATTTGAAGTTGATGTCTACGATAGCTTCTTTGTCAGTCAATCTTACAACTTTCCCAACCAATACGTCATTATCGTCTAAGTTGTTTAAAGATCCGTTGTAGATTTCTTCAAGATCGCTTTTTTCTTTTCTTGCGTCTGCATCAAGACCAGATTCGAAAGAATCCCAATCAAATTGTTCCGGTGCTACGTTTTGGTTTAATAAAACCTCTGCTGAATTTGTCTCTTTTGACATTTTCTAAAAATTTGTATTCCTTCTTTTTTAATGGTTTGAATAACTGTGGCGTTAAAAAATACGGAAGTCATTAATTATTAATAATTTACTTTTTACAAACCTTCCCACAAAAAGTTGTGCAAAATTACAATTTTATTTCAGATATGCAATACAGATTATTTGCTTTTTTTCTTTAAGTTATTAGAAACCAATTTTTTTTGAAATATACTGAATTAAAATTGACTTAATATATCCGATGATCATATAATAAAATATAAAAAGACACCAAAAATGATGTCTTTTTACTAATATTAAATTTGTTGAGGAATGTTATTAATGCAAATCAATCAACGCATCTACATCAGATTCTCCGCCTGTTGTGCTTCCAAGCTGATTGTCTGCTGAAGGAGAATTCTGGTTTACTGAAGTTGGCGCGTGTACCAGCTTAATATTTACTTTTCCTGTTGGTGTTGTGCTTACAACAGTCCACTGAGTTTTTAGCCCAAGTTTATTACCATCTGTTCTTGCAACATCATTAGCTGCTCTTTTTACGGTAACATTTGCCCCCGAAAAGCCAAACGTGATAAAATGCTCATCTTTCTCCTGGATGATTTCACCATTCACACTGTCATAATGGTTATCATGCTTTACCTGAAAATCCAGTTCAACATTGAATACATCTCCTGCATGAGCATGAATATGACCGTCAGCAACGCCACCAATATAATTAATGGTCTGCACATCTGTAGGATCATTTGCATTGGTTAATCTCACCACCATTTTTTCTATCTCATCATGATCATGAATATCTTCCGGAATATCGGTAGAATCATTTCTACATGAGAAAACTAAAAGTGCTGCAAAAAATACCAGTGTAATGTTTAAGAATTTTTTCATTTTTTTAAAATTTTAAAATATTAATAATTAAAAGTTGTATTTAAAAGTTATAATAAAGTTTCTGCCGTTTTCAGGCATGAAAAACCGGAGTCTATTGAGATACTCACGATATTCTGTATTGAATATATTGTTGATTCTGAAATTGATATTAAAATTTTTAGCCACATCTGCGCCTGCAGAAGCATTAAAAACCGTGTAAGCAGAAGGTGGAGTACTCAAGTCTAATTCTTCCCTGAAGAAAGTACCGTTTTCTATAAAGTCAACCGTCTGATTTCTGATTGGGAAGCGATTTTGCCTGAGTACGCTTACATTTTCCAGTCTCAGATAAAAATTATTAGGAATGTTCATTTTCCATTCCAGAGAATTCCTGAAGTTTGAAGGCATCATCAGGATCAGGGGTTCATTATTAGACAAATCATCTCCCTTTAATGCGCTGAATCCTGCATTCCACTTCAGATTATCTAGAATATTGAGTTCTGCATCTGCATCAATTCCAAAAATCCTGGCTTTAATCTGCTGATAACTCCAGATCGGAAAAACCCCTCGGTTAGAATTTACAACCCCAGTAGGAATCTGATTGATAAAATTATCAGAGATCATTATATATGGAGATGCTTCAATACGAAGTCCCTTCAGTATATTGAAATTAGAAACTAAAGAAAGATTTGCCTGATAAAGCGTTTCTCTTTTAATTCTCATATCACCTTCTTCTACAATTGCGGCAGAATGATGCAGTCCGTCTGCAAATAATTCCGCCGGATTGGGAGTTCTGTCTGCTCTTGATAAATTTAATTTAACTTCAAGATTATCAAGAGGTTTATAATCTAATCCCAGATTAGCCGAAAAATTGTGATAATCTAAAATGGGTCTCACCAAAATTCTGCTGTCACTCTTCTGAACAAAAAATTCAGGGAAGACTTTTGCAAATCTGTTATTCCAGTCAGATTCATCATAATATTTATAAGCGTCATATCTGCTGAAATCATATCTTACAGCTGCTTCAGCATTCAGTTTTGAATTAAATCTGTATTTAAAAACAGAAAAAGCACCTGCATCATAACGGTAATAATCGGGTATTAAACGTCTGGCTCTTGTTGCAGGATTAGGATAATTATCCTGAAAACCTCCGGAAACACCACTTTCTAAACTCCAGTCTGTACGCTCAATAAGATGAACTAAACTCGCAGAATGAGTAATGAGTCGCAAATCCATAGAAGGCAGCGCATTCAAATCTGCTCTTCTGATATCAAATTCTTTTCTCTGATTTAATTGAAAGCTGTACTGAAAGGTCAGTTTTCCAAAATCTGCAAACCGTTTGTAAGCAGAAATTTTAGCAATATGATGCTCTACTTCCTGTTTCGGACTGCCAATTTCGTAACTGAAATCATCCAGAAAATAAGGCTGCCCAAAATTGATTGCTTTGTAAAAATCTGACGGACTTCCCAAATGGGCACCTTTATAAATCCCAAATTCCTGCCTGATTCCACTATATGACACATCAAAGCCCTGTAAAAAACTGTGATTTCCGAAAGAGAAATTAAAAGAATTAACTTCTGCACCCGTATTCTGCAAAGTATGATGCGGAATGTACAGATCTCCCAGTTTCCTGTAGCTTCCGCCAGTTTTGACAAACCATTGATTTTTCCATGACTTTAAAAGGTTAGCAGAAATTTCCCCACCTCTTCCATTAGAAATCCCGGAAAGTTTTACATTACCCATCAAAGTATCTTTTTTAGGAATGAGTGCAGGCTCTAAAATCACGACTCCTCCCACTCCTTCGTTACCATATTTCAGGGCAGATGCACCTTTGATGACATCAATATGTTCAAAATCATTCACATCCACATTGGGCGCGTGCTCTACCCCCCATTCCTGTTCCGCCATTTTTACTCCGTTATTTAAGATCGAAACACGGCTTCCGTATAAACCATGAATCACCGGCTTTGTAATATTATTTCCGGTTTTCAGGGCAGTAACTCCAGAGAGCTGCGACAGAAGGTTTCCAAGATTTTCGGTAGAATTCCTTTCAATATCTGCTTTTTCAAGCGTTGTCATGATGACAGAACCTTTTGCTTTGTGAGTTCCGTGAATCGTTACAGTCTGAATTTCATCCACATGATGCTCCAGTCTTATTGCCAGATGCAAATCTCTGTCAACTCTTATATTTTCAGTATAGTCGTTACATTCAGGATGCTTGGCAATGAGATCATAATTTCCAGCAGGAATTCCTGCCAGAGAAAACTGACCTTTTTTATCTGTTCTCGCAGAAAAATCCCCTATCCGGATCTCTGCATTTTCCAGCATTGTTTTATCATGAAAATCCTGTACAGCTCCTTTTACGGTGTAGGTTTTCTGTGCATTGATATTTACCAGTCCCGTAAGGACCAATAAAAAACTTAGTATCAATTTCATTGTAAATACATTGAGTTATATCATTGAATCTTTCATCACAAAAGATCAAAAATACATGTCGTTAAAAATTTGGATTGGATTTTTATGTAATACTTAATATGAAACAATTCATTCCGGAATGATTCAATTTTTGACTTACGTCATTATAATAATTACTAAGAATTATTCAAATTCATTAAAATAACCGATTATGACCGTTTAAGAGCTTCAAAGTGTTATTTCAAAGTAATCAATGATTCAAATCTTAAGATTTAAACAAAAAAATCCAAAAAAGATAATTGAGAATTAAGAAATTGCGGGTGGACCGCGAAGCCGGAAAGAATATTTGGTTTGTGCCCAAACTTTTTCCTGTATTATGAAAATTTGTTGCGTTTCTTCTGTATGCTGAATTGCTTTGAAAGAAAATTCTTCCGGTAAAAGCGTATTTCCGGTCGATATAAAATGACAGGCGAGACAGTCTCCTTTAGATTCTTTAGCATCAGATTTTGTAAGTGTGTTTTCTGACTTTTTAAGATTAAATGTTTTCAAGGTATCAGAAAAGTCGTGTTCATGAAATGTCTGAGAAAACAACGCAAAAAAGTATACGCCAAACATCAGTCTGGAGATAAAATTTTTGAAATGTCTGCTTTTAGTACAAATCATGCTGCAAAGATAAGCAGAAAAATTATTCTTTGCTGCTATTTTTAAGTGAATTATTAAACAAATCTAAAAACTTTTCTGTTAATTCTTTGTCGGTAAGTATGATTACAACAGTATTTGTAGTGTTGATTTCATTATCTCTAAAGCTGTCTTTAATTTCGATGCTTTTGTCACTTTTGTACAGATCGGCAATTTCTACCCCGAAAATTTCTGCCAAGTTAGGCACCAAACTGCTTTTTACTTCAGCAGCTTCCTCTTCCCATTTTGCATACGTTCTTCTGTCTACATTGAGCAGATCGGCAATTTCTTTTTGCGTTTTGCCCTGGCTTTCCCTTAGTCTTCTGATGGTTGTTCCTACACTCATAGTTCTGATTTTTCCACAAATGTAATAAATTTTATTTTGGGTAAACAGTTGCAGAAAAATGGTAAAATTTTGTACCGATACTTTTTTAAAACAAAAATATCTTAGCATCGTGATTAAAAAATATTTATTAATTTTAAAAACTTAAACAATTATGAAAAAGAAATTTTTGATTGGTGCATTAGGAATAGCATCAGTGTTTGCAATGACTTCAGCTACAGATGAAAATGCTGAAAATGCAAGAAGACCAATGTTTGGGCAGGTTGAAGGGGAACTCACAAATTGTTCTCCTATAGGTATGTTTCCTGATGGTGGTCAAAAGTGTTCATGTACCCAACATTATACACAGTATATTTTTTGGATAGGTTTTGAAGGTACAAGAGAAGTAGAATCTAGATGTGGGCAAACAGGATCAGGATGGTAATGTTTAAAAAATGTATACAGAAAAGAGCTATGCTCTTTTCTGTATTTATTATTAGCAATCTATTTTTCTCTCAGAAAATTATACGGTTTTCTGATAATAAAGAGTTTGACTCAATCATTATTGTTGATAATAACAAAACTGTTCTTCATAAAAACGAAATTCACAATTATCATTTTTCAGAAAACAGCAGAGTGTTTTCTGATAATAAGTTATCTGAATTTGTTATCAATAAGGATACACTCACTTTTTTCGACCAAATTAAGGAAATTGATGAAGTTAATATTGATGAGAATCTTAAAAAACAGAAAGTTAATACAAAGAAAATAAAAAAAAGAGACAGAAAAGCTGGACTTGTTGATCTTTTGCATAATAACAGATTGGCTTTCTTTGTAAAATTTAATGATTCAGAAAATACATATATTAATGCTTTAAACTTTATAGTATATGATAAAAAGAATTTTGATAAAAATTTAGGTAAACTAAAATTTCAGATTTTAGAAAACAAGGATGATTTTCCTAATGATGATAATCTGCTAATGGAATTTGAGAAAAACCTTTCTGACTTAGATTTAAATTTCAACAATTACTTACGAGCCAAAATGAAAATTAATTTTCCAAGAAAATTGAAATATCCTAAAAAAGGCTTTTTTGTTGTAATAGAATATTTTTCTCCAAAAATAAATGATATCAGATTCGAGGCTAATAAGGATAAAATATATGGTTTTTATCCCAAGGAAAATAAATGGAAATACATAGATAAAACAACAGGTTATTACTACACTTTAGACATCATCAAATAAATCTCAAAACACAAATGAACAAGATATTAAAAACAATTCTCATCACATTGTTTTCCATATTCGTTATAATAATTGCGGTTATCAAAACATTATCAAACAACAAATATTCCATTAATATCACTAAAAACGATGGTATCATAAAAATCCCTGTATCTAAGTACAACTTTGGTGAAATTTCTTATAGAGATTCTGTTGCGTATGATTTCAGAATTATGAATGTTGGTGAAACTCCCGTTATACTGAGCAAAATTTCACCGTCTTGCAATTGCACTTCATTAGAATATAAAAACAATATTATACAACCCGCAGATTTTTTGACAATAAAAGCGAAATTTAAACCTACAAAAGAAGACATAGGGAAAAATAAAGTAACCGTTTTCGTGAAAGGAAATTTTGAACAGGAAAATTTAACGCTCACTTTAGAAGGTGATGTAACGGAATGAGCTAAAAAAAGATGAACTGTAAAAGTTCATCTTAATTCTTATGCTGAAATTATTCAAGCTGTGTTCCCAAATATTCCCATTCCTGTAAAGCAAGATCCAGATTTTCTTTGGTTTTATTGTATTTTTCGAGAGTCTCCTCAGAAGGATTTTCTCTGGTAAAAGAAACCTCAAATTTTTCTATATCATTTTCAAGCTCTGCAATTTGTTCTTCCACTTTTTTCAGCTTGTTCTGAATATTCTTCTGTTCTTTGCTAATACTTCCGGGTGTTGATTGCTCGTTACCGTTGCCGGATGTTTTTTCCTCTTTCTTTACTTTTACCTCAGCTTTAGTTTCTTCACCATGAAGCTTAGCTTTTTCGGCAGAAATTTCTCTGATGGACTCTTTTTGCCTGTACTCAAGATATTCGTTGATGTCCCCCAAAAATTCCTTCATTTTCCCGTCCCGGAACTCGTAAATTTTATCACAAAGCCCCTGTAAAAATTCTCTGTCGTGAGAGATCACAATCAAAGTTCCTTCAAACTTCTGCAAAGCCAGCTTAATGATCTCTTTTGACTGAATATCAAGGTGGTTGGTAGGCTCGTCCATAATTAATGTATTGAACGGGCGTAACAATAACTTACACAGCGCCAAACGGTTTCTTTCACCTCCGGAAAGCACTTTCGTTTTCTTATTTACCGCTTCACCCTGAAAAAGGAACGAACCCAATAAATCTCTTACTCTCGGTCTGGTTTCTTCAGTAGCCGCATCTTCTGCTTCTTCCTGCACCGTTTTATTCGGAGTCAGAACCTCTTCCTGATTCTGAGCGAAATAACCAATATTGACATTATGTCCTAAATTCCAGTTTCCCGAATAATCTTTAATATCTCCCGCAAGTATCTTTGCCAACGTAGTTTTACCCTGTCCGTTTTGTCCGAGAAGCGCAATTCTGTCTCCTCGCTGAACCATAAAATCTACATTGTCAAAAATTTTCTTTTCTCCGTAAGATTTCCCCAAATTTTCTGCCTCAAAAATAACTTTTCCGGGAACTACAGACTGTACGAAACGGATATTAAATTTAGAAACATCTTCATTATCTACCTCAATTCTTTCAATCTTATCTAATTTTTTGATCAGTGACTGGGCAAAAGAAGCTTTTGTAGCACTTGCTCGGAATTTATTGATGTTATCTTCCATTTGCTTGATCTCCGCATCCTGATTCTTTTTTGCCTGAATCAGTTTTTCGCGGCGATCTTCACGCATCACCAGATATTTGGAATAGTTGGCTTTGTAATCATCAACCTTTTTATTATTAATATCAAAAGTCCTGTTGCAGACAGCCGTCATAAACTGCTTATCGTGACTTACCAAAACAATTGCTCCCGGATAATCTTTCAAAAAGTTTTCCAGCCAGATGATAGATTCCATATCCAGGTGATTGGTGGGCTCATCCAGAAGCATAATATCATTCTTTTGAAGAAGAAGCTTAGCCAGTTCAATTCTCATCCTCCATCCACCGGAAAATTCGTCTGTTATTTTCTGAAAATCATCCGCTTTAAAACCAAGACCGAAAAGCACTTTCTCCATATCTCCTTCAAGATTATATGCATCGTGATGCATCAGGAGATCATTCAGTTCAGTCATTTTATTGATAAGATCAGTATAAGAATCACTTTCGTAATCCGTTCTTACCGTCATCTGATGATTTACTTCCTCCAATTCATTTTTCCATGCATTGATTTGCTCAAAAGCCTGCATGGTCTCGTCCCAGACTGTTCTTCCCTTTACGAAATCAAGATCCTGTTTAAGAAAACCAATCGTGACATTCCCTTCCGGAACAACATTTCCTTCATAAAAAGAAATTTCTCCTGAAAGCATTTTCAGCAGCGTAGATTTCCCTGCTCCGTTTTTTCCTACAAGACCAATTTTATCGTCTTTTTTGATGGTGAAATTAACGTTCTGAAACAAATAATTTCCCGAATGATGTAAACCTAAACCCTGAACCGAAAGCATCTTGTATGAATATTAATGATGAATAATGTTTTTCGGGTGCAAAAGTAAGGAAAATAAAAGAATTGTAAATCAGTAATTTCTTACGGTGATATGAAAACAGCTCTGCTGCTTTTCTTTAATGTAATAAATACGTCCCAGATTGGCATAATACTTTAGAACTTTCTCTAATGCCGCTTCCAGTTTAGGATTGGTACGAAGAACATTATTGAATCTAACGTAAGAAATATCAAAAGAATTTCCATAATTATGAGAGCTGATTCCTAACGATGCATTACTGTTGACTTTCCGCAATCTGCACTGATCCTCAAGCGTTCTTGTGAGTGAGGAAACCGTAAAAGTCTGACCTTTGGTCTCTTTGCTGAATCTCGATCCGATGTTTTCTAATGTAATTTTGGCTTTTGAAACCAAATATGCTCTGCTGTAATCCAGTTTTTGAACTCTATAACCTTTGCCGCTTTTTTTAACAGTATGAAATTTGCCTTTATTGATATATCTCTGAACCTGAGCTGTGGTTTCCAGGATTTTTATATTAAAACTTCTTGAAGCGTCCAGATGAGGCTGATATAAAAAAGTTGGCTGTACCTTCAGTACTTCTTTCAAATCATAGCATGAACTACTCTTCTTTGATGACTGAGAATAAAAAACATGACCAAATAAAAAAAGAAAAAAATACAGCAGCTTTTTCATTAAAATAATTTCAACTTAAACTTCATTTAATCTGTAAACTTTTCAAATATAACAAATTTTCAGTTAATTTTTTTAGCATTTATATGTTATAGCATTCATAAAACAGGCTTTAATTAATTAAAGCCTGTATGAATGATTCTTTACCAGAAACTATTTTTTGATGAACTGATGTCTCATCATCTTAGATTCTGATTCTATCTGTAGATAATAATTTCCTGCGGATAAATCTGATATATTCAGTCTGTATTTTGTTTCATTATTTACCGCTTGTTTTCTCACTAACCTTCCGTCTGATGCAAAAATATGTATCTGCTGTAAAGGATTGTCACTTTGAATCATGATAAAATCTGTTGCCGGATTTGGAAAAATTTTAGCAAAATCTTTCTGTACATCATTTACTGACAAATTGGGTAGTGTGGCTTTTGTAAGATATTGAAACTGACCGGTAACCAATTGTGTCTGTACACCGGTTGCTGTATTAATAGAAAACAATGCGCTTCCTGTAGTATAAAGAATATTTCCGTTGTCTGCCTGAATAACACCTCTCAGGTTTCCGCTGCTTACCGGATAATAATTCAGAATACTTCCGTTTGCTGATGAAATCACATAGACTCCGGCATTATTTCCGGAAGTGGAATTATTTTGGAAAACTGCTGCAATAATATTTCCATTGGATGTAAAATTTATTTGCTGCAAATTCTGAAAAACCCCCGAAGGAACAAGATTTCCCTGTGAAACCCCTGAATAGTTAATTTTTTGTATCCCATTGGTATCTAAACCCGAAACATATACCGTCCCATTATTGTTATCCAGAACATCAAATATTGATGTATTCGGAGCCGGATAAGTTCCTAAAAGAGTTCCAGTCATACTGAAGCGGACAATTGAGTTTGCAGTTGCACCATTTGCACTTCCCGCATTGGTGACCCACACTTCATTATTAACGACATTAATCCCCCGTAAATTATCTAATCCTGAAGAGATTGTAGATACATAAGCTCCGGACAGGTCGTAAATATAAATTTTATCACCTGTCTGATCTGTAACCCATATCCTGTCATTTACCTGGGCAATGCCTTTTACCGTTCCGGGATTTTGTGCAGTCATATCAATAAAGTTAGCATTGATGACTGAGCCGTCTGACGAATTCAAACGGAGAATTTTCTTGGCTCCTGTAGCAGAAGACACCAAAAGAATACTGTTTTGAGCAGTGATAAATATTCCTGTCAGTAAAAACAGCATTTTGAAAAAAGTAGATTTTAATCTCATAATTAATTATTTTAAAATTATTTTAAATGATGTTATATGTGAAAAAATGAAAGCATGCTTAAATATAGTTATTTTTTATTAATAATTCAAAATTAACAACAGATTATTTATTAAAAATCATCAAATATTCTGATTAATTGAATAATTAATTTTTGTACTTTAGCGTTTAATAATTTAAAAAACATTAAAATGATTTCAAAAACATCAAAATTTGTTGCCGAGATGATTGGCACAATGGTACTTGTTCTCATGGGCTGCGGAAGCGCAGTAATTGCCGGAGCAGATGGAACAACAGGAGTAGGACTTCTGGGAATTTCTTTTGCATTCGGTCTGAGTGTAATTGCAATGGCATATGCAATCGGACATATTTCAGGATGCCATATTAATCCTGCAATCTCAATTGCAATGGTTGCCGCCGGAAGGATGAAACTTGATGAGGCAATCCTTTATATTATTGCACAGATCATAGGTGCAATTATCGGTGCGGGAATTCTTTATATAATTTTCACCAATCATCCCGGTGCTGTAATAGGAGAATGGGCATTGGGTTCTAATGGTTGGGGAACCGGTTATCTGGATGCTTATAATATGACTGCTGCCTTTGTTGCAGAGTTTGTGTTTACTTTTATCTTTTTGATGGTTATTTTAGGATCAACCTCAACGAAAAACATCAATGGTGGATTTGCCGGCTTAGCCATTGGTTTTTCATTGGTTCTTATTCATATTGTAGGAATAAAAATAACAGGCGTTTCTGTAAATCCTGCAAGAAGTATTGGTCCTGCTATTTTTGCAGGCGGAGAAGCACTTTCACAGCTTTGGCTATTTATAATCGCTCCGGTTTTGGGCGGTATTGTTGCCGCTTTCACTTACAATTTACTGATTGAAAAGCCTGAGCATAAATTGTCATAGATCAGCTGCTTTTTATAAGATAAATCCTGCTTCATTTTTTATTGAGGCAGGATTTTTATTATTTTTTATTTTTCAAATCAAAAGGATTTTTAAAAATAAGTTCTTCGTGTTTTCCTTTAATTTCCATTTTACGATAAAGAAGATTAAGTGCCATTTTTCTGATGAACAAATCCTTATCTGTAAGCTTCCAGTAAGAATCATCATGAACTCTCGGAGGTTTGCGGATTTCATAAAATTCAGTTTTCCACGAATCCACATTGTGGTAAAATTCAATAATTCCGCAATGTGGAGGTATTGAGGAATGTTCTATCATTCCCATGGGAAGCAGAAAACTGAATGTGTTGCAGATATAATCACCGCAGCATATTTTGTCATGCTTCAAATATTTTTCTCCTGTAGAATTGTTCGTATATGATTTTTTAAAATCATTTTTAAAATCACTTTTAGAAAGCTTTATTTCTATTTCGTGACTAAAACCCTCAGAATTGATGATCAGAATATCTGCTTCCCAATCTGCCTGAAAATGGTTGGTAAGAACAATTTCACTCTCAAAATCACATTGAGAATGAATGAATGCATGAACCAGTTCGTCTATTTTTAACATCATTAATTTCAAACCTAATATCAACTTACCAGCAGGCTGCAACCACGGATATCTGAATGATCAATCCTCCCCAATACCTGAAATTTATCTTTTTCTATTTTACCCAAATCCTGAGTTGCAATAAATGAGCAGGAATTAATATTTGCCAGATCAATAATATTAATCGCTCCTGTTCTTCCCTCCTTTTCATAACTGAAAGGATCTTCAGTATTCCTGATCAGAATTTTCATCCAGCCGGGACACTGATATTCATTATTTCCTAAAGAATATGCCTGAGAAAGTAATTCGGTCATAGAATATTCTGAAAATATTTTATCCGTTCCAAAACCATTTTGCAGAATTTTCAGTAATTCACCTTTTGTCATTTCTTCCTTTCTTCCTTTCATTCCTCCTGTTTCGATTACAATGAGTGTTTCAGAACGCTCAAGATACTGATTACTTTGATGGTAGTAATCTAAAAAATCCAGTAGTGCAAAAGAAACTCCAAAAAGAATTACTTTTTTATCTTTCAGAAGATTGAGGAGGTGAAGCAGATCTTCATGATTGTACAAAAAATATCCGTTTTCTTTTTTACCAGATAGCTTCATCAGATAGTCTACCATATAAATAAGAGATGAATTTTTTCGCTCCAGATAACTGGGCAAAAGTCCGAGGAAAATAAAATCTTCCGGTCTGCCTATAAATTGCTCAAAGCTCTTTACAATACTGTCCTGATAAATACTTTCATCAGCAATATAATGTTTAGAAAGATTCATCATGGTAGTTCCTGAACTCTGGAAATACAGATCTGAAGAAATATCTTTGTTAAGAACTTTATGATTCTTAAACATCTCTATCGGCAGAAACGGAATTTTGTCCAAAGAATCAACACTCTCCGGATTGATATTGAGATAATCTACAAATTTCCTGTATACTTCCACCTGATGATACTGAAATGTAAACGCTGACAAGGAAACTTCCAAAAAATCCTGTTCGTTTTTTATATTAAATATATTTTTCAATTTAATTCACAGCTTTATATAAATTTAATTACTCATTTTGAGGCAATTATATTTTTCAATCAAAAATAATTCACACTTCAAGAAATAAATAAAAATTTGGTTTAATATTTTGTGTATATTCGTACCAGAATATGGATTAATAATAAGGGGTTTATGGCCTTTTATTGGGAATTACCTCTTTTTTAGGGGTAATTTTTATTTTACAGCCTCAAAAGTTTTCAGTTCAAATTCATTTTCAAAAACTCCGTAGGTGAAATACGATATCCAGTCACCCAAATTAATGTATTTAGAACTCTTTTCCAATTCTAAAACCATGGGTAAATGACGGTGACCATAGATAAAATAATCTATATTTTCTTTTTCCAGTTTCTTTTTGGAGTAGATAATTAAAAACTCTTTATCTTCTCCTAAAAACTCTTTGTCTTCATCTCCGGAAATCATTTTATTTTTCTGAGAAAGATACAAAGCGAGCTTCATTGCAATATCCGGATGCAGCCATCTGAAAAACCACTGGGCGACAGGATTGGTAAATACCTTTTTCATCCTTTTATAACCTTTATCTCCCGGTCCCAAACCGTCTCCGTGAGCCAGCAGAAACTGTTTTCCTCCCATTTCAAAATACTGTTTTTTATAGAAAACGGTACAGCCAATCTCATCTTCAAGATAATCTTTCATCCACAAATCATGGTTCCCTACAAAAAAATAAATCTGGATACCACTATCCTTCAACTCGGCAATTTTTCCTAAAACACGTACATAGCCTTTAGGAATTACGTGACTCCATTCATGCCAGAAATCAAACAGATCGCCCATAAGAAATAAAACCTGCGCATCTTTTTTAATTTCGTTCATCCAGCGGATAAACTTTTCTTCACGAATCTTACTTTCTTTAGGATTAGGAGCTCCAAAATGCTGGTCAGAAGCAAAATATACTTTTTTTCCGGGCTCTAAATGAATGGTTGTTTTAAGCACGACTTAACGTTTTAAATCTTTCGTATTAATTATCCTCAGCAAACCACTCTCCGTAAGAGTTTTCGGTTTCGTGAAGTTTAAGATAAGCAAGAGAAATTCCTTCCGGAAGTTTAGATTTTATTTTAGCTGCAATAGCATACAGCATATTTTCGCAGGTCGGCTGAAAGGTACAGTAAATTACTTTATGGCCTTTTTCTTCAAGATCTTCACCCAATTGTTTGTGTGGAGATAACCCGTTGATGAGTACAGCATGATCCCAAACATCTACAATCTCAGACTTTACAATCGTTTTTATATCTCCAAAATCTACCACCATTCCATTTTTCGGATGATCAAGGTCATTGATTGGTTTTCCTTTTACCGTTACGAAAAGTTTGTAAGAATGGCCATGCATATTTTTACATTTACCATCATAATTATATAAAACATGAGCAGTTTCGAATGTAAAAATTTTTGTTATACGTATCATACTGCAAAGATACGCAATTTGTATTTTGCTTTTATATCCTGTTAATTAACAAAAAATTCTTGATAGTCAGTCTAATGAATTTACCAATACAAAGTAGCGGTAAGCCAATATTCCTTTCTGGATTTTGGTTAGTTTGGCAGGATCCTTATCACTTAGTTTTGGCAGAATAGCTTTGTTAATCTTATTCAAAACTTTAAAAACTGATTTCTTCATAAGTAAATTTTTATTGTTTAAAAAAACTATCTTCATCCGTATATGTATCTTAAATTACGCTAATTTCATATCTTTAAATTAATTTTAAATTTCAGAAATAGTCATATTTATTGAGAAACAATATTCAAAATTGTCTTATTGCCGGAATAATTGCTTAGAATAAAAAACTTCATCCAAAAATTATGCTATAAATACCATGAATGAAATATTTAAAAAACAGGTATGGGAAATTACAAAACTGGTTCCAAAAGGGAAAGTAACCAGTTACGGTGCTATTGCAAAAGCTGTTGGATTTCCCAATCACTCCCGTCATGTAGGAAAAGCGATGGAAGGATGTCCTGAAGATGTTCCGGCACACCGGGTCATTTCATCATCGGGAATGCTGTCTGTTCCTGAGTTTCAAACAAAACTGGAAAAAGAAGGTGTAAAAATAGAAAATCTGAAGATTAAAAATTTCAAAAATATTTTCTGGAATCCTATGGAAGAAATTAATTAAATTGATCTCTGACTAAAACTTCGGCGGCGGCTTTGCCGCCGCCGAAGTTTCTTTAATTGGAATCAAGTTTTAATAGTCAAAAATAGTTGGTAAAAGTCTTTGTATTGCCGATTGTTACTGATGATATAGAAAGTTTATTGAACTTTGTTTCAATAAACTTTTTTTATGGCTGA